>JAAOEH010000001.1_pt1 | contig 11145 bp, 1 predicted proteins | sample 7058381 | NCBI WGS metagenome assembly JAAOEH01 (sample SAMN14008812, study PRJNA605028) | viral metagenome | isolation source: viral particles filtered from seawater | place: China: Hangzhou Bay, Yangshan Deep Water Harbour | collected 2017-10-31
GAGGGGGGGATGCTCTGCAAGCAACCCTTGAAATCAGATTACCTCGCCTAAGGGGCAAATGAGGCTTCTGTAATTCGGGGCAAGCCCCGAAATTGTGTAAATGAGAAATCTTCTCCGGTACTACGTAGAACGCGAACTCGCACTACATTTCCCCATGAGTAGATTCTCAGGACCTTCTCGGCTTCGGGATCAGCACTAAAACCGGCCGCTACAGTGTAGAGGTAGGGCGATTGATTTTGAAATCTGACCTCCAAATGAGGATTTACACGCGAATCTGTGGCAGCAATTCCAGAAGATTGCGTGAGAAATGGTGTAGAGTCAGGATTGAACCTACGAGATACTTCAATATATCCGTCTCCTATTACCATATAATGGTACACCATGCTGCCCCTGACTCCACAAAATGCTGAGTGGAGAAACCAATACAGGGAGCGCAAAGATGCGGAGCCGCCGTCAGAGTACATCTTGGTAACTGACAATCCATCAAAAGATGGGTCGTTGGGCGTGATGTGTTGACGGACTGGTGTAGGAATTTTCAACAAGGTCCTAAAAGTTGACAAATTCTCACCGGCGACGATTCTATTGAAGAACTCAGAAGAGTCTCTGGGACCGCCCAGGTAGTGGGTGAGGCCACCAGTGTTCTTGGCCTCCTCAACCTCCGTCTCCATCATAATCTTGCTCAAAAGAGTCCTTCTGGCACCAAACGTCTGGGGGCCTACAAGGTTATTAATATTTGAGGCAGCCTCAGCATCTGTCATCTTCGTAAAGAAGGAGATATACCTCACACAGCTGACAGGATAGTTTGAGTTAGTTTCTGGGGTCTCAACAAGGCATCCTTCGCGGTCCGTTTTGAAAGTGTGTTGTCGCCAACTATTCTTGGTAGTTTCAAGTGTGACACTCCCGTTCAACTTCTTGACTCTCAGATATCCATACGCCACTATGGTGCAAAATGTTTGATCTTCATCAATCAACTGCGATGCGTCTGCACCGAAATGCACAAGAGCGCTTCCAGGAACATAATAGCCAGAGAAGCCTTCCTTTGTTCGTGTTTCTATTGTAGGGTTCAATGTGTAACCAGTTGTTCCGTAAACGTATGGGACAGCATTTGGGGCAGCCCACCTGGACCCATTATTAGTGGCGACCGTGGTGGAATGCATTCGCACACCCGCGGGTGTTCCAAACGAACGAGCATTTGTGATGGTGATTACCTGATTCGGGTCAGCCGTAGTGATTGAAGTGTTTACATTGTATGGAGCATTCTGGCCTAGTGGAACAGGATCAAATGTCATAACGATTGAGCCACTGGGGGCGTCCATAGGCATATCCGTGGTGACATTGGAGCTGGCATAGGCCGTCCCAGAGGAAACAGTGTATTCGATCTCATAGAAATTGCAGTAAGCGCCCGACCACATATCGTACGAGGTCGACCCAGTAAACACGATTTCATTATCAATGTGAGAGGCCAAAACGTAATCAGTGTTGGGAGATATATTAGAACCCATTAGTCCAGGGGACCACAATGGGGTTCCACCACAAATGTCTGCTGAGGTCGGTGCACTTGTAACCGGAGGCATGACTGTAGGAGCCATACTTGTAGGAACAGATGCGGTTGGTACCTCCGTCACTGGAGCTGCACTTGTAGGCTGTGCTGTTGTAGGAGACAATGTAGTCGGTGCCGTTGTCGTGGAGGCTGGAGTAGGAGCAACCGTGGGAACGGGATTTGGAGGGGTAGTGGCAACAAGGGCTGTCTCGCAGACGGCCTGGGTGGGACCTGCTGCCGTGGCACACGTATCGGCAATGAATGGAACCGTTTCACTAGATAGAGATTCATTCGGCTCAACAGAAATAATGCCAGGGAGCGTACCATTGTAGCCCGCAAACTGCATGTCTTCTCCACATCGAGCCATGACAATTATTGGGATATTGGGTGGGGTTCCACCACTACCACCACGCACTCTGTCATGAACTCTGATCATAAGCCGACCATTATGGTAACCTTGCCTGAACTTTGTTGCCTGGTACCAGTGGTCATTTAGATCAGCGAGCAACGTCACAGCATCTTTCGAATCGACATGATTGGAATTGATATGAGCTTGTGCTGCCGTCTTTGGGGAAGAATGAGGCATAGTACTGAGCGCTGGATTTGGCACGGCGTATCCGACAACTATGTCTGCCGTTTGATTTGTTGCGGTATCCAATATAACGTGGTCAACAAAATCCTCTTGAATAACAGGAACGGCTCCGAGAGAGTCTGTGTGGTTCGGACCCAGTGGGTCATACATAATGGCAAGTTTCACACTCACCAAAGTAGGGACCACAGCTATTACCCTGTACTCCATTGAACCTCTCCAGTATTGTGTAAAGAGGGATGCTGCGGCACACGCAGCTGGCTGACCTCCTATCACTATAGATGGAGTAACATTCAATCCAAGGATCTCTTCTCCAAAGCCACTAGATGGGGAAAGTTCAAATCGCCCGATAACACTCCACCTCCTTTGAATGTGGTTGAAATCCATCTCGTCTTCCTCATAACCTGGTGGATGGAGTGCAACTTCATTCCCAGGATGCACTGCAATGACATCAGCATGATCGCGTCCGATCCCATTCGCCATAAAATTGGTGGGATTAGGGGCCTGTGCCCTTTCAATGGGCTTTGAAAAACCCATCATAGCAACCAACTTACCAGCCTGGCCAATAACCTCGGAGGGCACAGCCAAGTTGCCTAGACCAGGGATCTTTGCGGCTTGCTTACCCACATCAGAAATCCTTTTCATAGTATTGGAAATGCTTTCCGTCTCCAACTGAACTGGAGCAGGATTGGGCAAGATTTGGGGAAATACACCTTCGACGGAAACAGTATGGACAGGATGGTTACGTGGCATAGATTCCTTCCAAGCCAATAGCAGATCCGCTAATGAAATTGAGACATTTACATTAGGGGTTACTACTTCTCCACAAGCAAACACCTCATGGAACTGTAGTTTCAAGACTTCTTTGACATGTTGGCTGAATTTCATATGTTGGCCCAAGACCACAATGCATACGCTAGGAACGGTGATCTTTCTGTCCACATCATCATAAGTACCTCCATACATTTCCCAGAAACAGAGAGTTGGGACAGCCTCATATCCAAAACTTGTTCCTAAGCAACTCACCCAGCATCTATGTCTGGCCTCGTACTGTTCCCTCCTTGACTTCTTGACGAAGCATTGTCCTCCTTTACCCAAGCATCGTAAATACGCGCATAGGACAGGACACCTCTGAATATGACATCGGGGCTTTGAAGCATCAAAGAGAAAGTCAGGAGGCTTCCATGCTGTCTCAAGCACTCTCTCCCAAATACTCGCCACCTGGTCAAACTCCAGTTCAGTACAAACGGACTCTTCACTAGAGGATTCCTCCTCCTCTTCGTCGGTATCACCGCCAGTCTCCATAAAGGCAAGGCCTGGATTGCGGACGCTTGTAGCGCCGTACGCCACTATGTTCCGGAAGTTCCCATACACCTTCATTTGCATGGAAGCAGCTGTTCCTGTGGCGGAGATAAGAGGGGAGAGAGGTGTTATCATAACCCCCGGGAGTAAAATAGCCAAGGAATCAGCGCTAGGGTTGATAGCGCTCTCTTGAAAGAAATAGGGAACTACGATCTTTGAGATTGTCTCCACAGCTCCAACACGTATCAAAATGTGATCTCGTTGCGAAAGCGAACAAACATCTTGGGCACTAACACTAAACAGTGCAGCAGTGTCAGGATAGTGAATAATGCTAACCATAGCCAAACCCGCAACGGTTGAAGGGGCAATAACCTCAATCGTCAGTTCCACATCAGCAGAGAAAAACGCTACATTCTTCAGGCGGTCAGCGATCACTTCCTGCGACAACATATCCGAGAAAGCGGAAATCTTGATCGGGGTTGTAGGCCAAGAATCTATTGTTTGAAGCAGCATTCTCCTCTCTAGCATCTTGTGGACTTCAGTCTTTTGAGTAAGAGGCAATCGGGAAAACTGATTGTCATGATCATTCATCTCAATATCCTGCACAAGACCCTCCAGCTCCTGGATCCCAACCTCCTCCGTGTTGTCGGTTGGAACCGTCTCTGACTCCATTACGGCATCATGAAAGACGTCTTTTGGGAAATCAACAGCGGGCTCCCATATTAATGGCGAAATCTCAATGGAATCGTACTCATCTAACAAACGCTTGCCCATATCAGTAACTGGAAAGTGTTGCTTCTGATTGTGGAAACCTCCATGGCTTTCAACTAGGTCCTCAAAACTCCAATTTAGGGAGTGAGGATCTGCAAGGGGAACCGCCGCATAAAAACGAATCAGACGCTCCTTGATCTCCTCAAAGCTCTCCCTACCTCCAAAGAAGGCCTCTAACAGGGCATTGTCACACATGTCAGAGTAATACTCATTTTCTTCCCAGTCCTTCCCTCTGATATTCGCAATGAATGGCTGGAGATAAGACTTGGGATGCGCACAAAGAACATTCATCCCCAATTCAGGGTGATAATTGTAGTATCTCTTCAGAAACTCACATTCATAGAAGTCTTTGAACACAAAATTGAGATCCTTGTTCGCTGTGGTAATTGAAAAGCCCCACTCTCCGGCACTCTGTCGGAATGAGTCAAAAGACCAGCCGGCGTTCAGCAACGAGTGGTGAGCGGCTAATATCAAATCATCCCCGAGTGTGATTAGACGGATGTCTCTCCGGAAGCTATCAATCTCACGAAGTTCTCCCTTGCTCTTCCAAAATCGGAAGTAATCATAGGCAGCGAGTAACAGCGTGATTAATCCATTTCTATGCGCTGTGAAAATGTAGCCGGAAGCAAGAAGATTGCGTGTACGCACAACTGCGCCGCACATGTTGATCGGGGTAGAATCCATAACCGCCCCTATCTTGCGCGCTATATCGACATCTTCCTCACTCCAGCCGAGCTCTTCATTGATATCACAAAGAAAGTTTGTCGCAAAGCCCCTTATCATGGGCTGCTGCGTTGAATCCATAGTCTCATAGTCACCATCTATGGCGTTACCAATAAAACCTTCCTCAGCGAACATTCGGATGACCTCGTCTGCTTCCTCCCCCACGGGGTTCATACCTATAGCAGTTGAGAACAACACAGATGACTCTGTAATCACTTCAAGGGAGTGCTTGAAATACATGGCAGACAAAAGGTAGAGGTGAAATTGGGGATTGTAAAACAATCTGCACAGCTTGGTATACTGCTTATTCGAATCAACTTCGGCGAGAAGTTTCACAAGTTCATCCTTTAGACACGCCGCAGTCTCGAAGCATGGATCGTACCCCTCAGCAATGTCTCGCAGCAACTCAAGCACCTCTGCGACCAAATCTGGGTCCAAAATCCGCTGGCCATCAGGCCTAATCAAGACGTAATTTCCTTTCTTTCCTCCAATACCTGAGGATCTTGAAAGATCCAAACAGTTAAATGGAGAATCTTCAATTCCATTTAAAACCTCCTTTAGGGTCAATGGTCTTTTAGTCCACTCTGCGTCAGGATATTTCTTCCTAAAGCGTTCGGTACCTTCCTTGATGAGTTGGCGCAGTTGCGACTTGGCGTACCGAAGACTGCCAATATGCCCTTGTGGCAAATTCTTTGTGGCGCTATTGAGCACCTTCCACACTGAAAACTTCCATCGCATTCTGGGCCGGACCTTAGTCGGTTTGAGGCCCATGTAGCGAATGCCTTGAGTTAGATACGGGCAGTATTGTACTTCCGACCTTGGAGAGAAAGGCATTCTCCTATATCCAGTTACTTCCACAATTCGATTTTCCCCATCTCCAAGGTGACTAACAGGGTGTTTTGGATCATCTTCCGCCTGTGTAATCGGTTTACCAACTTTCAGAACACGAGGCCTTTTCTTCAGAGGTTCCTGAAACCCGCGCTTAATGAATGAATCAATAGATGCACGGTAAATCTTTGTGGAAAGTGGAATGGCATAGGAGGTATAGTGGGCATCCCCAGCGCCATGAATCGCAATGATCGTTGAAACCTTACCAACCGAAGTATAAAACAATCCGCATTGACCTTTTCCAGTCATCAGTCGATTCCCAATACAGACATAGTAGCCAGACTGAATGTCTCTCTTTTCGCCATAATCATCAGGAAACTGGACTTCAACTTCTTCATAGATACCTTCAACATTCTCTCTATCAAATCCAGTTGGGTTCTCAACCATCTTTGTCATAATGATTTTGCCTTCTTTCTTATCCTCAGGCAAGTACGGGGTAAGATCCTTAAAATGTCCAAAACTGCCTTGTATGTACAAGAACATAAGGTCGGATTGATCAGGAATGTGAACCTGGTCCCGCTGTACATCTATTATGCATTTCTCATGTTTAGGTTCAGGAATAATCTTGAATCTATGAATAGCGCCATTCTGGACAGCGACATGGGCAGTAGTTACTCCAATAGCGTCATTCAACATTAACAAGTACTGCTTTCGCCTAATACCTCCAGGCAATTCAAATGTACACTGCAGGAGATTACCGGTGGCAATTCTGTTCAGATCATTCTGCGTTATAGTCAAGGCCTTCTCAGATGCTTGAATCTGAACCCTTCTCGGTTGCCGCCAAATTGGGTCGCTGGCGGCTTTTCGCGGCTTTTGTACAATCTTAAGTTCCGGCTCAGAGTTCTCCTTCTCGCTGTTTTGCTTGAGCTCTTCTTTTTCCACGCTCGCAGGTTTTGGTGCGGATTCCAACTCGGCACATTCCATTGTTGGTTCACTCATAGGAATAGATTCTACCAACATTTTCCAAACTGAAGGAACTTGGGAGACGAGCCCCATTATTCCTACACCGACAGCAAGGTAAGAACCATATCTCATCAAATTTGAGACATGGATATCGACAAGCATCCGCATATCGGCCCTGGCTAGCAAGTTCCAGTAATGGTCAAAATAGGAACCGAGGCCAATCAGTCCCCAAGCTACAAACAGAATAAAGACTGATTGACAAGAAATGTCTGAGACCGTACTCCACAGTCCCCATATGAACACTAAACAAGGGAGAATCTTGTGGATTTTGGACTGGAACAAATTATCCAAAACCTTGGCGGTCCAACTACGCTGGAGAGTTTCAATCCGAAGAAATGTAACTGCCCTCAAAACCCATGATTCAATTTGAGAGTGGGCCAATGAATAGCCGGTTTGAATGCCTCTCTCGTAATATTCGTAAAGGGATTGATGCATATCAGGAGTAATCACAATTTTCTCCTTCTTTTCCAATTCCACCATAGGAGGGGCTTGAACAGGTTGACAAATAGGTGTCCTATCAACTATCTGAAGAGGAATTGCCTCATTTTGAAGAGGAGCTGTCTCAGTTTCACTGTCAGAATCCGACTCATCTGAATCACTCTCTGAACCTTCATCCTCATTGTCTCCTTTAGCATCGAACATCTCCGTCGCACAGAAACAATCAGAGTAGGGGAGAAGAAGACACCCCGTACAGAGTGAACTCTCTTCTGCCTTGCTCACCTTCAGCATTCTCCACTTCTCTCTCTCAAAATGCGCAGTCTGCTGGGCCTTAAGCCACGGCAAGTAAATTTTCCAATCAATCCACTCTTCTTTGAAATAGCGTTCATGTTCGGGGGCATTGTTCCCTTTCTTGATGATACGATAGGGTTTAAATAGTTGAACCTCTCCAAAGCTGCTAGTACCAGCAGCTTTGATAGGACAAACTTGGCCACTACCATTGTCATACTCAGGCTTGACCTTAACTGTAGTGCAGATACCAAGTCGCCTCAATCCAGCCATGGGAGCTATGAGCTCGTCTGGCAAACCTCTTTCCCAGGAGTTATCAATATAGATTAAAAACCTATTATTGTAGAAATGCTCACCTTTCTCTTCTAATGCTGGTTTGGGAATTTCAACAGGTTTTGATTGTCCCAACTTCAAAGCAATAGCAGACAATGGAGTCTTCCTAAATTCCGGCTTGATATTACCCTGATCATCCAAGGTGATTGAAGTGGTTGCTGACGTACTTTGGTTGTCCCACTCTTGTGTAATGGAAATTTCGGACGTGGACATGATATCCTCAATACCGGCCCATTTGTGCATAAGACTGTCCAAACTCTTACAGAACAGACTTTTGCCACAACCTGGTAACCCATCGAAAGAAAGGGTGAATGGATATGGTTTGTGGCCGGCAGCGGCAAACCACTTGACTATCTTCCGTCTCATTGCCTCACAATCCATGGCTCTCTTAATTTCCGCCTGGCTACTCGATTCGTTCAGCCTTGCGGCCATCCTAGTCGCGAGCCTAGCAAATCTTTCTGTAACAGCCATAGTATCTCCAACTTTCAAGGTCTTCGTTCCAGACTCAATTTGGGAAAGGAGTGAGTGGCACCGATAATACTCAGTGACCAAATCATCACTCTCCATGAGTTCGGCGAGGACGGACCTCGGATTGCCAGTGAGCTTGCATCCAATGCAGGTTCTGTAAATTGTGAGGATATTTCTGAGGACAACACTTAATGACGCTCCTCCAAATTTGAAGCTCTTCATACAAGTCTTCCAAGCTTTGAGGTATGATTCTGAATTGTAAAGATCGGTTAGAATTATGGGCAAGGTACAAATCAGGGACAACGTTGCTCCAAAGGTTTTTCCAACTATACTAGTCTCAAAACGAGATAGCTTGTCCAGACCAGTTGCAATGTTGTGAACCCATTGATTCGATTCATCCTGGTCTTTGCTCTCCAATCCAAATACTGCCCCAACTTCCTTGAACGCTCGTCTCATTATGACTAAGAGTTGTTTTGAAACTTGGGGGTACTGATTTACGAGATACACCCAGAAGTTTGAAAAATTCGAAACATGATGAGCTGTACATAGAATGGGAGAATCAGCGTATTTTGGAGCAGTAAAGAAGAGCGTAAGCAATGAGATATATGGTTGAAACTTCTGAGAACCTCCAAACAGTTCAGCAAGAGCGTCATGCACAGAATCCTCATTCGGAACTGGAATAGCTTCAAGTGAGTAGGACGACATCGTCGATTTCGTAGAAGTGGTTGCATAAGAGCAATCATCTTCTTCCATCTCAGCTTTCTTCTTCCCAAACTCAACTGCGGCATCATAATATCTCACGATCCTGTCAGCCCTTTCCATTGGGCTAGGAGTTTCATCTCCAACTTCAACACAAACCCCAACTACTGCTTCATCGGCTACCGAAGTTTGGCAATCACGGGCAGCACTTCCAAGCAAGAAAACCATAACAAGGAGTGCTGACATTGGAAGCGTGACAAATTCTGGAAAGGAATACTTGAAAGCCAGGCACGGGGCTAAAAACTTACAAGTGGTTTTCCAATCAGTAATCATATCACGCACATGGCCCCATAGATACAAAACAAACACATAGAACAGCACCATTCTATCTACAGGGGGTTCACTCTGAGCTTCCACTGTTTCTTTGACGCCTTCCTGTGGCGGATCCAATTGCGCCGTTTCGCAGTGTGGCTCAGATAGAGCACTTTTGGCTTCTGAATACGCCTGATACAATTTAGAATTTCTGTTTCTATTCTCCAGCCAAGTGTGAGCAGCCAAGACAAGCTTTCTCATAAACTTGGTGTTGCAAATTGTTTCTATCACTAGAAACGAAAGCATGACCATTATAGACAGCATAGTCTTGTCTGACTTCACGGCCTCGGGAGGAGTTTGTACAGGAATCCTTGCAGGAATGGCGGAATGCGCGAAGAGTCCAGTTCCCTGAACTATAGCCCAAAATGCGAGTGAGAACAGCAAGAATTCAGCAAAATAGAACTCATATCTCACACGTTTACGTTTTATCCGAGCCAAGTAGTTATCAATCCCACTTAAATCGGATTGGACCTTAGGGTCAGATTTTTCAAAAATCACCGCCTTTACTTTAGGCGAAGAGGGATTTGCCATTTCCCGTGATTTGTTCTTAACAACAGGTTTCATATTCATTGTGCTAATCAAATTGTTGGAAACAAGAAATTAAATTAGGGCTTCAATCGTTTTAAAATAGCTTATAAAACATTCTTATTACTTTTGATTCGCAGGAATGATACGAACAGGCGAAAAAGCATCTTTACGATGCTTATGGCGACTCTCTGTTGTCAGGACAGCATTGGTATCTCACCCAGACCCAGTCTCGGGCTTTCACTAACTGCTCAATCCCAGTTAGGGGAGTGCACATCAAAAGCTGCTGCAACATTGACACATCAACTCCCTATTAGATGCATGATCTAACAAAAATTCCAACATGAGTCCAGCATTGTTAAACAATATTCCTAATCTATACATTGATCCGGTCCTAAGTTAGCGCTACATGTAGCCACGAATGGACTTATGATTTTACATATAGCTCGATGCTCTCCTTGCGCATCGCAATTGACTGATCGATCTGGTACAGGAGGGGCCTAATCCTCCCGCCTTCTCAATGTATTCTCCTAAATATATCAATTTAACAATAAACCACGATCCAGGGTGTGTCGGTACGCCTCCGACGTTGTTTTCTAACTTCTTCGTGCGTGAGCTCTAGTGTCCACCAGCTTCACACAGTGATTCCATTACTTCTCAGTGAAGGAATAACAAAATTTTCATAGAGCATCAAACTATACCATACTACTCTTGTGATAGTTCTGTACTCTCTATTTCCATTATGCAAACACTACATCTCGAAGTAATGTGATTTGTGCTATCTCATCACACGACGCGGGGCATAAGCTCCCCTCCGGCTTGACCCGGTCCGGCTCAAATAGAGTCTCGGAGATAGTTTTGTGACACCCACAAAACAGTACAACGGAAATACATCTGCTACGCCAGCAAATGTAATCAACAAAAGAAGGGAGCGACTTTCCTTACTTTAAGGACGAAAGAAAACCTAAAAAGTCCTACACAATATTTTATGGCCTGTGTCGGGCCAGGATTCCCTATCTTAGATAGGACATGGATTCTCAATTAAGCATACCATCGTTTTGATTTTAGAACGGTTGTTGGTTTGGTTTACACCATGAAAAGGTTACAATAACCTCAACATACAATAAAATAAACCACCTGAAAAGAGTGTGCTATACACTCCAGACAACAAGTTACCAAACGGTTTCAGTTAGACAGTTGCGTTCTGTTCCTAATAAACGCAAGCTAGATCCGAAGACATGACCCC
>JAAOEH010000002.1_pt1 | contig 11103 bp, 2 predicted proteins | sample 7058381 | NCBI WGS metagenome assembly JAAOEH01 (sample SAMN14008812, study PRJNA605028) | viral metagenome | isolation source: viral particles filtered from seawater | place: China: Hangzhou Bay, Yangshan Deep Water Harbour | collected 2017-10-31
CGTGGAAGGTGATTACCTTCCAGCTCGTCTATTATTTTCAGAACCTTCATGTAAGTTGTTGATCATATTGAAGGCTTATATCTGATTATTTTAGTAGGAACCAACATGTAATTCGTAACACCGTATTGTTGGCATTTATCCTAGAGTTGGATTGTAGTTACTTAAAATGAACTTTTCAATAACGACCGTAATTCGGTTCACTGTTTTTGCTCAGAAACAGTGTTATTATATTTTTCGTATTATACAAAAGAGTTAAGTTAGCGTGAGCAGCTAGCGTTAGTTTAGAAATTTTAGATTTTGCAAGTGCAATTTTTAATGTAGGGTGAGTTTAGTAACTCTTCTTACCCGCCCCCCCCTTATGTAGGACAAGTACCGTACAGCAACGACACAAAGGGATTAAATCTGCGGCGAGGCTTTAGTGAAGCTTCCTTGATTTGTTGAGCTGTGTGCTACCCGACGAGGGCTTTTTAGAATATGTTTTTCTTTTCATATAGTAAAATAAAAATAAATAATAAAAATAAAAGTTTATATTGCGTTGACAATGTGATGCATGCATAACGCATCTTAGTAGTTTAGAACACGAACGTTTGTTAGCACAGGTTGTGTGATAAGCATTGTTCACATGGATGATTTAGCGTGATAGTGTAACAGCGGATCGCTATTTTTGAAGTGTATTAGCCCTGACTGAATTATTTTAGGAATTCGATATAAACACAAAAACAATAATATAAAAATAAAAAATACAGAAGTAGCCGAATTTTCTCCGGTGATCATGGAAGTAGTAGTAATGGAAACCTTAGTTCGCGCCTGTGGGAAGTAGTGAAATTATGAAAGTGTAGGAGATTAGTTGAGGACCTCTGTCAAGTAAAGTTTAGCAGAAGTTTATTACATTGGATGTTCATATGGAGCAGCAAGAGAGAGTAGGGTAATTAGTTGTTTGTATTACAGCTGATAAGGCAGATAGATGTGGTGTAGTGAATATATATCGACTACGTCGGTCTGTTTTCGAATGATTCATATATGTAACACTAAGCGATGGCATTAAGAGCCTGCTTAGGTTTATATGATTAGTCGTAAGGAACTGTAGTATTTTTAACTTTTGAGAGTATGGTATTTTGTGAGAGATGAATATGCGTATATCGTGTGAGTAGTTTTTCAGCAAAGTATAGGACACGGTGTATTAAATGGACCTTGAAAGCAACCAACGGAGACTAACCGTTATGTACCAAAGTTGTGACTTACTGGTGGAAAGAACCCTAAAGCTTTTTAATTAAAGACCCAGATGTACCAGCTACGTGCGAGTAAGTTTTTGTCGGATGACAGCGAAAGACCTGGAGTAATTCCACAATCGTGGAGTGATGGAAACAGGCAACAAATTAACATTAGTCCGGGGCAGGAGAATTCTGTTAGTTTGTCTTATAATAATCAAGCCGTACCAGCCCATGTATGGCAACCCAGCGTTCAGGCGCCTACCTATATGGAGCGTCTATCTTATTGTGATACGGATCCCGCACCGGGATTCGAGCCGAAAGTAACCTCTAAGGTTATTGTCGACGATTCGAATGAAGTGGAGATATTGACTTGGAATATGAATAAGTACCAGCGAAAAGTTCTAACCAAAAGAATTAATAGAGAAAAGGTACCACTAGATGTTGTTAAAAGTGAAGAGTGCAAGGAGTGCACCAGGATATGTGATGATTGTGTAGTGAGAGTGGGACCGGTCTCAGATATTGAGGATTTAAGAATTATTATGGAACCGGAAACGGAAGTGGCTATTAGAGGACGACGATGTGGAACCATCACTGGAAAGTCAAATAAGCTTGTTTGGCATTATCCTTTTGATAAGATTGGAGTGTTTTCTGGATTTTGGACTTTGTTAACATTGCACCAAGGTCAGACTCAGTTTTATACCTATCATAAAGGTACAATTGGAGCAGCTTTACAAGTTGTTAAAGGCATGAATAAAGAAGGGAGTTGGATTCTGATACCTCGTATTGAGGCTAATGCTTTGCATTTGGATGAATTTGTCATAAGGTTTCTTGTGTTTGTACAAGAAACGCAACATTTGACTTATTTTGAAAAAGCTGGCAAAGGACCCCGAGAAAGAATTGTTAAGGAAATGGAAGAAGCAAAAATGACTGGAAAAATGCCCGTTAATGTTATTTTGAATGGAAAGAAATCGACGTATGTTGAAGTTCCCGATGGTTTTAGGACTTTTATTAACTGGAGAGAACAGATTTTTAACACATGCGAAGAAAACTTACCTGATGATTTTGCTAGTTGTTGTTCTTCCTCGATTAGGAAGATTTTGCAGAAATCAGTTGTAGGACAAAGTAGCAAGGATGATTTTGTACAAAAGGATGAATCGCTTGTAGAAATGGAGCTTACATCTGACGATGAGGATGAATTTGTGCCTCACAAGCCTTCTAAACTCAAAATAGCTATGGATTATATAGCTATGGCTGTAGATAAAGGTAAAGAAGAAGCCAAGAGAGTTAAAGAAGAAGATGTCATTAGATTACAAGAAACTACTGGAGACTTGATGGATAGAGTTATACGAAGTTCTGAAGATATATTGATGGATATTGCTATATCAAAGGATAAACATGAGAAGCATTTGATCACTACGAGTGACCATCAAATTGAAATGAAGTATTTTAAGTACGCTCTTTTAAGAGATAAATACAAGTTGCCGGATACTATGGCGACTCGTGAAATCTTTGAAGAGATGTATGAAGATGCTGATTGGCGATTTACGTTATATTTGTCTCAAGAACAAGTTGATTTTATTAAAAGTAAGCATCCATTATATACCCCTCATAAACCAGGAGATCTTTTAACCTGGCAAGGGTTTAAAGCTTACTTTGAATTACCAGAAGAATATTATATACAATGGCATTATCTACAATTGCGAGACTCTTTGAGAAGCTTGTATGTGACTGAAAATTGGTGTAAGAGAATGATACGTGAATCTCTTGATCATGATCAAGATGAATATCTTGAATTGATAACTAATTATTACAAGAAACAGAAAGCTTACCTTAAAACGGTGGCTCAAATTGTAGAAGAGGAGATGAAGGAAAAACCTCCTCCAGTTGATGATACTTTTATAGATGACATCAACAAATGTGCAGATGAATTGGATAAGGCTAATAAAGCTCAAACTGAAAGAACAGCCGTCGAAACGCTTCTTAAGGAAAATGGAATTGAAGAAAAAGAAGATGGAGGATTGTTTGGAATAGCTTTTGAGATTATTGCCAAAGCTGTGGCAGCTTGTGCAGTAGTTGTGATTGCTGTTAAAGATTTTCTTGGAGATGGAGTTCGAAAAGTTATTAAAGCAATGGCGGATAAAATTTCGGGAGTTTGGAAAACTGTTGAGACTGGATTAGGTTTTGCTCGTGAGAGTATGACCTGGTACGGAATTGATATGATGTCTTTATTTTCGAAAATGTTGTTAGCAATTTTATTGCTTGGAGCTTGTTGGTATTTTGCAAAGAAGAGTATTGCTTATATGAAGCGTATGTTTATATCTTTAGCATCTATGGTTTTTGATGTTAAAATGCATTTGTATGAAGAATTGGCAGATGAAGATGAAAGGATTGAAGGACAATCTGGATTTAGTTTAGCTATGGGTATGGCTCTTTTAGCTAGTACGCTAGTTAAAGGTCAAACCTCGGTTAAAGATATTCAATCTATGTTGTCTATACATAATAATTCTCGATTTTTGTTATCTGATGCTATTACATATTCTAAAACCTTGTATTGTTATGTTATGTATAAGTTGACTGACAATCCTCAGTATAAATTTTGTGATTTGGCTCAAGAAGCAGCTCATTATTTCGAAACAGTTTCGGAATGGGATAAGTCCCATCCGGATTGGAGAACAGTGCTTATGAGAAATGATACAATTCAAGAGGATTTGAAAGGATTTCACGAAACAATACAGAGTTTGCAAACGCGATGCATTTATAATGTAGATGCTTTGCCTGGAGCCTTAGTTTCTAAGATTTCCATGGCATATAAAGAGATGAATGAACGTATGCATTATGCAGCAAACCACGATCCTCGAGGAGGATACAGAGTTCGACCTACCATGGTCTGGTTATTTGGAGATCCTGGACAAGGTAAGAATGTTACTGCCAGTTTATTGGCAAAAGGTGTATATCAGTATATACAACAAAGGTCTCCTGGCTTACTTACACAGGAACCTTGGTCTAATAAACAAATTTGGTCAAAAGCAGACAATACTGATTACTGGGATACTTATGCAGGACAGTTTTGTCATAGAATAGATGAAGTTTGTGCAACCGAAAATCATGATGAACGATCTAGAGATCTAACTTCTTTGTTACGAGCAATTGGAGATGATGTTTTGTCATTAAATATGGCACAGTTAGAGCTTAAAGGTAGTGTATTTTATACCTCTAAGCTTATAATTGTTACTACTAATTTTGATGATTTTATGAATTCTGGAATGACCGATCCTAAAGCAATAGCTAGAAGGATGCATTTTCCAGTGCATGTTACAAAGGATACGAAGATTGATGTTATGAAAAAACATACTTTAGCTGAATTAAACAAAGGTTGGAAATTGAAACTTTGTGATTCTTTCAAAACTCGAAAAGGAGAGATTGATTTTCCATACGATAATGGTTGTGAACCAGGAGATCTAACTCTTCAGGAGTTGATTATTAATGTTGCTGAAGAGATCATTAAACAGAGTAAGATCCTTACTCCGGCAGATATGATGGAAGATATAGATTGGACAGATTTGGATAATGTGAAGATGCAGACTGAAGGAAAAGTGGCTCAACTTATTACTAAAGCTGGAAAGAAGTTTACAATAACAGCCGAAAAACAAACTCAATTATTGGAACGTTTAGAAGATAAGTTTGTTAGTAAAGTTGAGAAAGCGTTAGGTCTGGATGATGAAGATGATGATCCGAAAGGCAAAAAGAAAGAGAAGAAACAAACCGTTGCTGAAGCAGCAGGTTTAATTGAAGAAAGAGCCGAAGGACAATCATTGTCTAAAGAGTTACGATATACACCCTATTCTAAACACTGGAATACTACGAACGCTATTCTTAAGCACGATTCGAAGACTATGAAAGCAAAAGGATTTATAAAGCATTCTGGTAGAAAATGTGTGCGAGGAGAAGTTGATGAAGTAGCTCAATCATTATCTAAATTTGATGACACAAGACAAGTTCTTCATATGGCAAATGACATGTGGAAAAAACAAAATCAGTTGGAGAAGGAGAAAGAGCGCAAAAGAACGCAATTGAAAGCGTATGGGGATGATGTATTAGTTACAGCTCCTCAGCCTTTAGTTGAATGGTGCGCTCAACATCCGGGAGAAGATTGGACCCAGCATGATGAATGTTTAGATATGTTAGAATCAATCAATGAAGCGTTTTTCTTTAATAGAGCTCAAGGACAAAGCTCAGTAGGTTGGAGTATTTTCAATTTTCTGTGGTGGACTTCTGGATCTTATATGGCTAGTGTGGCTGCCGATTATTTGGCTCAGACAACTAATTGGTGGACTAGAACAAAAATGAAATTTTCATCGAAGTTCCCAGGTTATGGAGGAGCATCTACTTTATTGCGTGAATGCGAAGGTAGATACTCTGTTGGAAATAGAAAGAAGATTGAAGGATTTGATAACGTTGTTACTTTGTTGCGAGCTATGAGAGGACAGATGACTGCCGAAGCTATAGCTTATATAGCTTCGGCTTATCCAAGAGAACATGAAATGGGAAATGCAGCTTATATGGCTAAGTATAACATAGGTAGACCCTATGATGACGGTGTTAGTGAGTATTTTGGACTGTATGATAATCCGCTTGACCATAAGTGGATGAATAATGCGGTTATGGATATGCAAATGAGAGCAAATAAATGTGGAGTATTATGGACTATGGAATCAGCTTATATGTTTAGGATGTGGTTAGATGTGGAACATGATACTTTGAATGATTCATATGTTACTAAGAAGCATTTCAACGATCCAAATTGGGTAGTTGCCCACACATTTAAAGCTTACGAATATCCTATGCATGAGAGAACTTGTAATGCTCAAAAACTTAATACTCGAACATGGCAAGATACGTTGTTACCTATATTAGCTGTGGGTTCGTTATTTTGCGGAGTATATACTGTCATAGCTATAATTAGACGGTATTTTAAGAATAAGGAACATGCTGAAGGACAATCGCTCCAAAAAGGTCATATTGTTACTCGAACTCAGCTTAAGAAGCGAGCAGAAATGAAGAAGGATACTTTAAAACCTCAGAGTGGAGAAGCCGATTATAGTGAAAAATGTCAAGGACAGTTCGGAATTGCCGAAAAGCAAGAAAAGTTGTATCACAATTCTAAGTTCAATTATAGAGTTATGTTGGAATCTCATGATCATTTATCGACTTTTAAGACGAACGCAATTATTTCCGGACATCAAGTGTTTACAGTAGCTCATATTGATTATCAATTGAATGGAGCTGGATATATTTATATACTTGATGCAGCGGATAATATTACCGCTCAATGGCCTATTCACAAGAAAAAGGCGTTAGAAAATCGTGACGGGATGTGTTATTGGTTACCACCTCAAGCGCAAGCTTATCCCAGTATTGAGAAGTATCTCACTACAAGAGAAAAACCATTAAATTATCAAGCGGCTCGGATTACCCGCAAAGTAATCCCAGGCAAAGATGGTAAATTAGGTAGAACTGATACCTATTATACCGTTGGCGCTCAGGCGAAATATTGCACCACGAGAATGACTGTAGATTTTGATGCTCATCGAGGGAAAGTAGATGAACTTAAGGTTACAGAATATTATCGTGTGCCGCAATGTCCTGGAATGGATGGTGATTGTGGAAAAGGTTATACTGCAATCCATCCAAGTAGTTGTGATTTCCTCGGATTTCACGGAGGAACTAGTGGCGATTGTGGTATAGTTGTGCCAATTTGGAAAGAGGATATTTCTCACATTAGAGGACAATCTAGTGATATGTGTTTTACATCGAAGCTTAAAGTAGATGATTGTCATGGAGAAGATGCCCCCTTTATTCCTGGATTGCATATTATTGGAAAACTTGATCGAAGAGTTTACAATGAAACGCAAACACAATTTTTACCTAGCCCTATCCAAGATGCTATGATACAGGACAACAAAGTTAATGTTCAGCCAGCTATGTTAACTTTTTCGCGTGTAAACGGAAAAGTTATAGATCCATGGCATAATGCTCTTCATAAGTTTGAAGAACGTAAGCCTATCACCGATTGGTCGGGATATGAGTACGCTATGAAGAATCCTGAAGAGGTTTTCGAGGGATTTGCTGATATTAATGAAAAAATTAAGCCTTACACTATGGAACAAGTACTGTTTGGCGATCCTGATAACGGAATTGAAGCGTTGCCGTGTGACACTTCGGTTACTAAAGAGTTTAAGGACCAAGGTTTTGAGATTCGATCCCAACCATTGGAGGAGAAACCTTCCAATAAGAAAAAACTTTGGAATAAACACACGAGGGAGATTTCGAGTGAACTCGTTGATTCTATGAACGAGTTGCATTCAAATATTGTAAATGATGAAGTGGAAGTTAGATCATATTCGGAAGCTTGTCTTAAAGACGAGCTTAGGGATACCCCTAGAGTTTTAGCGGGGAAGACGAGAATGTTTTTTGTTTCGTCTTTGACTATTGCCATAATGTGCTGTATGTACTTTAAGCCCATTTTTGATAAAATGAAGAAAAGTATGTGGGATAGCAGCTGCAAAGTTGGCATTAATCCACTTGGATATGAATGGAAAGATTTGTGGGCTTGGTTGAATGAGTATGATGGAAAGTTAATAGGTTCGGATTGTGCCGGATGGGATTATAGTATCTGGTACTTTTGGACTTATCTTTACGGATTATGGGCGTGCCACTGTTACAAAGTGTCACCTGATTCTAAGCTTGGAAAGATTTTGATGAAGTTAGCACGTACTGTTGTTGGATGTATATTTTGTCGTGGAGGATTTGCTTATCTTTTAGAGAGAGGCGTGTCTTCTGGGCATTATTGTACTTCGAATTTCAATACGTTTGTTAACTATTGTGTTCATAAAACTATCTTTAATTTGAAAAGGCCTTGGACTGACATGCAGTTTAAGGACTTTGTTAGGTTCGTTGCTTATGGTGATGATAACTTAGCTAAACTTAAAGAAGAAATATTGGAATGGTATAACATGTTGGTTCTTGCTAAAGCATTTGCTACAATGTTTGGCATGAACTATACCACTCCGGGGAAAGATGCAGTAACTAAACCTTGGTTAACAACCGAGGAAATTACGTTTCTGTGTCGTAAATTTCGACCTATCGAACATGAGGGAGCCAATGTAGCAGTGGCCGCCCCTCTCGATAAAGAATCTATTTACGGAATGTTGGCGTGGATTCGAACGCCAAAACCACAAACTAGGCCAGATGGAACAGTTTTTACACCTACTGTTGAGCATCAGCTCAAAGAAAATATGAAAACTGCCCTGATGGAAATGTCTCTGTATCCAAAAAGAGAATATATGAAGTTTGTGGATGAGTTGCTGAAATGGTGTCGCAAATCACATTTTAGTCCTCCTGTAATTAGATCTTATGAAGTGGAAAATGGTATTACTGCTGCGCAGTATCACTATGTTCCAATTCCGCTGGCTAACCAGCAATAGATTTTACGTTAAAGCACGTCCTGAGCATGACTTTAAACTGCTTACTGGTAGGAATGCATCTTACTTAATAGTGCCGATTGATTTTGTATTGGCGCCTACCTTTTAAGACGGAAAAACAGTGCGGCAGAGTGTACTCGTCCATTCATTCTGACTGCCAAACTGGTAATATGGGACTAGCAATAACGTAGAATCTTCATTTATGGGTGAAGCACCGACCCAAACCGAAACGGTTGCACTGAATAGAGAAGTTTTGACTGAAGAGAAACAAGAGATGGGTATGAGTAGACCTATTTTTACAATGCCTAATTTCAACATTGTTCAGCCTATCCTTGGGAGAGAGTATTTATTAGCCACTATGGTTAAGAATATATCTGCATCCCCTGAGGTTTGGTCTGCAACTTTAGTTCAACCTGTTCTTACTTTGAGAACAGCAACTGCAGTACAAAGAATTCTTTCATTATACAACTACTATAGATTTAAAGGAGTTAGGATCCGAATAGTTGTAAAATCATTACCTCAACAGTATGGTTTCGCATTGGTACAAAGATGTGCGTATTACCATACCAGCCAAACTAATCTCACAACCGATGGGGGTACTTTGGCAAAGGATCCAATTGTTTTGACTATTAATGATCAGGAAGCTGCGGAGTTTACTTTACCGTGGCTTAGCACTTTAATATGGTTAGATCCAACAGGTGATGGAGATGAAGGAGATCTTATGTGGACTATCTCAGTTGCTAATGAGGCTAGTTTTAAAACTGATACAACTGTGTCTAGTACTTACACAATGTATATTTTTGCTTCTTTTATTGAACCAGAAGTATGCGCACCCATTGACCCAAATTATTCTCCTGAACCAAGGATGAAAGGTCAATCAGGCAAAATAGGTGGACCGTTGAGCGCTGCTCTAGGGACTGCATTTATTGCAGCATCCGCAATGCGCAACGCTAATATACCGCAAGATGTTTCTACTGAAATTCCTGAGCGTGCTAGCGATAGTACGACTAGGGAGTTAGTGGAACAGAAAGGTTTTGTACAGTCCGTTTATGGCCAAACTTCTCTACCAACACATGCAGGTGCAGGGGAAATTTTAGATTTCGTTCCCGATACCACCTTTCTTGATTCGCATTTATTTGCGGATCCTGATAAAAGACATCGAATTAGAGATCTTATTATGAGACCTCAATGGGAGGGAGTTACTATTTTGAATGCTAGTGCACCTACTAAGCTTCTTAAGATATATCCCAACTACGGTACTCTCACAGCAACTCAGTTCCAGTCTATAGGATATATGGCCTGGTTTTCGCAATTTTTCCGCAGATGGAGGGGTAGCATTAAAGTTATGTTAATGTTTACTACCTCGTCCTTTATATCTGCTCGAATATTTGTAAAAGTGCTGTGGGGAGATGGTCTCCAAGCCGGGAGTGTTGGTGATTTTCACACTGACGTTCTTACTATTAAGGGTAATTTGAATCATTGTTTAACTGTTCCCTATGTTTATCCTCAGCCGTGGCACGATTGTGTGACAGGCTATGGCGCCCCTCAAGAACCGATATTTTCTGTGGAGTTGGAATCTATAACTTCTACAGGAACCACCACGCCGAACGTGGCGATGATGGTTTGGTTTGGAGCGGGAGAGGATTTTGTGTATGATTCTTATCAGTTAGCTACAACTTACCCTGGGACTGGGACTCTTGTCAAACAAGAAGAAAAAGAAGAACGATGCAAGGGCCAGACAGATGTAACAGAGATGTTCAAGTCTCCGTTTCCTGTCATTACTGGCTTTGCTGACATTAAACCAGCCCCCTTTGACCTAACAGTTGAAGATCTTCTTATGCGATGGTCAGGAAGAGGACCTAATTTATTAGATACCGATGCACGAGTACATTCGTGGACATCTGGTTCTTCCTATGACCCTCAAATTATACAGAATTGGGATTTCCTTTGTAATATGTTTCTTTACAATTCCGGTTCTGTACGCCGAAAAATTTTCTATGATCCATCTATAAGTAATCCTTCTGGCTATGCAGGAGGGTTTCTTCAGAGTATTGATCCGGTGAATTATTTCAACACTTATAATAGCCCCTGTCAGGGAGCATTTGGTACTAATACCAATCAGCTTCCAGTTATGGATGTATCTTGTCCATATATTGCAGGAGAGTTAGCCGATCGTAGTCCCGAATGGGCGACACCAGCTCATACTAATGAATGGCAAACTCCGCTTTGGTTAACCCCCCACGTGACCAACTTAGCAAAAGAAACGTGGATCAAAGCCGGCTTTAATTTTATGTTGCATTATTTGATGCCGTTACCAGGGCAGCTCAAGTGGCCTTGGTTTTACAATATTCCCCCGCGACCTTCCAAGGGGAAATGGATTAAGAAATAGATAGAAGGCGCGTCGCGGCGAT
>JAAOEH010000003.1_pt1 | contig 10719 bp, 1 predicted proteins | sample 7058381 | NCBI WGS metagenome assembly JAAOEH01 (sample SAMN14008812, study PRJNA605028) | viral metagenome | isolation source: viral particles filtered from seawater | place: China: Hangzhou Bay, Yangshan Deep Water Harbour | collected 2017-10-31
GGTTGGGACCCTAAACGCATTGGTAGTTCGCTATGTAAAGTTTTTTTTTGGTTGAGAGCGCAAGTATTGCGGATTGACTGAAAAAGTCTTCCATGGTATCTTCCGTATCCTCAATCTCAAAGATGATCTTTTAATATTGATTCTGTATGTCTAGTATTCTAGGCATACACTTAACTTTGTTGATTGATTATACTCATTATGAATTATCCGTTTTCTCAAGGACTTTCCCGAGTCACCCCCTGGGCATTCACGAGCCCCCTCTTAGTACACCACGTATTAAGAGTAATTTTCTCACAACCCATAGCTGGTTGTGATTTTGATATTTTGAGACATCGTGAAGTCTCACTGGTTCCTAGCTCATTTGAGTTTGGTAGGGCTGTCGGCTCTCTCATTTGTAAATTTGATGATTTTTACAAATGAGAGAGCCACCCTGGTTAGAACTGTATTCTTTTTGTTGCATTCGATGGTTTGTGACTATGTCCCTAGTTGTCTTTTGTTGCAAAACGGACCCCCTTTTTTGACCTCCACGACGTGATCGGTAACCAGTCCGGTATGTAATGTGGAACTAAGGTCGTTTCAATTCCTGGGAGTTAATCCGTCTCCCCTCATGGTCAGCAAATTGGTTTTCTAGTGATCATGTGATAGGTCCTGGCCTGGACCTTACAGTTGGCCCTTATTTATTGATCCATTCGATGGTTTGGATCATTTTGGTTGATTTGTATTCTTTTAATTACTTCGATGGTTGTAATTTTTGCCCGTGTTCTTTTGATCGTTTATGAAATTTTGCTTTGAATATATTGTTCACTGTTTTTGTTTTAATCCGAGAGAATTCATGGCCCTCTCAATTTGTGTGATCCGTCCCCTTTATGCAGACCTCTCCACAAATGATTTTTGTAAAAATACAGATATGTTTACTGTAAGATGACATTCTCGTGCCCCAGCCCTCACATATGGTGCTGGACTTTTCGTGAAAAGTTATGATTACTAAATGCCGTTGAACTTTTTATCTGAAAATTGGTTGGACTGTGTAGCTTATCCAGCATCACTATACTTTGGAAAAACGCGTTGGTAGCGCCTTACTATAGTGGTCCTCGTGGTGAGTACAGAATCTTGTAACGACCGGGAAACGCCTGCAAAACAGGTGCGTGACCCTTTTAATTGAGTCTAAAAATATATGGGTTGGGAGGACATTGCCCAACACACGACGAAGGTCTATCAAGTTACAGGAGGGAAGCCGAACTTCAATTAGGGAGTAGTGCCCCGCTGAGAAATTGTTGTATGATTTTGGTATGAGTATTCTTTAAGAAAAGTCTGGTGATATGTGTCGTCGATAGAGACTATCTCTAAGTTAACCGGGTGAGTGTTAACTACTGCCTCAGGCTATCATGACCACATCCTACGTAAAGGACTCGACCCCCAGCACTTTTGATTTTTGCGGATCGGACGACGAGAAAATGTCCGGAATCCAAGAGTCTAACTTCCAAGTTAGTACTGAATTCTGCCGTTCTAATGCAGAGTTGCGAGGGATTGCAAGAGCGCGTGCTAAGGCTCATGCATATTTTAAAGCATCTGAACGTTGTAGAAGGAGAGAAGCCTCTAAAGAGCGAACACTTCTTCGGAAGTATTATGAGGCTTATGAATCCGATGATAATTATCACTCAGTTGAGGAGTTTTTGAAGAGTGATGATATGAAGAAGGTGGGAAGATCCCACCCGAAGAGACATGAGAGAGCCGCACGAAGGCGCGCTCATGCAGATTTGCTGAAGGCCAGGATGAGGCATCGGGCTTATTTGAAAAGACAACAGCAGCGACGAAGAGAAGCTGCTGATAGTGATATGGACGTTGAAATGTTTTCTGTTCGACCCACTGCTAAAGAGGCGTTGGAGAAGGATCTCAAAGCCTTTGAAAGCCGACGTTCCATTATGACCCCCGACCCCTCTGACTACACTGAAGATGACATGAAGCAGATTCAACAAACTTTTGTTGCAGCGAAGCAAGACCGTCTCCGTAAAGTTGCTGAAATTACTGCTTTTGAAGGTACTCCCAGCGAGGAAAAAGTTCAGATTTTTGCTAAGAAGAGATCTCATTCTGCGAGACCTTCCTCTAAAAATGAAGAGAAAAAAGAAGTTGCCGCAAAAGTTATGCCTGCTGCAACTCCTGAAACTTTCTTCTCTGGATTTACATTATCCGACGATCTAGCGAGTAAGATTACGTTTTTTCGAGATAATATTCGCGAAGAGATGAAGGATTTAGAGAATTCTTCTCGCTATGAGAAGCTGTGTCAAAGTTTTAATCAATTCACGCAGAATTGTAAATCTAAAGTCGACGATTTCTCTGAGCGTTTTTCAGTTTATGTGAAGAGTGTTTGCGAGAATCCTACGATTAAGGAAATCGCTTCAAAACTTAAAGTTGATGATGGTAGATTGATTTCTAATATAGTTTCAACTATTTGTTTTGTTAGATTGACTCTTCGAGCTGAGGGTAGTGTAGACTATTCTATGTTGACATTTTTGTATTTGCGTTCTTGTGGAGTTTCTTTGAAATGGACTGCAATTAATTCCGTGGCTGTTTTAACTGCTACTAAATTGATTCAAGTAATTGTTGACGCTGCTAAACAAGATGTTGATAATATGCGTGTGGAAAGTTTAAGTGATACTCTTGATGGGTTTCTTCAGGGTTCTTTAAATTTTCTCAATAATCCTTTTGTTATGGGAGTCAAGAATTTAGTAGTCTTTATGGCCGCTCTACACCTCTTCGACAAACCTATTGCCAGCACCGTGTTTAAACAACTCGGTAAACCAGAAGGAGTTTCTTTTATTTCTTTGATCACGACTGCCTTAGCTGATCTTGTTCGTTTGGCTAAAGCTGCTGAACAATGGTTTTTTGGAAAACCTGGTGATTTTAAACTTTTCGAGGAAGCTGATATGCCTAGAGCTCTCAATGCTCTTAAGTCTCACTTGGATCGTTCTGAATTTATTTATACAGGTTTACACATTGAAGGATACATGGACAGAAACCTTTACATCACTACTTTGATTGTTTTGATTAAAGATGTAGAGGATGCTAAAGTTTATACTTCTAAAGGTGATCAGAAGAAACTAGATGTTGAGAAGCATATCAAAGGTGCTAAGAAAGTTTTGTTAGAATTTAAAGGTGCTGCTATGGCTTCTTTTCGGGCTACTCCTCTTGGTATTGTGATTCACGGAAAACCTGGAGTTGGTAAGTCACATGTCCTTAAGTTTTTGTGTTATATTCATTCTATCCTTAAAGGTAGAAAATTCACAGAAGGACAGTTGTACACTCGCCAAGGAGAGTTTTGGGAAAATTATAGTCCGTTTAGTCACCCTTATATTCACTATTCTGAAGCAGGAAAGATGAAAGCTTCTCGTGCTGAAGCTAAAGGAGATGAAACAATGGACGAAATTTTGTCCGTCGCAGATAATCTGCCCTATCCTGTCAACATGGCTTTTGAAGGTAAAGGAAAAGTTTTCGCTCTCCCTGAGATGTTGCTTATTGATACCAACAATCCGGATTTGAACTTCTTTCAGATGTATAATAATCCTGCTGCTTTTCGCCGCAGATTTATTTTTGTAGAAGTTCAAGTGAAGAAGGAATGGTCGACTACGGGAAAGCTAGGTGGAGATTTTGATACATCTAAACCTGGAGCTTCAACTGCAGGTACTGATGCTTGGGTATTCAATGTGCGAAGGTATAAACCGAAGACTAACGTTGAGTCTGATGTCATTGATATTGCCACTGGTGTTGATTCTTCTGAATTTATTAAAGTTATGACCGCACTATTTGTGCGACACATACAATATGAAGAGTCAGTTCTGGCTAATGTGACTTCCGGTTCGATGTTTTCAAAACATGAAGCTCAAATTATTGAGGCAGCATCAGGTTTTGTTGCACTGCAGAGGAATGTTTTGAAAATTTCTGAGGATGACGATAAGGTGGAATATCATCAAGATAGTGTTTATGCGCGTATTATTGAATCTGGACCTAAAATCCGGGATTTAGTATCACGAGTGATCCACAAAGGTGATCCTCCTTGTCAAACTGATGTTTCGATTCCTTCAGTTGAAGTACCTCAAGATCACGTCAAGGTTGTTGCTACTTTCAAAGCTGCTTCGGTTCCTTCAACCGGTAAGATTCCTGATGTTGTTCTTCCCGAATCTGTCTCCTTGACTGATTTGGGTGGACTTCTTGATGGTGCTTCCGATTCAATTTCATTTGATGTAGAGGATGAAAAGGAAGAAGTTATGACTAAGAAACCATTGACTTGGTCTATTTTGACCGCATTGGCTTCTAGTCCAGAAAGTTGGCAACATGGTAAGTCGGAGTATCTAATGGAAGAGTATTTGCATTTGATTGCTTCTTTTGTACCTAGTAATGATATTACTAATTATGCTAGACACATTGGGATGTATTCTAATCTTAAAATTGCAGTTGTGCGAGTAGATGGAAGAATGCGTATTTCTGTTTTGGAAAAGACACTCTTATCCAAAGATTTTGTCCACCAAGGTTATGTTTTTGTCAGTAATGATAAATTACAGGTTGAAAATTGTCACATCTGGAATTTTATTCTCAGAGCTATGGACAGTCACGACTTGATTTATGGTATTGTTACTTGGATGAAACAACACCCTAGCGTAAGGGAAGAGATGCAAGGTGAATTTGGTATTCAAACTTCTCTTTTAGGTCTCTTCGGAACTGCAGGTTGGTCATTGTTAGCAATATGTGTTCTTTACTGTTGGTATGTTTTAACATTGCCCGGCAATAGTATGCAGAATGCTAATACTAAGTTTCGCATCAGTTTCGTGGTTTACACACTGGGATGTTTGTATTTTAAACAAATGTGGTGTTGGATTCTTTTCGTTACTTTTGCCATGGTTACTTACAATGTGACTGATGACCTCAGAGGAAATTTATCTCGGAGTATTAGGGCTGCGATGGTTGATGCGTTCGATACCTTTGGTTTTTCATGGGGCCAAATCGAGCAGAGAGTTCAACCAAATAGACAGGACCACGTTCATGTCCCGCGTCGCAATTATTGGATATTCACAGCGTTGGTGAAACTTTCATTGGTTGGTGGAACTACTATGGTTGTCTACAAAGGTTTGACTTCTCTCTTTGAGCCTAAGAAGAGTAAGATTGTCCATGTTGTCCATCACGAGGAAGAACTTCCTAAGAAACTCCAAAAAGTTGAATCAGCTTTTTCGAAACCTTCGGCTTATGACGCAGATATTTTGGCGCGAGAAAATAGTTATCATTGTGGCAACTCTTACTCTCGTATACCGAATAAACTTGATCCAAGTAAATGGAATGTGAAATTGGGAATTCCTCCTAAGTTCACTGGAAGTGCTGAATCTTTCAGAGCTTGTATATCTTCTAATATACGGTATTGTTGTATCAAACTCGATGGAGGACGAGAGAGGAGAGGACATGTTTTCGGTATTTGTGAAAACTACGCTCTTACCCATCTCCATGGTTTTGAAGGATCTCCTCTTGCTAAAACTATTTTGGTGTCTCAAACTGGGTCTTTTGGTCGTGATATTGTGACACTACCCACTGTTCTGGATTCTAATAGTTTTGTCGTTCTTGACAACGATCTTGTTCTGATACGTTTGAATAGTATTCGATTTACCAATGTTTTACAACATATGTGTGACGAATCTGATTTACCGGATTTGGCATCTGGAGAGATTCATGAGACGAAAGTCTCTACCATAACGCATCACTCTCGGAGAGTTGTTAAAGATGCTGGTAGAGATGTGGTTCTGAATCACTGGATTTCATATCGATGGGACGATCACAGTGCCGGGTGTTGTGGAATTCCTTTGAGTGTAGCCATTGGATCTGGCTGGAAAATTGCAGGATTACATGTCGCTGGAGGAGTTGGAGATTCTAGTGCTGCAGCTTCTGCATTTCCTATATCTCAAATTCGAACAGCGATGAAGAATATTGAAGGCCGATCTATGTTGTGTCCTCTAGCTTCTTCAGAATTGGAATTTGTGACTGAAGAACCTTATCCAAAATCTGTTGCCAGATATGTGGAGATGAATGGAGCCAACTATTTTGGTAAACTTCCTGGTCCTGTCAATTTACCTTCCGAAAGTAAGGTTAAACCCACAGGATTGAATTCCAATGGAGAGGTTGAGGAGATGTTTGATTCAATTTTGGATCATAAGGTCAAGACGAAGTATGGACCTCCTCCTATGAAAGGCTTTCGCAAGAATGGGCAGTGGTTTGATCCTGACGTCCGTTTTGCATCTAAAGTTGGTCAACAGAAAAAATGTCTGTGGCGTCCTGTTCTTGAAGAGGTTATTGATGAATATGCTTCTCGAATCGTAGATGGATTCAAGGCCAAAGGACGCGATCTCTTACAACCTTGGGATCTTGATACTGCTATTAATGGAGCTATTCAAGATGCATATGCGCGGAAGATGGATCTCAATAAGGCTTCAGGGTATGGTAAGATTGGAAAGAAGATCAATTATTTTGATATTCTTCATTCCGATGGTGTTCAGAAAGCTGAAGCTGTGCAGGAGCTGAGGAAAGAAGTCTTGGAAGCATTGCAGTTTTACGATCAGGGCATTTCACGTGGCGTTGTCTTTGAAGCTTGTCTGAAAGACGAACCACGTGACCTTGAGAAATGCGCCATAGGTAAAACTAGGACTTTTTGTGTTTCACCACTTGTCAACCTTATCATAACGCGAATGTTTTTTGGACCAATTTTTTCTACGATGGTAGAGGATGGTGATTTGTTTTGTGTTGGGATCGGGAGTGACATGCATAGGGATGCAGATGATATGTACCACAAGATCGCTGATCACTCTCCAAATGTTGGAGAATTTGATTATGGTAATTACGATCAAGCTATGCCCTATGAAATTGGATGGGCTGCTGGTTCGGTTGTGTATCAGATCTGCAAACGTTTGGGTTACACTCCGGAGGCTCTGAAAGTTGTTTCGGGGTTAGTCTCCGATAATTTGCATCCGTTTGTTTCGTTGAAGAAAGATCTTTTCGAATTAGTGGGTTATCAACCCTCGGGCAAATTTGGCACTGCTGAAGACAACTCTATTAGAGGAGTCATCATGATTATGTACGCATGGAAAATTCTTCCTACAATGTATCGGGATGCAGACCCTAATGCCCCCCCTCTTAATTTTGAAGGGAAAATCTTTTTTCTTATGGTAGTGATTATAGTGTATGGAGATGATGTTATAATTTCAGTTCATACTTCTTGTTCTGATTTTAATAATTTCACTTATGCAGCTTTTTGCAAAGAAGTTTACGGTCTCGATTGTACTCCAGCTTCTAAAGGAGCCAATTTTGCAAAATTTGTCACTCCAGACACTATGATGTTTCTAAAGCGCACCTTTAAGAAACACCCCGAATTTGATCGGATTGTTGCACCATTGGATTTAGATTCGTTGGCAAAAACACTCAGCTGGCATATTCCGTCTGCTAGTGTGAGTAAAGAAGATCAAATTCTTTCAGCTTGTGATTCTGTAGTACGAGAAATTTTCTTTCATACTGGAAAAGAAAAGTTTGATACTTTTGTTTTAGAGTTGACTCTTTTGTTGTCTACAAAACTCTCAATTCCAATTGAAAGAATAATTTTTCCAACATACTACACACTCGCAGAACACACTTTATGCTCTACATCTAGGTCTGTGGTAGAGGGAGGACAGAACGTTTTGACTGAAAGTCGAATCATAGGTAAGGATCACGCCAATGATTGGTTCGAACACAAAACGGCGCAGGAAGCAGCCCCTGCCTTAAAAGTAGAGAGCGGTGGATCTAAAAGCGGTCATCGTGACAGTTCTATCGATGATTTTAATGAATGGACTTCAGAATCATTACTTGCTTTAAGATTTCAAACTATTTCCGAATTCAATTTAATTGATGAAAGAATAGTTAATGAATTCAGACTTCCTAGTCTGAAACAATTTCGATATGGTGAAGAGAGTTACCTAATTTACGAGGTACGTCAGTTGGTAGACCGTGCAGAAGCTTTGTTAGCTACTGTACAATATATCGACTATCTCCTGAACCATATCCACTCCGACTTGAAAGTTGAGTCCGAAATTTTGGATTCAAATTCGTTGGACACAGAAGAGAAAATGCAGAACGTGCGCGATCTAGGTGGTGATCAGGCTATTGATCGGGGATTAGATAATCAGTTCGACATGTTTGATATTCCGCGGTCTGATATGCACGTTGATAAGTTTCTTTCTCGACCTTTGAAGATAGCTAGCGTTCAGATGACTCTGGACACACCTTTTTCTCAGTCTTTTGATTTGTATTCTTTGTTGTTGGCTAGTCCCAATTACAGATCAAAATTGAGAAATTTCGCTCAATTCAAAGCGGACATTTGTGTTCGAATTGCAGTCAGCGGCACCTCCTTTCATCAGGGAAGGCTTCTGTGTGCGTGGGTACCATGGTATAACAAATGCCAATCTGCTCAGTATGCTTTGACTTATCCTGGAGATAGTCTGATCTCAATTCAGTACCTGTCCACGCAAAAAGTTCAGGGAACGATTGACATCAAGTCTAATGAGCCACTTAACCTTCGCATTCCTTTTCTCCATGTTAAACCAATGGGAAGATTATACAATAATTCCAGCATAGTCTTGGGAGCTGCTACAGCTTTTGATGATTTTGCGGATATGGGAAAGTTGTACATCAACTCAATTGGAGTTCCTGAATCAGTTTCAGCTACTGCCACCAATCCTTATTTGTATGTGTACGCTTGGTTTGAAAACCCAGTTTACACCTTGGTTTCAGGCACGAAGATGGCTCTGAATGTTGAATCTGATGAGAGGAGGAGCGGTCCAGCTGAAAATTTAGCCAGAAAGGTGGCCCAGATAGCAGATTCGTTTGCTGCAGTACCTATTTTGGATAAGTACGCTAAAGCGACTTCGTTGGCGGCTTCTGCGGGAGCTGAGATAGCAGCCTTACACGGTTGGTCGAAACCAGCGATCATCAGTAATCCTGAACGAGTCAAAAATGAACCTTTCGCATGTGCAGCTAACGTTGCTCTAGGGGAGCTATCTCATAAAGTTACACTTTATCGTGATCAGCAGCTCACTGTCGATGGGAGTGTTTTGGGAACTACAGAGGATGAGTTATCAATTAGATCAATGTGTGAGAAGGAATTTTTTCTGGATCGCGCTGATTGGACGACTGGTGCCACTATTTTGACGCCTTTCTGGTTGTGTCCCATAAATCCTAGAGTTTCTCGAATCGATTCCTTGGGTGCAGTCTATCTGCCTTCACCTATGTCTCTCACTTCATCTTTGTTTGATAAGTGGCATGGTGATATTACCTTTCGGTTTGATGTTGTGAAGACAACCTTTCACAAAGGAAAATTTGCAATTTTCTGGGAGCCAAATGGTACGCAGAATGTTCTGATCAATGGGTCTATCTCAATGAACGCAGAGTACATGTATGTTGTTGACATTCAAGAGCTGGAGAATTTTGAGATAACTGTCAAATGGGCTTTTCACCAAGCTTGGGCAAACATTCCTACTTTGCCTGATAGCTTGAATGCAGGCAATTTGACTGCAACCACTGGTCGTTTCTTTGTCGATTGTTGCAATGGATATCTAGGTATTGTTCCAATCACATCTCTACAAGCTCCTCTGGACAAATCGGTTCACATCAACATCTATATTAAATCACATGATATGCATTTTAATTATGCCACGACTGGTGATTTTAATAATGGAGTTTATACTCCTGTTGTTCCGGAGTTGAAAGTTGAATCAATGTCCTCAGTTCCCAACATAGATATCAATACTGGAGGAAGGCATTATAGAGGGATTTCTGAATACCACTACGGTGAAGAGCCAGTGTCACTGCGAGCTTTGCTTAAGAGATTTGTCACTTTTAAGCAAATAAATGTGACAGATCCTGCTCCAGTTTCCAAGCAATTGAAGGGACCTCTTTGGCCTTTCCTTGATCCCCCAAATGCCTCATCAGTTTCGATTTCAGCTGATCAGGGCGTACTAGGAATTCTTCGGTATTGTTTCGTTGGAATCCGAGGTGGCATGAAGTACCGAATTAGGATCAATTCAAGTGCAGGAAATTCAATGGCGGTTCAAGCAGGGAACTCACTTAATGTGGGTTTACTTAAATCCTCCACTTCCTTGGTAGGCGATTGGACTCAATCTCTACTTGCGAATTATTATCTCAACTTAGAAGGTACAACTACTTTTGTACCTTATACTCAACCAGGAGTTGAAGTTGAAATACCCAATTACATGACTGCACTTTGGGCATTCGCACAGTTAGACAATCCACTGCCTAACTCGGATTACTATGTTGATCCAGACCAGGTCCGAGGTTGGTACATAGACACGTACCTCTCAAATTCTGATGCAGCAACGATCTTCCTAGATCGAGCTGTGGGTGAAGATTTTTCTCTTTTGCATTTTCTTGCTTCACCCTTATTGAAAGTCTGAACTGGCTTTCATAGTATTCAAATTTATTAGAAAAAATAAAAAATATAAAAACATAAAAACAGTCGGTTTTCTAACCTAGCTTGTAGTCTTTTTATCCAGAACGCGCAAATCGTATAATAGAACTGGTGCAAAAGGCAAAAAGCAGAAGGACGATAACCAAAGGCCCCGCTACCACTATGACTGAGTGGTGAATTTAGTAAGTGTAACTCACAGTATTAAATTTCATTGGTGTCACCGAGAAGACGGG
>JAAOEH010000004.1_pt1 | contig 10649 bp, 2 predicted proteins | sample 7058381 | NCBI WGS metagenome assembly JAAOEH01 (sample SAMN14008812, study PRJNA605028) | viral metagenome | isolation source: viral particles filtered from seawater | place: China: Hangzhou Bay, Yangshan Deep Water Harbour | collected 2017-10-31
GTCCGCACTTCATCCTGCTGAAATGCTAGCCCTTCGGGCTTGGGGGGGTGGTTTTAACAAACACAATTGGTGCATTGATAAATCCTATAAATGAAAAATCGGTGCCGCACGAGACGCTGGCAGTAATGACTGGAGGCTTAACAGATCTAGATACCCCCGTTCCTTGCCACAACATCGGATTCAAGAAAGTATAATCAATGTCTATCGAATCAGATGCAAGATCATAAATTCCATCGATGCCTGCCATTACTCCCAATTTGGCGTCGGGTGCCGAAGTTCGTGTAAAAGATCTCAACACATCATTCGTAGGTAAAAACTTAAATCGCGAATACTGTGGAACATCAACTGACACCGCATTGCTGAATGCACTTGTATTCATCTCAGCACCGCGTAACAACATGCGACCACGATTTGCCGGTTGTGCTATTGAGTCGTATTGAATTTCACTATAAGTGGCCGATGAAACCTGAGCAGGCCACATATTCTCGCCTGTATAATCGCTTGAACGAGTAACAGTCAAAGATATGGGCATTGGAACATCAATGGGACCACCAAGATTACCCATATAAAAACCAGAAGGCATCTCGGCAAAAAACTTCCATCGAAAAGAACCACGGTATCCTGCAAACATGGCTTTCAAAAACACAAAAGGCGTCATGGCCACATAATTGTAACCAACATTGTTCGATCCAGAAGTAATAGATGACAAAGCCAAATTGTTAGCAAACTTGGTAGCTCCACTATCAGAGACACGCGAAGTGGATGTGCCATAGGTGTGCTCGCCAGGTGACAAAGGATCTCTTGGAATCGTCATCCTACCTGCAGCTGCACCGCCGACATCCCCACTAAAACTAGATGGCGGGCCACACAACGCAGTATAATTCACAGAACGATGCAATAACGAACGCAACGAAACCACTTTCTCACCATTATAAATGTCTGCATTGAATGGCTTATGATCAGAAGGGACATCAGTAGCCGTGGTAACAAAGTCGTGACTTAGTGTCAAATAATTTAAAGATGAGACACCAGGTCTTATATTCCCCGTCGCTACAAAAGTTCCAGGATCGCATGGTTCTGCGAACTCCAACCCTTCAATGGATACAAAACAATTAATATAGACACCACCAGCATTGGGACCAAGTAACTGATTAAGAACCTCTAGCTTAACCTGACCATTATGAAAACGCGGATCAAGAGTTCGGAGAGAATTTGATGCTCCTCCTACCTTAAAATTATAGGTCGTTGTCTCAGTACACGAATATTGTGGATGTGCTAAAGCTAGCAACTCTGTTGCACTGGTAAAAGGCACTTCAAATTCAAAATTCTTCGTCTCCGTGATATCCCAAACTTTAGAGAAAATAAATCCCTCTTTAAAAGGAGTGGTCACGCTTGCATCATAATAAAAACGCAATCGCCCCCGATGAAACTGAGAAGCAACTGCGGTAAAATGATATTTGACCTTCCCACGCCATTGTCCAAACATTGAGGAGATATAACAAGATGGAGTACTAGTGACAGCATAAGATGTTCCAGTAGCACCAGCAACAGAATCAATTAAGTAATTCTCGGGGGTAACATTTGCTGAAAATACTGCTGTACCCTTAGCATTGGATATCGTCCAGGTAGCTGTCCCTAAGTAAGTTGGTGTGCGCCCAAATTGGTCAATTTGCAGTTCATCGCTCCAAGATTCAGTAGGTGCCATAGTAAGGCCAGAGTGTGGAGCTAGGCCTAAGTAACGCGAATTAGAATCAATCTCAGGAGAAGAAAATGCTGGCAAGATTGTTGGTGCAATCGATGATGAAGGTTTCTCATCTGGATAATTGGACATCCCGAGCAAAGACATAACTTTCGAAGAAGCTTTGCTAATTGCCCCAGCCTTGGCCAAGTACCCACCGATGATGGGAACAGACTTGAACGAGGCCATGGCCTCACCAGCCGCCGCAACAACACCAGAAGTCAAAACAAGACTAGGTCCTTCAAGTTCAACGTCAGACATCCATGCAAAAACATTGATTGTGACAACACCACCGGTCAATGCCTGAGCAACTTGTAAAGGTACTGCAGTGTTAAACATTAAAGAACCAAATTGATATAATTCAAGTGAATTATCGGCAAATGTGCCATCTGAGCTCGCACTATAGGGAAAAGATCTTAATTCAATGAATTCTTTCGGATACAAAAACGGAATATTGAAAGTCAAAGTATTGCAATCTTGAGGATACAAAAAGCCATTAAGTCGCTGGGACGCTCTCATTAAAGCAGAAGTTGTCCCTTTAGCAAAGTCCCCATAAGCTGAAATACTAGACCCAGAGAAAGAATTCAGGCAATCATAATTAATCTTGCCTGCCGTTGAATTTCCTTGCTCAGTCGTAAGAGGAGCCCAAGAGACATTGAGCGCTCCATAGTGAAACGGAGAAGCATTCAATTCAATTTTCAAATGTAAATTTCCTCTAAGACGACTATAGCCCTTAAGTTTATCCCAATTCGAAGTCAAAGTCGGGTCGAAAAACTGAGCTAAGGGAGATATGAACGTGTTAATCGTACCTCCCTCAATCCAAGGCAAAGTCTGTATCAACTGAGGTCTAGAAAACCACTCAGTAATAGAAGCCTTAACGCCAGAAACCAGAGGAACAATATTAGTTCCGGAATCTACGATGTCCTCTTCAGGATCATCAAACTGTATAATTTGGTCGGCAGTACTATTTGTAAAATCGAGATTTTGTACTAATTACTCGAAGTTTGGTGTTCCTAGGTATACCAGCCCATCAAATTTGGAGGAGTGCTCCTGGTAGTTTCCCAATGTGTCCTCTCGCCTTCCCGGAACTGAAGGTTAAGTAACTACACATCAAAGTGGTAGAGGGTAACAAATCATTTGCCATACCACAAAGTGCCTGCTCTTCATATACGCTCAGGCTGCGCGTAAAAACTCCCTATAAATCCCTTTTCCAAAACCGGAGGGTCACCGGGGTTCCCGTTTTTATATGGCGATCGGGGTACCGCTTAAATCGTAGTATTCTTCCTAGACACCTGGCCCGGAGGGAAGAGTTGAAAACTCATCATCCCCCGGTCCATCGACAGTTGTAAAGCTGTCGTAAGTGCCAAAATCCAACTGATCCTCATCATGTCTGTCAAGAAGTTCCTGCTCAACCAAAGGAAACGCCCCAGCTCCATGTGGAACTTCATGATTTTCACGTAACCGCATAGCCTGAAACCAAGCTCCATCCTGAATCGAAAACCAACGAGTCAATGAATCATAAATTCCGGGGATTGAAAAGGCCAACCCGTGAAAAGGGACTCGAGATTCTAAAAGGAACCGGGGAAAGCCATTCGGCCATGTGAAATAACGCACATAATTATTAGCGCCCATCCAGGAAGGATTCTCAGCCACAGTCACCACAAAGCGATGCTTATTCTGAAACTCACCCTCTGCTTGAGATGATAATATGTCGTATCTATTCACTTCAGCTGTAAGAAATCTCTCCCGAATAACTTCTTTTGATTGAAATCCGGCTGTTGGCCATGAAAAGTGCATACAACAAGCTGTGATATCACTGTGAATCTTGTCACACAACTCATCGTCGTAATGGCAAGCATTCTCCCAAATTGACATAAATGTCGCCAACCCATGTTTCTGATCAGACTCTTTAGATCGCATCCAACAGTTCAACGTCTTAGCTATAGATGAAATGTCCAACGGAGCAAAACAAAAACCTTCGCGAAACTCAAAAGTTCGTTTCAAAAACGCTATATCCTTCAACTCGTCAAACTGTTTTCCCTCAACTGCTTGTGACTTATCGGCAGGAGTGTATTTGACTCCGATTTTTCCCAGCTCAACATGGATTGTCCAATAATTAAAATTGTCTATTTTTCCATGGACAGCAATCAAATTGTCATCCCCGTAAGTCATCATGCGAACATAGATAAAGAACTCATCAATGTTATTCCCAACACCTACCCAAACGTACATAATAAATAAGATATTCACTATGCAATTAATATGAACAGTCAAAGGATTCCCTGAAGGATTAGTTCCGGCAATTGAAAATATATCACCATCAATTATCAAAGTGGGATAAATTGCCTCAAATGCCCAAGATTGACAAGCCGACAGTTCATCGTGTGAATAATTTCCAGAATGACGAAGAAGTGCTATTATTATGGCATAAGCAGCTGAAGTAAATATAGGCGACATGTTTTGGTCAAAATTGGAGTAATCACCAGCTATGATTCGATCAACTCCAAAACGGCTGATAAAAACCCATAGGGTGCCCCAAACTTTAGAAGCAGCGTTCATACCGACTGCAGCCCATGAAATAAATGGGTTGCGCTGGGCAATCCTTATATACGAACCAAACAACATTCTCCCCGCTATAATCACATACAAGTTTGCTGCGCAGAACAAACGAGGTCCACGCGTCTTATTCTTCTCAGGAGAAATAGCTTCATCTTTTTGAGTCCCCTTATATGGATATGTAATTGGTGTGCGGGAAATCAACTGGAAAAAATATGTGCAAAACTGTTTATGCATCTTCTCAGGTAGTGAATATTCAAAACCACTGGCACGCTGAGTTAACGGAACAGGTCGAACTTCCAACAATTCCAACTTCCGCTTATTCCAAGGATATCCAGCACTAGTATCCATCTTCAGGCGCTCAACCCAAGTGACCTTGTCATTACCATTAATTGCATCAGCAAGACTTAAAGGCACTAGCAACTTGAGTTCAGGACCATAAGACTTGATCCAATGGCTAATTAAGGCATTGCTAATACGCTCAACACGAGAGGTATCAATAGAAGACGAAATCTGGCTAACTTGTGTTAAGTAGTGCCGCTTGGACTTCCAATCAAACAGAGGTTTCTCTTTATCACAAATATATCCCCTTTCCCGGAAAAATTCGCGATATGGTGGATGAGCGAAGTTACTACTAGGGCTACCCACAACCTGCTGCAGAGTGTACATGAAAGAAAAATTCCACTCTTCTAACCCTGGAAAATTCAATGGATTTGAACGTGTGGGTGTGGATGTCATAAGAGGCACCCTCATGTTCTCATCAACCAAATAATCGCGCGAGATGGAAGAAAATTGGTTCAACAGGGAACCATCTTCGAGTTGCCTGATAGCATCTTTTAATTGTGTTCTACCAATAAAAGTACTCACCACTAATCGAAAGTCCCTCTCGTCAGACATTGCCTGAATACCGAGAATGGAAACTCCACCAGCCGACGTAACTAATGTTGATCCACTCATGCCAACCCCGGATGCAACAGATGCTTCGCCAAAGAAAGATGAACCCTGCATATACCCGGGCGGGAAGCCATCTGTTAGAGGCACCGAACTTCGCCTACACCAGGAGTTAAAATTATTCACCCCCTTAGGACTAACTAAGTGTGCAGCACCATCACACATTTCAACGGTCCCACCACCAGGCAAAGACTCTTCGTGCGTGGAAAAATGATGGTTTTTCTCGAGAAAGTAATCTACCAAGGATCTGCGAGGAGCCATGCCAGGAACAACAATTATCGCCCAGTCTTCCTCTATATTCAAATACAGATTCTTATCACTTATAGTAAAATTGGATTTCACGGACCGCCCTTCAATCAAAGAAGGGAAAATAACCGAACCTCCTGTTATTACTGGTTTTCTAAGTGAAGATTTATTTCCATCATAGTTGTAAAAAGCATGAGCACATGTAAGAATCATGGTTCCACCTATCGCCAAACCACGCAAATGGAAAGATGACTTCCCTTTCCGTTCCAGCTCAAGATTACATGTGCTACGTCGAATGGTGTTTTCAATAAAAGACTGACTTGACGCACCTGTCAAACACCGCGACATATCTGTACGAGAATCAGCCGGGGGGTAAGGAACATACCAGGCACTCTTAGAATCTTCCGTTTCAGCCACTGGCGTAGTTTTCCCAGGTAACTGGAAATCAGAAGGAAGCCTATTCATAAAAGAAACAGTTCTGTCCTGTTCCGGAGGCTTATCTGGCTGCTTCGGAATGCCACCTCCATCAGGCCCAGGCTTTGTATCCATAGTCATCACGAAAGTAGTTTTCAAAATCTTATAAGCAGGCTCTCGAGCCAATGCCACCATTGCAATAATCAAAAGCAAAATAATGCCATTCTTTGCATTCACAACTTTCCTGATTCGCCGAGATGCATGAATTAAAGTCGCCCTCAAGAAAGCCTCCCTTGTGCAACCGCCATTAATGAATGTGTAACTGAAATGGAAAGCATCAGAAAAGATTGACGAAGCACGACTAAACATACAGCCAATGAACCAATATGGCAAATACATTGTATCCGTGATTGAACAAGCTTCCTGTGTGGTCACAAACCATTGTTTAACCATAGAAACGATGAAGTGAAGAAGGATACCAAGCCAAAACAGCCACCAACAAAAGTGGCAAACAATTACATGCACCATCCACATAGGAGAAATAAGTTCAAAATAAAACAACAATTGAAGTACTACAAATGCTACAATCCCAAAAACTAGAAAGGCATAAAAGTCCACAAGCCGTGCTTGAATCTCTTCAGCAGTAGGAGATTTATCAATTGGTTCAATGAGAGGCTCCATTGCAGGTCTCTCGACAAAATGAAACTCCTCATCCTCTTCCTCTTCGACTAAATCTCCAATTGCCATAGTTGGCACAAATGTTGGCGCAGCTGCGTTTAAGGCTGGCTGAATCTCAGGAACTCCAACGTCGTTCCCAGCCAAATTGGCAGACCGAGGCCTACAACACACGAAATGGCACAAATTGATCGGCATTTTAGAAGTGGGGCATAATTGCAAAGTCTTCATCTTCTCATGGGATTCCATCACACGTCTTTGCGAAGCCAAATGAAGCTCATACTCCTGCCTAATATATTGAAGATAATCAAGAAAACTTGTCTGATCGTCATCAAAAGTATGTAAAGCATCTGTCTCTACTTCATCACCAGTCGCATGAACTGTGAAATTCCAATAGGGCGGAAATTGTCGATTATATCTCGCATTAGGATCATTCTCATCCCTGCTATTCCAAAAACGACGAACACGCTCAGAGTCCAGTCTCCCAGATCTATCTGCAAACTGGGGTTTAACTGACATCGCCGTCCAAACATGAAAACGTCGATAAACTGCTGCGGGACATGCAAAAGTCATAGGTGCGTTCAAATTGAACTGATTTGACGTGGCTATCACGGCCTTAGAAGTTACACATTGTGAACCCTTGTCATCAGCCATAGCCATTGGAACCACGTAAGGCGCATTATTGCTCACCTGAAGTATGTCAACCAGCGACTGATCGGCAATTTTGGCTTGAGGATGAATGGAACCAACATCATCGAATAAAATATACCTCTGCCCAATAAACGTATCCCAAAAGACAGTTAGGGGATTCCTGGAAAAAACCATTTCAGGAGTGTGCTCCAAATTAGCAAGAGCTGATAAGTAAGCAAAAATCGCATTAGAGACATTCGACTTTCCCACGCTAGTGCCACCTGTTAAAGCCACTCCGAAAGGTTGCTCCCTATATTTCTGAGAAAGAACTTTCTTTGCTAAAATCGATTCAAAAACAATCAATTTGTTCCGAAGTAACTTAAACTCTCCAAGGACAAATTTACTCGAAGTAATTTTTAAAGCAGCTTCCACTACGGGCCAATCAATCTTAATCAATCTGAGGACCCTGGTACGAATCATATCTAAAGGCAAAGTCTGGCCATCAACGGTCAAAACTCCAGATCCAGTACACTCAGAAAATCCAGCGCATCGTTCAACAAGCAGCAATTTTTCAGCCGCATCCTTCCATTGAGTAGAACTTTCTGGAGAAAACGCTGAAGATGCAGGAAATCGAAAAAGATACCAACCGGTTTCTGCGAGCCATTTCAACAAGCCGACAAAATAGCTCAACAAGTCGACACTCTCGTCAAATTGCTGAGACCTCATCCCTTGTATGACTCTAGTCATCCCCTCACTAGTAAAAGAACCTGATTTAGAAAAAGACAAAACTGCAATCAAAATGCCTAAAACCTGCAATAGTTTTTTAGTAACCTGTGATCTTAAAACGCTGTCAAAGCCATTTAAATATTTGATCAAACCTTCAACAGAAAAATCCATCGATGTTGGCACAAACTTATTGCCCGTACCGGGAACTTCACCCTGATAAGAGGTAGTCTTGTAAGAACCAAAAGAGGAATAAGGTATAAAACGCAAATTCTTATCAAGACCACAGGTGTGGCCGTTAAGCGGAACAAGAGGACCTCCCATTGGAATGCCTTTAAGCTCGTAAGTTGCTCGCTCTTCAAATGGCACACCCAAAAAGTCGTCCAAATTATTCAAACCTCTATTGACCATCTTATCTATTTCTTCGAGGGTCTCGGTCATGTAATCTCTAAGCCATTCATTTGCCATAGCATCCAGAGTAATACCCAATGGACTATTGCGGAATTTTAAAAATTCACAAGCCAATGCGACATTCTTAACCGCACGCGTGTCCGTGGCAATATAAAAATACGAGATTATAAACAAAACGGCATCCTGAATAAACTGGCCTGCTACAGGATTAAGGTAAAAACCCAAACCAAATGGCAAATGAGCACATAACCCCGAAACAAGTTGGAATGTCGTACCAACAACTCTCCACCGATCTTGCTTCCCTGTTCCAAAACTATACCAGGACGTAGACGTGTCAGCAGTCGTAACAAATTTATGATCCAACTCCAAACCTGTTAACATGGCCTTGTACATACGGTCAAAACACACAATGGCTTTGCACGATTTACCACCGAACAAGTAAGAGTCATCGTAATAATACTTCTTCGAAAGTTTCTTAATCGTAGGAAGCGGGGAATGTGCATGCATGTATCGATAAGCAAGAAACAACAGAGTCTGGCAATCTCCACGTCTAGACAAAATGAATAGCACGTTTTCGCGCAACAAACTTAATCTCCTCTGCCTTTCATCGCTCATAGCACCGTATAATGTATAATCACGGTAAAGCAACCAACAACAAGTACAAAACAGGGGGATGGCAGACCACGAAAACAAAGAATATAGTGAACCCACAAAACTCAAAAAGACGAGAAAATTGGAAAAAGTTGGCAACCATGCTATGACTAAGGAAAACAGCCAGCCAAAACTGGAGAAAAACAAGTAGCAAGGACATACAAAGAGACACAAAGGACCATACGCAAGGATAACAGTAATCAACTTCATGCAAGAATAAAGAGCGTAAAAGACAATTCTAAATATCCTGCGGTTAAAATAAAGATACAAAGCATCATACCAATGAATTAAACATGAAAGTTCTTTCAACCCATATACACTTGGAATAGCGCACTGAGTGGAACCTAACAAGCCTAAATCCCAATGCATAAAGCGAAGAAATGAAGTCAAATCAGAGCACCAAAAGGTATGAAACAGCCTAACCCTTTCATTACCATAATTCTCCCTCAAAATGACAGAGACAGGAACAAAACTCCCAACGAAATTAGCATAATCAACACTCGACAATACTAACAACGATTTATTCTGGCAAAAACCACGAGACAAATTTGTCTGAACAGTCGCATTCTGCACAACAACGAGAATAAGACCAAACTCAGGAACATCAGAAGAAGCCGCAGGGAACCCATATATCTTAGAGATTTGCAGCGAGTCATTCCTATTTCGAGAGGCGCGCACACAGGGGGTAGCAGCCGAAGTGGTTACCAGCCCATGTACGCTGACGATCGGGGAGCAGGAGACGGGTGATTGGACCGAAGGAGAGAGTCTTCGGGACGGGGCGCATACCGGGGAGCTGCACAGTGTATCCTCACACTGAGCCTGTAACCTCGGGGCTACTCCATCACACCAAATGGAAGAAGAAGGAGAAAGGGGGGATAGATGAGAAGGGGGAAAAAGGGGGGGGGATACCAATTTAATGGCCTTCCTAGGCGACCCAATAACCATTGGAATCACTTTCCGGGAAGAGGGATCTGAAGTCACAAAGTCAGTAGAGGGATTTTTCATCAAGTAATCCATACTTAAAGTTACGAACAGACAGATCACCACCAGATTTTTGGCTGGCAGTTGCATCGTGAAAGAAAACCCTGAGCGGGGCATATAAAATTTATAAAATTGGCGCCTACAATAAATTCAAATCAAAAAATCGGAACGCTAAGTCGAATGCCACCAAGTGAAATCATCGGATCTCTCCTAATCAGCTATTAGCCGCAATTAAACGAAGCGTAAGTACGAAACTGAATATATGAAAATCATAGCCGTGAAATAAAATAAGGTCATCCAAACTTTGACCACCCAAATACGATGGGAGCTGAAAGCACAATTACTCTGAACGTCATACAGAGCAAACAAACTCTCACTCCCATCGCCAGGATACTTTTCCATAGAAAAGGTTTAAGTCGACCCTGCGTCAACTCCTGGAACAAAAGATAGGTTGCTTTATTAAAAAGCATAAATAATCAACAACCGGATTAATACGGGTTTTGGCTAAATACAAAATAACAAATCCTAACATATCAACACAACTTGACTTGAAACGAATCCACTGAACACTGTCTAACCACAATGTTAAATGAAAACGAATGAAATCAAATTATATTAATGCATCAGAAAGTGTATGCGCCGACCAGCCACGGTCGCGCTAGCACATTTTCAT
>JAAOEH010000005.1_pt1 | contig 10530 bp, 1 predicted proteins | sample 7058381 | NCBI WGS metagenome assembly JAAOEH01 (sample SAMN14008812, study PRJNA605028) | viral metagenome | isolation source: viral particles filtered from seawater | place: China: Hangzhou Bay, Yangshan Deep Water Harbour | collected 2017-10-31
ATCCGTCTTCCCGGTCTGTCCTCTCAAAATTTAAATATGTAAATAAAAACTCACGTTAAATTTCACCTGTCGACTTCAGGTAGGGGGACAATTTTATAGTCGATTTTTGTTTTGTTTTTGCATGGTACGTCTGCCAGGACCAAATAGGTTGACCCGTAGGCTGGATTGACAGAGCTCCCACATCTAATTTATTTGCCAGCTGGTATCTGGCTTGAAAAATGGCACTCTCAAGAGAGTACCATAAAGGGGGCCGAGAGAAAATGGAGAAGGTTGAAATCGTCACCTGTGACATAGTCGACGATTACGCGGTGATCTCCAGTATCTTTCAGCAAGAAAGCGGCTCGCCAGTTCCTAATCTGATAAGGATCTGTATAGTACGCAGTAGGCAGAGGGTTGTTCCGTTGAGCAAAATGAAACAATGCTGTAGAATAGAATGGGACCTCAATTTCCATTCCCGGTTGTGTAAAAGGCACAAACACTGTACTTCCATAATTCGTGGCTTCAAAATCCGCGTATGATGCGGAAGTGGTAACAGTGTATGCAGCTTCTACAGTGGTCTCTGGCCTTAGAGACACCATCACACTGTTGCCTGGTATCGCAGTCTCAGCTGAATCTGTTTGAATCCTCAACCTATACTTGAAACCTCCTCTCATACCAACAAAGCAACGACGCAGGATTCCCAGTCTTCCTTTATCAATCCAAGTAAGAGATGAACTTGCTTCTGCCGGATCAAGTGGTGGAGTGATAGGTGCATCCAAACGAATAACAGGTCCAGCAACAACATTTGGGATCGCCATGGTCACAAACCGCTTCAAAACACTCCTCATTGAATGTGGCTCTTCTCCGAAATGATATATTGAAATCCCATCATAATCGGTGGCCGCAGTGTTAATAGTGATGGAGTACGAAGGTGAACCTCCAACATCCTCAGATTCTGCTTCAAGCTTCATTTCTCTCAAACCAGGACCAATTGGTTGACCATCCCACGGCAAATCTCTAGGATTTCGCATCTCATTGAAGTGCATGTTGTACGACTTCACATACACATTGATGTGTATTGATCGATCCAAAGGAGCTTGTAATTGCGTAATTGGGACCAACGCAATATAACCATTACAACAACGTGAATAGAATCCTGGAGAGACGGCACCAAATGATGAACCAATCACTTTACTCAAATCCTTGGAAGATGCTGTCGCAGCCCATGCCCTAGGAAAAGCCCACTTAACAGTGACTTCAAAATTATCAGTCTCTTGCAGGTCAACAATGTAAATGTAATTGGTGTTCAAATTCAACGAAGCGTTAATCAATCCATTTTGTGGGACATTCGGCTCCCAAACAACAGCAAACTTACCTCTGTGAAAACTCGTCTTAACTACATCAAAACGGAAAGTAATGTCACCATGCCAAAAGTTGAAATACGAAGAACACAAAGCCATAGGTGATGGAATCGCAACTCCAAAGATGGAACTAGAAAGAATTCCTGGGTTTACTACAGAGTAAAAGAAAGGATCCATCTCTTCTTGACCAGTTGTCCAAGTTGCCTGATACAAAAGTTGCTCTCTGGAACACAAATCTGAAATTGTCATCTCATCATGATCGACACCTAGAACGGATGGATCCACTGTTAGCTCTTGCTGTGGATCGAATGTAATCCGATGAGCCAGATCGGAACCAATTGTATTTGCACCACAAGGAAAAGGTTCATTTCTCATCCTAGCAGGATCGGACAAGTGACTTGGGCGAGACCAACCAAGTATGGATGCAACTTCAGACACCGACGATGAAATCATGGATGATGCCAAAGCATACGGTCCAATAACTGGTGTACTCTTCAATTTTGAGAAAACTTGTGTCATTTTGGAACTGACACGTTCAATGGGTCCAACTTTCCTTTCATCACTTTCAACAACCAACTCAATCTTAGTAGAAGTAGCCATGGTATATGTGATATCCTCAAACCATGCATACAACTGATAGGAAGGAGTAGTTGGAGCAGCAGTCACAGCTTCCGGTACACCAATCGACCGAATACACAATCTTCCCATATCTGTGAAGTCATCAAAATCACTAGTGGCAGGCAAAGCCAAGGGGCTATCATTATACAACCTTCCCATTGGCTGGACAGAAAGGTAAGGGATGTGCAATTCTGCTGGCATATTGCTCTTAATGTCAATCGTGGCCTGATGCTTGATGGTCGACATGTACTGGGTCTGAGAAAACAAATCAGCAGAGTTCATGGCAAGGCTGGTACTGGGACACTGATTATACCAAGGAAACCATCCCATCATGATTCTACCTTGATGAAACTGTGTACCACTGATCGTTAATCTAATGCCCAGACTGGCTCGGAACAAGGCAAAATTTCGCAACTTCGCTCGAACATTTGGATGCTGCAAAAGCACATTATAAACATCAAAATTGGCAGAAAAACCTGTATCTAAATTGATAGGTCCACCCCCAATCATGATAGGACGACTAAGAAATTTCCGCAAATCAACATCAGTTTGGTTGATGCTGAAAGACGCAAAACTTCTGGGTCCAGAATGAACATCAACTTCAGATCCAGACACATCACGAAGATTCTCCATCTTTGTTTCAGTAGCATCTGAGTTTCCTGAAATCATTTCAGACTGCACCACAAATCCATTCAAACTGCGCAAAAAATCAATAGATAATCTGAGTGCTTTGATCTCTTCAAAATCCTGAGGCTCTGCTTTTCCGGCAATAACCTTTATTTGAAGTTCCATCAATCTCTCAGACATCTGTGCAAGTTGATTTTCACTGGTCCATTCGTAATCCTTCTCATCCGAACCATGATGAGGAAGATTGTTGAGGTTCGCGCTCTTTACTTTTACGGCAGGGGCTTCCTCCTGCACCAAACACTCACTGTGGATATCTTTGACGTCCTCATTGTCTAACCCAGAGTAATCGGTGTGCTTGTCCTGTCTTCCCTCTTCCACAGGCCTCTGTTCGGAAAAGCATAAAGTTGCTGTCGCAAGTTCCATGTACTTGAGACGTTTGATCGTACCACGACTCAGCTTATGTTTTGTCTCTACAAGATCATACAGTGCGTTAGACATAAGCTTGAATTTCTCTTCGTTGCAATGGAAAAAGATCTCGCGAATAACAGAATCCAAAGCAGATTCAATCTGTTCAATCGTTGAGACGGAATTCGATGGAATATGCCAGCTCAATGTCTTCATAAGAGAATCCAAATCCAGGGGAGCAACAATGCGATCAAAATCCTGATGTTTCTTAAAACGCCTCTTTAGAAACATCATGGTATCCAGTGTAACAAATGAAGAAAAAGTGGCATTCTTCGTGGCGGGAGTAGCTTCAAGACCAATCTGCTCCTCGCAAAACGCGGCATAAGTGATGTTATCAAAGACATAGGAAACCTTCTTTGATACTGCTGCAACAACATCATCACCATAAACATAAGGAATGACCTCCTTGAAGAAGTCCAATCCTTTCAAGTGAACCTGAAACTGGGGGGAGTACCAAGCATACATGAGCATGAGAACGCCTCGAAGACTGTTATCTTCGGCCGTACCATACTTTCCAGATGGTTGGTAACCTGGTAACTCAAAAACATCCTGCTGCATGACCACAAATGGGTGCAAATTATCAGAAACCAAACCTGAGACAATTTGCAAAGCTGCATCATTGTACCCCATAGCTTTGCACACTCTGTAAACAACGGAACCAGCTGCCCATCCTAATTCATAGGGCATTGTTTGATCATAGTTGCCGTAATCCAACTCAAGAATCAGATCAGAATGTCCAGCCAAACGATTATACAAATCTTGTGCGCATCTATGCATGTCAATACCGATCGCAGTGCAAAAAATATCCCCATCCTCAACCATGGTGGAAAAGATAGGACCGAAAAACATCCGAGTGATGATCAGATTAACCAATGGTGAGACACAAAAAGTTCGAGTCTTGCCAATAGCACACTTCTTCAAATCACGAGGTTCATCCTTCAAACAAGCCTCAAAGAAAACGAGTTGACTTTCGCCCTGCTCATAACTATTGAGCGAGGACAAGACATCCCTTCTGAGACTTGCAATAGCTTCTGCCCACTTTCCTGTTTCCACCATAGTCACATCAAAGTAAGCTTGCTTCTTCCCTTTTCTTCCGAATCCAGAGGCCTTAGAAAGATCCATAGCACGAGCATATGCATCTTGGACTGCACCATTAATAGCAGTTTCAAGTTTCCACGGCTTCAATTCAGTTCTTCCCCTGGCGCGAATTCCAGACACGATCCTTTCCTCATACAGTCGAATGCACTTAGAAAGAACTGCACGATCAAGAGCCTGCTTTTGTTGTCCAATTTTTGCAGCAAATCGATTGATGGGACTGTAGTACTGACCATCACGTCGAAACGAACCCATCGGAGGAGGACCATACTGTGTGGTACACTTATGCTCCAAGATATCCGCAAAAATAGCATCAACTTCACCATTCTCATTGAGACCAGTAGGAACAACCTTAGATGGACCAGGCATTATGATATTGCCTTTCAACTTTCCAAAGTAGTTCGCTCCCTGCATTCCTTCATAGTGAATAACTGACTTGGGATGAGGAGCTTCAGTCTCAAGACATTCAACTGAAGCTGATGCCAATGGACACAAAGCAGTCGCGTCTCGCAAAAGTGCAACTGCTTTATGAACCCGTTCAGTATCAATGGTTGATGCAGCACACACATTTGTCTTCTTGCAACCAGCAGAATGAACACCAACAAGAACCCATCCTTTGCCAGCTTGAGCCACAACGGGAACTCCACACATACCTGGTTCATGTTCAGGCCATTGGTAGACATAGTAATCCTTCAAAGTGACCTTCTCATTACCATCCTTCACAGTAGTAACTCTTTGCTCGTGTGCAATATAAGTATCATGGCGTGCAACAAAACCTGAACACTTGCTTGGCATATTCTCCAATGATGGAATGTGCTTCATAATGTTAGAGAATCTGATTTCATTGAGTTGTATCAGCATCAGATCATTCCCCATATCCACTATTGAATCCTTGCTCACATAAGTTGCCCTAGCGACTTCTTCCGTCTTGGCATAACCCGTTGTTGAGACCATAACCATTGATCCCAAGGGTTCACCAAAGAAAGCATGACGATGAATAAGAGCAAAATTTTCAAACAAACCCAAAACATGAGAAATTCTTTGACCTCTCTTATGATCAACTGTAACAACACGACAGTTATAGCCGATCATCTTGAGAAAATCACTTGAAGCTCCCGTGTATTTTGGGGGTGGTCTAATCCAAGTGTTCCACTTAGCATCTGGGTCAATCTTGTTCGGAATCCTAACTATGGAATTGCCAGCCTGATATTTAGTCTCCTTATCATTAATCTCCTCATCATACGGCGATGGTTTAGAGAAAGTGGTTTCGGAATTAAAATCAGGAGCATTCAAAATCTGATCCTTATCTTGATGAGAATCTCCACAGATCTGAGTCCCTGACGATCCGACAGTGACATTAACTATCTGCGTTACCTCTTCATCCTTACGCTTACGAGGTGCCACAATCTTTGGCTGGGAAACCAAAGATGTGCCAATTGCTGCGCCAACTTGATAAATGGCCAAACCCGCTAACAAAATACCAGCTATCTTTAAAAACATCTTGTACTTGACATAACCACGACGTGGAGTTTTGTCAACTTCGCCAGTATTCCATGAACAGAATTTACCCAAACTAAAACCAAAATTGTCCAAACCATCTTCAATTGCCTTATTGACAATCGCAGTGCCTTGAACCTTCAAGTTCTCTCGGACATTGGTGAAGACCATAAAAGAGGTCATAAACACAATCCAAGGAGCATGATATTGGTACCAGACGCAGAGCAAAGTGAAAATCAAGAGGAAAATTCGATTCGGAGTAAGCCACGTATTCATGATGAGATTGTTGGAAAACCATAATCTCATGAAGAAGAACAGTGCCATACTCCACAAAGCAAGAGGAATCTCCCACATAACCTCATAAGGAAACGGAATGGAACCAGATTCAGAAACTAGAGTGGCTGGAACATCATCTTTGTCGTAAAACTCCTTATTGCACCAATGCCAAGCATCATACATGCATTTCCAACCATTCATAGGAATCAAGAAAAGGTTGTGGAACTTGTCCGACGGAAGAACAATTCGATCTCTATCAAAAATGACATCTGAATTGAACTTCCACTCACCTGAGAATATATCTTTCGCTTCAAGATAAGGAACAACAACACCATCAGTCATTCTCCTGCGCAAACGCAATGTCTTCCACATGCCCAAGGAATAGGCGTAATCGGTCAATTGTGGTGCAGAAAATCGTTTCAAAAAGACATAAGCGCAATCACTCAACACATAATCAAGCTTAGCCAGTTTTTCGAAATCTGCAAAAGGAAGTTCAAGCAATTCGATCAAGTGAGTATACTTATCTCTGGGACCGACAACCAACTCAATTCCCGGAAGATCCTTGAATTCACTAACCGTCTCGGGAGCAACTTCAACTTTGATTGGAGCAGACGAAGCAGAAGCTATGACCATCTGTTTGTGCAACGACGCGCCTGACAGGTCGATTTTAGCAGCTGCCAAATCCTTCTGAAGGTCTGCAATCACCGGATCTTCTTCTTCAGGCTCAAGTTCTTTTTCATCCTTGACAATGCTGATAGGTTGTCCATTAGTAGAAACTGCAGCGACAGTAACCTTCGGTGAGACCTCAGGACTATCTTCGACAGATTTATCTTCCTCAACGTACGAATCAAGAACACCATCCGAAACGATATCGAAACAAACACTGTCAGTATCTTTCTCACTGAAGGGATCACCTTCAGTGCCAATGAGCTTTCGGATCAATGAGGAGTCCATCAATGTTTTCTCCACTTTTGTACGAGTCTCGTCATACACTTCTCTAACTTTTGAAGCTAACTTGCCTTCAAAAACTTTCGCATAAGGGCTGTTTGGATCAATTTTGACTTTGCATCCATCTGCGACGTCAACCTTGGCCTCTTGAGCCTTGAATGCCCCGAGAGGTGTGGCCGTCTGAATGATGATGGAATCAAACTTGCTAAACAAATTGGTGGAAACACCCTGCAAAATCTTCTCCTCATACGCGATGTGTTTGACGAACATAGGAACCAACAACTTAATCAACGCATCTGAACCACCTTGATCGGAGAAGTCCAACAAGACCTTCTCTTCCGACTGAACATTGTTCAAGGGCTTTTGGGTAGTAACCTTAAACAACCAAGCATCAGCGCCAACTTCATCGGCCCCGGGAATAGACTTGTCAAACTCCCCTCCTGCTTGTTTGGTGACCGACCACGCTGCACGGACTTTGGGTTCAATGTAGATAAATCTACGTCGGAAAGCTGCAGGATTCTCATACATCTCCTCAAAGTTGAGTGAAGGATTATTAGTGTCAATGAGAACCATCTCAGGAAGAGCAAAAATCTTACCCTTATCCTTGAATGCCATATTGACGGGGTAGGGTAAATTATCAATGACAGACAACAACTCGTCATTAATAGGATCTCCCTTAGCTCTCGCTTGAGACTTCTTCATCTTTCCACCCTCAGAGTAGTGAATGTAGGGATGACAAAAAGGCTGATATCCTTCCCAAAATTCTCCGACTCGGGTATACATCAAGGAGGGGGCAAATTTTCTTCCTTTCACCAAACTGTGAATGTACGCAATAAACTTGGTGACATGAGACTTTCCAACACCAGGTGGACCATGAATAATGATACCGATGGGAGTTTGTCGAAAAGAGGACACTGCAGCACTAGTAAAGTCTCCAAGAGTCTTTTTGGCTGTTCCCAACAAAAGAGGTACTTTCAATCGCTTGACCTCAACCTTATTTGCTTTTGTAGCACGATCTTCCACCTCATCAATCAAAGACTTCAATTGAGTGATATAGGTGGATCTTTCTGTGAATCCTGCTAGAGGAAGACCAGTATAAACAAGGTCCTGCATTTCAATGTGGTTAGTCAAACTGGACACAGCACTAGTCAATGAGTTGTCTGCCAAAAGATCGATTGTACCCGGCTTACCGTACAACCATGCTTCACCTTGTCTAATCAAATTCGAAATATCAGACAACACACTAGTCAAAAGAGAAACAATTGAGAAACCTTCAGGCTTACCTAAAGTTCTAAAAATTTCTCCTGCAACGGGCTTCTCAAACAAGTGAAGAGCAGCGAGGAATACCACAACATTTCTCATTGACACGATCAAAGGATGCGAAAGAAAATTATTGGTTCCAGACAAGAAACCATCAATAGAGTCGGAAAGGGATTCAACCGACAATTCTTCTCCTTGAGATGAATGATAACTCCTGAATGCATTTTCACAAACACGAATCAATTTCTCAAAAGTGGCAAAACCTACAGATCCAATCATGCTAACATCGTTCGTAAATCCCATAGCTTTAAAATACAACCAAGCTACAGAAGAAGAACCAGCAAATGATGGAGGCATGGTGAGAAAAATTCTCAAAAACGCGAAACAACTCACAATGTTGCCGAAAATCGTATGGCAATAATTGTAGGACCCATCACCATTTCCTTTCATGCACTGTTCCAACATTGCATAAATTGGAGAATTCTTCAAATCTTCGAAGATATTATGACTCTTTCCCATCGCGGAATTAATCATATCTCCGGTTTCACTGACACAAGTATCAAACTTGGCGCGGATCTTTTTCATCTTCTCGGCCGCCAACTTGCTCTGTCTGGATACCTCAGAGCGGGTTTGATCAAACAAACGAACAACAGGTGGAGATTGCTTCTCTTCTCCAGTAGTACCTCCTTTCAGTATCATGAAACTCCTCTTCTCTTCTGGTGGCTCTCTGTCATCACTGAAACTATCGCGACGAAGAGGTTGATTAGTCTCATCTGGAGTTTTCTGGTCTCCAGCTTCAATCATTAAGGTACTATTAGCAAAAAGAGAAGATAATTCATCAAATTCATCACGCAACATTCTTCTCTCAATCTGTTGCAATTTCAAATATGTGAGATGTCTCTCACGACTTTGCATCAACATCCTATGTTGCTTGCGCAACTCTCGTCGTTCATGTCGCTTAGGATGAGATCTGAGTTGATGTTCAACTTCCTCAATCAACTCACAAAAATCACTTTCAATATCATAGATCTCTTTTCTTCGCTGAGATCTCTCCTTAGAAGCTGCGCGAAACTGAAGCTTTTGTTCCCTCTTCAGTTCACGTCTTTTTTCGCCGCGTTTCTTAAGAATACCTGCATTATCAGCATCTGATCTTTTGAAGCTATCAGATACTACAATCAAAGATTGAGACTCTTTAGTCTCAGAGTCATGGACTAGGAAGTCCTGAGCAGACACAACTGATGATACATAACCCTGCCGGGATCTGGCACTACCATGCTGAGAAGACATTGGTAATTGAATTTTGCCTTTCGGCGCGAAAACAAGATCACAGATGAATCATATACAAACAGCTAATTCCAAGATCGAATACGCGGGGTCATCACTCCCTACCATTATTCATCATTGTTACGGTTGTGTCCAAAATATTGTTTGGGTTTACGACTCCCACACGTCAAATTTTTTCCTAGAGTGCCATCTTACGTGCAATATTTGGCATAACAATGTATACACTTAGATGTTTCGAAATGCGTCTGTACGCGAACACCACACTTAAGGGGGTTTTCCCCTATGAATCACCTTGCGAAGTTATAATAGAAGCATATAACTGGCTTAACACAAGACATGAAACAATCCAACGACATTTCACTAAATCCCAACCACGCGTCGACTTTTGTCTAAACGTAACCAAAATCGTAAAACTCGTACCTTCTTAAGCTATGACTGGAAAACCGTCAATAGTGGTAACATCGCACAGAACGTTATACAAATCTACACATCGTTGTACAACGAATGAATGGACTACATCTCACTCAAAAATAGAGTTTGAAAACAATCCAAAAGAAATCCTCGAAAACAAGCGCGGACTATAAGTCCAACCATGAAACAATATCATGGGGTTGTGAGAGTCTAGGAAGACAATCACGGCCAAAGCCCGAACCACGGGGAAACCTGATACCTCATCTGCGGCTAACAGATAAGGGGAGGGTGATGAAATCTAGGAAGATTGTCATCTAAAAATGCTGAATCACAGCGGAACCCGATACTACTAAACAGATTAACGTCTAGTAGGGAGGTAGAGAGGAGCAATCTCTACAATTTTAGCTCAAAAAGTATTTACAAGATAAATATATACAAATATCCAAATCCTGAAAGGAGTGGAACTTACCTAGCGGAGGTGCTAGATAAGGGAAACCGAAGTTTCGGGGGGTGTCGCCTGGCTGAGGACGACATAGAAAAGCTAATAGAAAAAGTCGATTGCATGAAAAATGCGTCAAACACGGAACTCGCCCGTGTAGAGTCAAAAATCATACAACCAATCGACATGCAACAACGGAACTCGCCCATTGTTGGATATCTATTTCAATTTCTACAAAACATACAGCAATCTACTGCATGCGCAGGTGGC
>JAAOEH010000006.1_pt1 | contig 10407 bp, 1 predicted proteins | sample 7058381 | NCBI WGS metagenome assembly JAAOEH01 (sample SAMN14008812, study PRJNA605028) | viral metagenome | isolation source: viral particles filtered from seawater | place: China: Hangzhou Bay, Yangshan Deep Water Harbour | collected 2017-10-31
TCCCAGAGTTATCTCTGTAATTTTCTGCCCGATAACATTTGTTATTGTTGGAAACTATCTTTGATAGATAACCAACCTTAAACACTTGTTATGGGATGTTTACAAAGGTCTTCGCACTTGAGACTAACAATCTCTCGACCCCCTTACCTACTATTTGTTCGTACGATGTGAGCTGGTAGATATATTGATGTTATTGACATCTATGTAATGGTACTCATAAGTTTTAGTTTGGTAGACAAACACATTGCAATACTGATGTCATTTTCAAGAAAATGTCAATTTATCTGAAGCTTTTCCGTTGAAACTTGAACCTCTTAACAATGTTCATTTTAGTGCTCCCGGGTAATATCAGAGCTTTGGGTCCCTCATTTGTGCTTGCTTGACTTAGATCGCAATCACTTATCATACCCATCGAACCCTCTGTTAGACTCCCAATCCCTACCCCAATGACTAGTTACAACAATATCAAAGGAGTAGGTTTTGGTCGTACCTCATGCTCGACCCGCACGCGAATCCAATGCGATAAAATGGATTCTGTTATGACCCCAAAAGATCTCTTTCAGGCCTTTAACCGTGACATGCTAGCCCTTGATGAAAAACCCCGCAATTATCCTGTTGCTGGTCGTGTGTATTCTAAAGAATGGTATGTTACTGGTGAACATTACGAGAATCTTTTTGAGGATGGAAAGAAAGAGATTCATGACCGTGACCCTAGCGGTTATTATGATTACTATGAACCATCTCCTTTTGAAGGTATGGTTCCACAATCTCGTCCTATTCCGATCTTTCCATCCAGTCCTGTTCCCACTTCGCTTGATCATTGTTGTTATGATGATGATCGTTGCAAAGATGGTTGCTATTTGGATCGTGAAACTTTTGTCCCTTCTTCTTCCCTACCCACTATGGAAGTTCCTGCCTCACCCGCTACAGAAGCGACGTCGTTCTTGTCCTCCTTCAGTTTTTCCCCAACTGAAGGAGAAATTACCACTCATACTGTTTATCCTATGACTCCTGTCAAAGGATCAGTCCGTTTTCCCATTAAGTTCGACAAGTCCCAGAAAAACAAGACATATGCTGTCCCCCCCACTGATTTCTCTCACTGGGCCCAAAATTTCAGTGTTATCGAATCTGAAATTCCCACTTGGAAGCAAATGCTTTGTAAAACTCTGGAACAGAATATGGTGGTATTCATGATTCCAACTCGCACTCCTGCCCCTCTTGATGCAATTTCCCAGTTCCATGTTTATTGCACCAAACGTGGTTGGACTCCTCCCCAGTTTGGCCATATTGATGCACCCTTGCCCAGAGGTTGCTCATACAATAGAATGTTCTTCGCTACCGTTCGATTGCCTAATCTTGAGAATTGTAAGATATGCATCCCCATTCCATCTCATGATTTCCAGACCGCTCGTCGTGCGCTCGCTTGGTCTCTCTTGAATCAGTTCCGTGAAGGCTACCTTACTCAATATTATTCGTTATATAGTCCTCGTGGCCTTCCTGATTCTGATAAGCAATTGAATATCTTTTGCACTCATCATGCTATGCCTATGCCCGTCATTGATTCTCACTCCCAGAATGTTCCCAATGGTGCCGCATACACTGCTACGGTTGCTATTGGCCCTCAAGCTTGCTCGTCCCCTACAATGTATTCGGCTCGTGAAGCTCGTATATTTGCTTGTGAGAAAATGCTTTTATGGCTTCAAATCAACCAGAAACCCACCGTTCTTATGGGCTTGCAGAAGCAAGCTTTTGAAGCCATTGAGAAAAGATATGATGAGTTGCTTGAAGAGAGTTCAAGCTCTCCTGAGATTATTATGGGTTTGCTTTATGCTATCCATCCTAATCTCGCGCAACGTCGTCTTCGCATTGCTGTTCCAAATGCCCCCCCTGTGGCAGCTTATCGACATGACGCGACTGAACTTAACATGGAACCCCAATCCCGACCGATGTGGGATGATCCTCGTTTTAAACAAGCGCGCAACCATGATAAAGTGGTTGAACCCAAGCGCTCGTCTGAGTATGAGAATATCCAAATACGTGTGGACGCCAGTCGTACCGCACGTACCAATGGAAAAGAGAAACATGACCTTAATCTCTGTGGAGATGATGATTATGTGTCTAAGATCAAGGAAGATCTAAAATTGTACAATGGAGCTCTTCCCGAAGTCAAACGACGCAATATCATTAAACTCAAGCAGAAACGTGAGCAGTTGCGAATTGCTCATGATCGAAAGTCCAAGAAGTACAACAGTCTTGATTTGTGTACTCCTTTCGAACCTCAAGGTTTCCCCGACCTTTCTGCTATGTTTTCGAGTTTGCTCTCCAAAGGTGGTGTTTCTGTCGCTGAAGGTTTCATGGATGTTGTCAAGCGTGAAGTTGGTACTGCCGTTGATGGCGTTTCCAACTTGCTCAATGGCTTGAAGAAGTCTTTGAATTCGACAGTGACTAGTCTTGCTCTTTTCCTCCCTGGAATACTCATTTGGTCACTTGCTGCATATAAGATCAACACCCTCAAATCAGGAAGTGGCAAATGGTGGGTGGTTGCAGGTATTTCGTCCGTTTACCTGTTGGCCATCTGCCCAGCCCTTGCTGCTATCAGAGAGTGGCAACAGACTAATGCTATATTAGATGCTCTTGCTGTTACTGCGAAGGAACGCAAATCTCAGTTGCCCGTATCTGATGAGGAAACCCATCCCTATTATGATGATCTTGGAGTCTTGCGTGTTCCTAAGGGATGGACTACTTCTAGCACTAAAGACAATGTCTCACATTCACTCAATCTTGATGCTATGCACCCCGAAATCGGTGAGAATGGTTTGAGTTTAACTCAATCAGAGACCATTGCCAAAGGTATTGCCCTCGCCGTTACAGCTTATGCTGCTGGCAAACATCTCACTTCAGAGCGTGGCAACGCTTTGGATTATGTGATGCGTACCATTGGCGAATTTCCAAAATTTGGTGAAGGCTCAGTTTCGTTCTTGGAAGGATGTCTTAAGATGCTTGAGCGCACTGTTAATACACTGCGCAAGTTCTTCTTTGGAAAAGAAGCTGAACCTTGGATTCTTCTTGAAAAAGAGAATCCAACTTTTGAGAATTGGTTCAATGAATGCAAAGAACTCATTAAGGAGGCCAACGAAGGAAAGATGGCCCTTATCAAGACTAATTTTGATCGCGTTTGTAAGGCGCGATTGGATGGTCTTGAACTTTGTACTCATTTGACCGGTGCTAAGGCTGATCGACTTAGAAATGCTGCTAATGCTGTTTTACACCAGCTAGGTAAGTGTTTGTCCATGTTTGATCAGTTTGATTGGTCCAAAGACAATCTTCGTCCCGAACCATTTACACTCAAGTTGTATGGGGCGCCAGGTGTTGGTAAGACCACACTTGTTGTTCCCATGATCACTGATGTTTTTGCCCGTATGAAGACTCCTGAAGAGATGAAGCGCTTCCTTGAAAATCCAAATGATTTCGTCTATTCTTGGCAACCTGAGAATGAATTTGCTGAGGAGTATCGTGCTCCTGAAGTCACTGTTATTGATGACTTTGATCAGGCGAAATCAGTTCCTGGTATTCTTGGAGATGCCTTTGTACTCATTCGTGCTAAAAATGTGTGGAAATATGTGTTGCATATGGCTGACCTTGCCCTTAAAGGCAAAGTTAAGTTTGTTTCCACATGGATTATCTGTACCACTAACTCTCGTACTATTCACTCTGAAGCTATCAATTCACCTGAAGCCGTTGAACGTCGTTTTGATTGGAACATCGCTGTTGTTCCTGCACGCGATTATTGTTTCCTTGATGGCCATGAGAATGACATCTTTGCCCGTAGATTCGATAGTTCTAAGCTTAAGGTTTGGACGGACCCCCGCACTGGTAAGGAGTATTGTCGCTTTGACCCTCGTGCTTGGGAGTTTGTTGTGATGGACACTAAGGGTGAGCCTACTGGAGAAGTCCCTATGACGTATTTCCAGTTCATTGAAAAGCTCACTGCTAAGTATATGGCTTCTCTTGAACGATCTAATGCTCAGCTTAAAGAGTTCCAAGCTTATGGTGAAAGCCTCCTCAAGTCCAAAGAGGATGGTAACAACATACACTTCAAGCAAAAGATTCGTATTGAGAAGAAGAAGTCTGATGGCAAAGAAAAGGAACCTGAGCTTACTTTATCAGGTTTGCAGCCTGAAGGCAGATTTGATGAATGGATTAAGAAATTTTGGACCCCTTGGCGCAAATTTGATTCCTTACAAGAATCTAGTCCCATTAACCCCGACTTCAAGAAATTGATGTGGGCTCAGTATCCGCTCTATGCCCAACACTCTATGGAGCATCTCAACTGGGACGAGTTAAAGTCATCTGCTTTTGCGTTCGAACCTGTTCCTCAATGGTGGGAGCGCATGAGCATTGCCGAGAAGGAGGTTGTGTGTGCTGTCTGTGAAGAAAAGCATATACCACTCCCAACTTTTGTTGAGCGCAATGCTGAGTTCATCCATTTGCTTTCTGGCAAGCCCCAGTTTACTGAACAGATGCGCACGGTTGCTAATGCCATGCAGTATTCTGGTGAACATCGGTTTTTGCAGGTCGATATCACCACTTCAGTACATGACGTGTATTGTCGTCTTAAGGACACTCTCTCTGATTATTGGAAAGCTACTAAAGAATGGGTACAACAGCACCCTGTGTTGACCTCTCTTATCATGCTTGTGCCCATTGTTATTGGAATTGCTGGAATGGTGTATTATTTCTGCTCAGATCCTGATTTCACTCTCGAAGGAGCTGGTGAGAGTGGTAGTACCGATGCGAAGGGGGACAAGAAACCCCATCGCAAGGTACCCATGTATAAATACGGCAAGGATGGAAAACTTGCCGGAATGACACCTCATGGCGGCCCCACGGATGCCGTTCATGATGATGAAGCTCTTAATGAGTTTATCCGGGAAAAATTCGATGCTAGCACCGAAGATTTTGCCGCTTGCCTTCTCAGGGAGAACCTCTTGCGTGTTTACATGCAAGGAGACAATCAACCATTGTTCTCAGTTCTCTGTGTGAAGGGCAACTTTGCCATTGCCCCTAGGCATTGTTGTATTCAAATTCGTGAGGCCATAGATAAGGGTAAGATTCTCGCACATGCCCCTGTTGAGTTGGCCACTATGGAAGGTAGCGTTGTCCGTATGATCGCTACTAACTTTGACTTTGCTGATTTCCACTGCATTGATGAATGGGATAAACTTGACCTGTGTATGATTAAGTTCAATAATAAAGGTTTTCCCCCTCGTCGTGATATTGTCACTACAGATGAAAAGAAGGATCGCAATCGTTTCTTTAAGGTGCACCAGTATTCTGTTGACAGAAACTGGGATGCCGCTATTGTTATCAATCGAAACGATTTTGCTATCTTCCGAGAAATAGATTCCAAGAAAATGCAGTATCTTGATAATGTCAAGGTTTCCAATGCCGATTTCCAGTATGTTCATGGTGGAGCGTTTTGTTACGCCGCCAAAACTGGACCCGGTGATTGTGGCTCTGTGCTTTTGGTTCGTGATCCGCGATCCAAAGCCAAGAAGATCATTGGTATGCATGTTGCTGGTAATGGGAAGGCGGGAATGGCTTCTGCCCTCTGTCAGGAGGACATTCTTAAAGCTCTCGCCACCTATGATCAACACCCTGAGGACAATCTCGCAAGTGAAATGGGTTTTGCTCCGCAAGGCTCTTTCTGTAATAAGAAGTTTACAGTGGTTAGAAAGGTCGACAATCCTTCCACGATTGTTGGCCATTCTTCTATTGTGCCTTCCAAACTCATAGACACTTATTGTCCACATGTCACTGCACCCGCTCGTCTCTCCCCTTTTGTTAATGAGAAGGGAGAGACTGTGGATCCCATGATTAAGGCCATTGAACGATATGCAGAACCTTGTCCCCTCATTCCAGAGGAAGATTTGGTTGCATTGAAGAAATGCACGCAATTCGAGATGGCTGCTGCCCTTAAGGCCCTTCATGGTGCCACCCCCTTGAAGAGGAGGTTGACTTTCGAGGAGGCTGTGCTTGGAATTGATCCCTATCTCAAGCCGGTCCCCACTGATACATCACCTGGATGGCCACATGAACATGAACGTCGGGCTGGTGAGCCCGGAAAAACTCACTGGTTCGGACATAATGGTATTAATCTTGAATCCCAAGTTGCTAAAGACTTGCGGAAGTCCGTTGAGGAGAAAATCAGCTTATTAGAACGTGGAGTTCCAGTTGAATTTGTCTTCAAAGATTTCCCTAAGGATGAAAGAAGAGGCCTAGCTCGTGTTGCGGCCGGAGAGACTCGTTTGATTTCTGGTAGCGATATTGAGCTGCTCATTATATTCCGAATCATGTTTGGTGCTTTTCTCATAGATTATGTCCGTGGCCGTGTTTCAAATGGCTCTGCTATTGGAGCCAATCCACATGGTATGGACTGGGAGAAATTGTACAAACTGCTGGCTAGCATCAACATTCAGAAGCTTATTGCTGGAGACTTCATTGGAATGGACACATCCACTGTGCGCCCTATTATTCTAATGATAGTTGAAACTATTAACGGTCTCTATTATCAGCTTCCCCCGAGCCATCCTGACTCGGTTTGTCGCATGATGTTAGCCAACATCATATCTCGATCTGTGCATATATTTAAGAACACTGTGTACGTCTGGCATCGTGCTTTCCCTTCTGGTTGTCCTATTACTGCCCTTCTCAACACTTTCTATTTAGGTGTTGTCTTTAGATGGGTGTATTGGCGATCGGGTGGTAAGAAGCCTGTTTTGTTTACTCAATACGATGAAGATGTGTACATGTGTCGTTTGGGAGATGATCACGTTGGCGCCGTTGCAGAACGTGCTGCCTCCTGGTTTAATATGCGGACCATTGAGAAGTTAGTCCCTATCATCGGTATGAAATATGCCGATGCAAAGAAGAATCCTGTTTCACAGGATTTCATGTCTCTCAATGAGGTCACTTTCTTAAAGCGATCTTTCCGTTTTGAACCAACAGCTGGCCACCACATTGGAGCTCTCGAGCTCAAAACTATCTTGGAGATGCCCCAATGGACTAAAGAGGGGCCTCTTCGTTCCAAGATTGAGCGCGATAACTTTGATACAGCCATGCTTTATCTCTCTATGCACGATCAAGCCACTTTTGATAAGTGGTCTGGGGTTATGCTACCCGCTTACCAAAAGGCATATGGAGTTCCTTACATTGCACATCGTGAGGATCTCCTTTCCCGAGCCCTTAATTTTGACGCTGCTATTGGCGTCTCTAATTTGGACTTTCATGGGATGGAAACTCAAGGTCGACCCATCCCGGCGATGAAGACTGGAAATATGCGTCCAGTGCAGAGCCTTATGCCTGTGGATCCAGAATCCGATTCCGCAGGAGGAGCTTGGTCGTCTTCAACCATTGGGCAGCCCCCGAAAATGTTGACGTTAATGGATCATGGTGCGGTGTGTTTCACCCGATACTGCACTTCTCTTGGGGTGAACGATAATGTTACTACAACTAACCAAACAACAATGGCGCCTACTGAACAGCAGGCGACCACGACCTTTGATTCTGTACAAGTGAAGGAAACTGTTCAAGTTGCTCCCGTTCGCCCTTCTCTTGGGCCTAATCTTACGACTTCGATGACGACCCATTTTACTCAAGATCTCAAAACCTTTCTGCAGAAGCCTATTATATTGGCAAGCGGAACGTTAAGCGCAAGTGATGTTGGTTCCATACTCACTATTAACCTTCCTAGCGCTTTGCTTTCGAATGCCATGTACCTGCAGAAAGTGACTGGTTTCCAACTCATGCGCGGCTCTATTCGCATTAAGCTGCAAATGACCAGCAACCAATACCAGCAAGGTCTATACATGCTGGTTTTCTGTCCTCAAGGCCAAGTTACTGGTGTTAATCGCGCTGTTAGATTTATTAATCTCTGGACGGTGACTCAAATGCGTAGAGTGATGCTCAATATCTCTTCTGAAAATGAAGCGGAGATGATCATTCCATACATTTCACCGACCCAATGGCACAATCTTATCACCGGCACTGGCCCCCATGGAACTATTACCCTTTATGTATACAGTGCTCTCGCTACTGGCACTGGAGGTGGTAATAGTATAGGCTATACCATCTTTGGTAGTTTCATGGATGATCTTGAGCTCGCGAACCCAACTGTTAATACCACTCCCACTGAGCGCCTCAATCTTTCGAAGATGAGGCCTCAGTCTCGAGGCATTAAAACATCTGTCACTAAGAAGAATGTCTCTGATAAGGAAGCGGGTTCTGTAACCCGCGTCCTTGAGGGTGTGGCAACCATAGCTGGAGTCGCCAAAGGTATCCCTGTTATAGGGAACCTTGCTGGTACTGCTGAATGGGTGGCTAATATATTGAAGGGAGCGTCTTCTGCTCTTGGATTTTCTAAGCCATACAACAAAGATTTAATGCGCGTGACTAACTCACAAACTCCGTTCTTTGCTAACAATTGTGACGGATATGTGAATGGCCTGAACATGGGCCAATCACTCCAGTGTAAATTGGATGAGTTGCCTGATCTTTATGGGACGGAGGATGATGAAATGTCCTTTCGTTACGTGCAACAAATCTTTAGTTGGTTTGGCACATTTAACTTCACGACCTCTAATGTGAGGGGAGATGTGCTCTTCAGCTATGATCTGTACCCGCTTAATTTTCGCTTTCAGCAGACTGATGGTTCTGTACCGTATTACACGTATTCACCTTACGCCATCTTTGGGCGCCTCTTCACTCAATGGAGGGGTGCTATGCAGATTCGTTTCCTCGCTGTCAAAACTGGTTGGCACCAGGGTAAGCTTGTTATTGCTTATTACCCTGGGAAGACCATTTCATCTAACCCCACGTTGGATGACAGTCAATTTGTTCACAAAGCTATATTTGATATTGCCGAGGGAACTGAGTTTACTGTGAAATTCCCTTACACGTCCGAAGCGCAATGGCTGCCTTCAGGTACTGCCATGGGTTGTGTTTTTGTATATGTACTTAATACCCTGGTTGCACCTGGCGCAGTCGCTGCGTCCACGACATGGATGCTTGAGGTGGCTGGAACTGAAGAATCGATGTGGAATTGTCCTTCCGACGTTGTTCTTGCTCCTTATATGCCTTCGACTGTTGCTCTTACTGAACCTGGTGTTGAACGTCCTCGACGTTCTTCGTCTTCCGATGCTCGTTCTTCTCTATACGAGCCTCTTAACACAATGGGCATGGAGCCACAATCCGGAGGTATTGTTCCTACCACCATCACTGCTAATGCGAAAAAAGAGCTGAATCTCGGCGGTGCTTCAGCTGGCGCGGATGTCTTAGCGCCTGCCCAATATTGTATGGGCGAACAACTGCTATCCACTCGACAACTTGTGAAAATGATGCGTCGTACTTGGAGCTCTCTGACTAATGCTCAAATGGCAAACTTTCTTATGAGACCTCATTCTTGCGTCTTCGCAACTTCAGACGGAGTTACTACTTCTATTCGTAGCTTTATGTTTGATTATTTTGGTTTCATCACATCATGGTATGCTTATAACCGTGGTGGTGTTCGTATTATGCCTAATTCAGGAGTTCAAGGTGCCATCCTTTATCACAAAATCATCACTTCATCTGTCAATACGTTGCCTATGGTTGCTATCGCGACCACCACGTATGGTCCTTATGGTGACAATGAAGTCCCTGCCATGACATGCATTGAAGCTGTGGTTCCCGGGTATGCCCGGAACCCTATGCGACTGACAAGGTTCGCATATACTAACGTCAATGAGCCACTAGATTTATATTCTGGTCTTGTGCAGTATCAACTGGTCGCTGCGACTACCCCAACTGATTTCAGGTTGTGGCGCGCGGCCGCTGATGATTACTCTTGTGGATTCTTCCTCGGAATACCCCCTATCATCGAGGAAGTAAATCTCCCTGCTTCCGCTGCTCCTCTAGCAGCAAGTAAGGGAAAAGATCCCGCTCCTGGGATCTATGCGTCTGCTCTCTAGACGCAATCATAGCCTCGGTGGCTTTTCTAGGTTTTGCCCGAGGTGATATGGATTATCCCCCCTGGCTATGATGGGGGTAGTCCATACTGGATAGGAGAGTCTCGAACGGTGTGCGGAACCACAACCCTTTTGGGTTTGGGCGCGTTGTCCACTAGGTGGAAACGACCCATGCGCGAAACACATACGCCGAGATATCTTGCTCGCACAGACCGTAACCAATCGGCCAGGTGTACCCGTGGATATCGTGACCATTCGCAAGAATGGAATAAGCGAAGTCTGGTAAATTACCTTAAGATGAGCCTTTCCTTCCCCTGCTCTAAGCTAAGTTGCCTGTATTTGGGCCCGGCTAGATGGGTTTGGAATGTTCCAGCACAGAGGACTACCTGAAGAGCAACCAAGG
>JAAOEH010000007.1_pt1 | contig 10348 bp, 3 predicted proteins | sample 7058381 | NCBI WGS metagenome assembly JAAOEH01 (sample SAMN14008812, study PRJNA605028) | viral metagenome | isolation source: viral particles filtered from seawater | place: China: Hangzhou Bay, Yangshan Deep Water Harbour | collected 2017-10-31
TCCTGCTGAAATGCTAGGCCCTAGGAACGGGCGGAGATGTTTTGACAAATATGATTGGGACATTCACAAAGCCCACAAATGAAAAGTCGGTACCACAAGACACATTGGCAAAAATGGCTGGAGCCTTCACTCCAATAGAAGCTGACGCACCCCATGTTGTTGGATTCATGAAACGATAATCTATATCAATTGAATCGGATGCTACGTCGTAAATGCCATCAATGCCGGATACAACACCTAATTTTGCAGTTGGCGCTGAGTCTCGGGGAAATGATCTCAAAACATCATTTGTTGGTAAAAATTTAAATCTGGAATATTGAGGCACATCAACCATGACTGAATTACCAAATACAGCACTATTGAGCTCCGCACCCCTTACGAGCCCCCTACCTCGATTTCCTGGTGCTGCAATCGAATCATATTGAACCTGACTGTATGCGCTGTTAGATGCCTCAGATTTCCACATGAAATTGCTCGTGTAGTCTGATGACCGGGTGACAGCAATAGAAAGCGGCACACTAGTATTAGGATAACTCGTAAGGTTTCCTGGCAGCATAAGAGGAGCGTCCGTATAAAATTTCCAACGAAAAGAACCTCGATACCCAGCAAACATTGCTTTGAGGAATGCAAATGGAGTCATCGCGACATATGTATATCCAACATCATTAGTTGATCCCCCAACACCAGCCAAGGCCAAATTGTTGCAAAATTTGATTGATGTCAAATCTGACTGGCGACTACTAGAAGTTCCAAAAGTGTGCTCGCCAGGGGTTAAGGGTTCTCGGGGAATGGTTAAGCGACCAGCCATCCAGCCACCCGTCCCTGTTGATGTGATGGTTGAATTTGGCGCACAAACAGCTGTGTAATCCGATGAACGATGAAGCAGTACGCGGAGGGACGAAATCTTCTCTCCATTATAAATGTCAGCGGAAAAAGGTTTGTGGTCTGATGGTACATCTTTTGAAGTTGTGGCAAAATCATGTTCTAACGTAAGATAATTCAAACTAGAAACTCCAGGCCGTATATTACCAGCTGCAACAAAAGAACCAGGTTGACATGGTTCGGCAAATTCGAGTCCTTCAATTGAAACAAAGCAATTAATGTACACACCAGCAGCACTTGGACCCAAAAGTTGATTTAAAACTTCCATGCGCACCTGACCATTATGGAAGCGTGGATCCAAAGTTCTAAGTGTATTCGTTGCCCCATTCACCTTAAAATTGTAAGTTGTAAGCTCTGTACAAGAATATTGAGAATGAGCTAGCGCGAGCATTTCTGTGGCACTTGTGAACGGAACCTCAAATTCAAAGTTTTTTGACTCAGTTATATCCCACACCTTAGAAAATATAAACCCCTCCTTGAAGGTAGTAGAGACACTGGAATCATAATAAAAACGCAATCGCCCCCTGTGAAACTGAGAGGAAACCACTGTAAAATGGTATTTCACTTTGCCTCGCCATTGACTAAAAAGTGAGGAGATATAACAAGCAGGAATACTGGTAACTGCATGCGTCGTCCCCCCCAAAGCACCCGTCACTGCTTCCAGCAAATAATATTCAGGTGTTACGTTAGCAGAAAAAATGTTTGTTCCCTTCGCATTCGCTATTGTCCAGTTCGCGGTTCCAAGATAAGTCATTGGTCTTCCATACTGATCTATCTCCAATTCATCACTCCAATCTTCAGTTGGTGCCATTGTAAGCCCCGAGTGAGTTGCCAGTCCTAAATAACGCGAATTCGAATTAATTTCAGGGGAAGAGAAAGCTGGTAGAATTGATAGTTGAGCGCCAGTCGGGGGACTTTCATCTGGTTGGTTGGACATCCCAAGTAACTCCATCACTTTAGCTGAAGCTTTGCTTATTGCTCCCGCCTTCGCTAGATATCCTCCGATGATAGGAACTGATTTGAATGATGCCATCACTTCACCGGTTGCTTTAACCACACCAGATGTCAACACTAAGCTGGGCCCCTCAAGTTCCACTTCAGACATCCATGCAAAAACATTAATAGTAACTATTCCTCCTGTCAAAGCCTGAGCGACTTGGAGAGGAACGGCTGTATTAAACATCAGTGAACCATACTGGTACAACTCCAGAGAATTTGCAGAAAACGAATTATCGGTGTAGGGGAAAGATCGCAATTCTATAAACTCTTTGGGGTATAAAAATGGTATATTAAAATCCAACGTGTTGCAATCCTGGGGATAAAGAAATCCATTAAGTCTCTGAGAGGCTCGCATCAAAGCAGAGGAAGTTCCTTTGGTAAAATCTCCATAAGATGAAATGCTACACCCAGAAAAAGAATTTAAGCAATCATAATTTATCTTTCCTGAAGTCGAATTTCCTTGCTCTGTAGTTAAAGGAGCCCATGAGACGTTCAAAGCCCCGTAATGAAAAGGTGAAGCATTCAGTTCAATCTTCAAGTGTAGATTACCTCTAATCTTACTGTATCCCTTCAACTTATCCCAATTAGAGGTCAATGTTGGATCGAAGAACTGTGCTAATGGTGATATAAAAGTATTAATTGTGCCACCTTCAATCCAAGGCAATGTCTGAATCAACTGCGGTCGCGAAAACCAATCAGTAATCGACGATTTAACTCCACTTGAAATTGGCACAATATTGGTATTCGAATCGATAACATTTGTTTCGGTGTCTTCAAACTCAATAATTTGGTCGGCAGTACTATTTGTAGAATCGGAATTTTGTACTAATTATCCGAAGCTTGTTGCCTTTTGGTATACCATCCCATAATTTAGAGGTTTGCTCAAGGTAGTTTCTTAATGTGTCCTCTCACTGCTCCAAGGCTAGCAGCTAAGTAACTACACATTAAAGTGACAGAGGGTAAATAAATGCCATATCACAAAGATCCGCCTGATCTTCATATACGTTCAGGCTGCACGTGAGCACCATCCTATAATACCCTTTTCCGGACACGGAGGGCCACCGTGTTTCCCATTTTTATATGGCGGCTGGGTTACCGCTTAAATTTGGAGTTCAAACCGGACCCTGAGGACGCTCTAAATACTGAGCGTCCTCGTCTGGCCCCGAGACGAGAAAGAAACCGTCGTAACTACCACCAGCTTCTTCCATGTCATCGGAGTCAGACCCCTCACTGTCACTCCTTAACTCGTTCTCAACCAGGGGCACTACACCAGCTCCATGCGGCACCCCGAATCCCTGTCGAACATTCCAATAATGCAACCATGATCCATCTTGCGCCAAAAACCACCGAGACACATGATCGGATTGATAATTAATGGAAAATGCTAGACCTTGGAACATCATCCGGACGCGCCTATACGTGTGAAGACAGTAGTCACGGAAAATCTTCTCGAAGCCAACCTCGGACGCATAATATAAACTGTGCTCTGTTGGGTTGCGAGCAGAATGTACACATCTCGCTGGTGGTTCTGACTCAAGGGATGTCTGCACTAGATAAATCTGGTCAAGAAGCACATCAAATCGATTTATTTCTGCATCCCTAAATCTATCTCTGACCGATTGTTTAGGGACAAAATAAGCTGTGGACCAACCGACAAGAGTGCAGTAATCTATTATGTCCTTGTGGACTCGATCACACAAATCATCCTCATAATGGCATGCGTTTTCCCAGATTGAAACAAAAGTAGCCAGACCATGGGCTTCGTCACTCTCCAAGGACGTCATCCAGCAATTCAGAGTTTTGCATATGGAAGAAAAATCTAATGGTGCATAAACGAAACCGTCTCTCTCTACAAACAGCCTCTTTAAAAAAGCAACTTCTTCTGGTGAATCAAATGACCTGCCCTCATCTGGCTTGGATTTATCTGCAGGCGTATACTTAACCCCAATCTTTGCCAACTGGATATGAATGACCCAGAAATCGAAGCCTGTCACGGAATCATGTACTGAAATTATATTGTCGTCACCATAAGTCATCATACGAATATATATAAAAAATTCGCGCGAGTCTTTACCCACGCTCACCCATATGTACATAATATATAGGATATTGACGACACAATTAACGTGAACTGTCAAAGGATTACCAGACGGGTTAGTACCAGCTATGGAAAAAATATCTCCATCAATTAAAACTGTAGGATAAATAGCTTCAAAAGCCCATGATTGTGCAGCTCGAATCTCTTCATCAGTATAATTGCCTGATGCCTTAAGTAATCCAATAATAACAGCATAAGCAGCTGTTGTAAAAATAGGAGACATGTTCTGATCGAAATTACCATAGTCGCCGGCTATCATGCGGTGTTTCCCAAAATAGGATATGAAAAGCCACAACAGACCCCAAACTTTAGAAGCTGCGTTCATCCCGACAGCTGCCCAAGATATGAAAGGATTCCTTTGAGCCAAGCGAATATAAGATCCAAATAACATCCGACCCGCCAAAATTACGTAAAGATTTGCTGCACAAAATAATCGGGGACCTCTCGTTGAGTTCTTCTCTGGTGATATAGGTTCATCCTTCTGAGTGCCCTTATATGGATAAGTTGCAGGTTCGCGTTGTACCAAACGAAGAAAATAAAGTTGAAATTCTGAAAGAAGATCATCAGTGAGAGAGTATTCGAAACCACAAGCACGAACGGATTCAGGAACCGCCCGAACCTCTAACAACTCTGATTTCCTGACGTTCCACGGAAATCCGGCACTAGTGTCCATTTTTAAACGTTCCACCCATGTGACATAATCATTTCCATTGATGGCATCGGATAAGCTCAGAGTTTCCAAAATCTTCAATTCAGATCCATACGCTTCAATCCAATGCTCAGTTAACACTGTACTGACCTCGTCAACTATCGCAATATCTATGTTTGGCGAAATCTGAGCTATTTGCGACAAATAATTCCGCTTCGATTTCCAATCGAATACTGGTTTCTCCTTATCGCTTATATAACCCCTTGAGCGGAAAAACTCACGATAGGGTGGGTGCGCAAATCGGCTTGATGGACTGCCTATAACCTGGCGCAATGTAGCCACAAAAGCAAAATTATATTCCTCTAATCCAGGAAAGTTCAGAGGATTCTTTCTAGTAGGAGTGGAGGTCATTTCCGGCGGTTCAGCGTTTTTTCCAACAATCCCTTCACGCGATATGTCAGCAAACTGATTCAACTTAGACTTTTCGCTTAATCGTCTGATAGCATCCTTCAATTGCGTCCGCCCTATAAAAGTAGAGAGCACTAAACTGAAATCGCCCTTATCTGACATGCACTGAAGCCCTAATATGGAAACTCCTCCTGTAGTCGAAACAAGAGTTGATCCGCTCATCCCATGACTTGATGGACTCATCACTCGCCCAAAAAATGTGTTCGTTTCAAGATAGCCCGGCGGAAGATCCTTTACTCCTGGACCTCCAACCCTTTTCTGCCATGAATCAAACCAGTTTAAGCCCAACGGACTGACTAAAACAGCCCGTCCAGACATAATCTTAGTCTGGTTACCTCCTCTCAACGTTATATCTGTCATCGGGAAAGAGTGACTTCTTTCCACAAATAGGTTAACTAAAGATTTCCGTGGTGTCATAGTTGGTACAGAAATCAACGCCCAATCTTCCTCGATATTCAGAATTGAATTTGAATCTAAAACTTGAAACTCAGACTTAGTTGCCCTTCCTTCTATCATAGAAGGAAACACCACAGCTCCACGAACTGCTTTATCCGTAATCAAACCATCTTTGTAGGAGTACAAGGCATGAGCACAAGTTAAAATTAAGTTTCCACCAACTGCCAAACCTCTCACAACTGAGGAGCTACCATCAACTCTTGTAAACTCTAAGTTACAGGTTGCTCGACGAAGAGATGACTCCACAAAGAGCATTCCGGAGTCACCATTTAAACACCGAGAGCTGTCAGTTCTAGTATCCATAGGAGGATAAGGATTATACCACGCACTCCTTGAATCTTCCTGTTCGGCAGGGGTAACACTCTTCCCTGGCAACACAAAATCCTTCAAAATTGATTCTCGGGATATAGTTGAACTGGTGACATCGCCTCTTGGTTCCGCTCTTTGCTCTTCACTCTGCATTGTTAAAACAAAAGTTGATTTTAGCAAGCGATAAGCAGGTTGCCTCGCTAACGCAACAAGTGCAACAATTAATAGGACTATGATGCCGTTTTTGACAGTTACAGTTTTCTTTAACTTCCTATTTGCGTGCCCTAAACAAGCGGCAACAAAAGCTGCACGAGTAAAACGACCTTTTGCCAAAATATAAAAATAGTGGAAAACGTCACTTCCGGCCGAATGAAGACGAGAAAGTAAATATGAGGTGAACCAATAAGGTAGATACATTGTTTCCCAAATGGAACATGCATCTCGAGCCCCGACAAATGCCGCTTTAATTAAAGTCATCGATAAATGCATCACTGCTACACAAATAAAAAGTTGAGCTATAATACACCACAACAACTTAACTATCATTGCGAATGAGATTAACTCCACAGCATATCCGAAACCAAACAACAATGCAAGAAGGAAACTAACCACTAGGCTCCAGTAAATGTCAACGACATACTGGTCTGCTGGAGCTTCTCTCTCTACATCAACTGGTTCAGCTTCGATCTCGTCTTCCAACCTCCCTGGACGCATCGTACGTACAAGTGCAGTGTGAATAGTGCATCCTGTAGCAGGAGTGCACAGTTCCTTCGGCATCCGACAAACTGAACACAAACTTAAGCGTTTCATTGATGAATGAGATTGCATTACCCTTTCTTGAGCCTTTTTATGATTCTCATAAGACTCTCGAATGTAACCTAAATAATCGAGTAAACTACTCTCTGGATCATTAAACTCGACCAGAGGGTCGTCTTCAATCTCATCTCCTGTAGCGTGAATACTAAAATCCCAATAAGGAGGAAACTGTCTGTTAAATCGCAATGTAGGATCATTCTCATTAACTCCCAACCAAAATGTCCTCACTCTATCTGGATCTAAGCGCCCAGCGTGATCTGCAAACCGTGGCTTAACAGACATCACAGTCCAAACATGAAATCTCCTGTATATAGCGGCAGGACACCCAAACATCACGTGAGCATTCAGATTCATAAAATTTGAAGTAGCAATCAAAGCCGCTGAAGTAATGCACTGAGTTCCTTTTTCGTCTGCAGCAGCCATAGGCGGCACATACGGGGCATTATTAGCAACTTGTAACACATCAATCAGCGAAGTGTCAGGCAACTTAGACTGTGGGTGAATAGCACCTACGTCATCAAACAAAATATACCTCTGAGAAACAAAAGTATCCCAGAAGACTGTTAAAGGATTACGAGAAAACACCATTTCGGGAGTATGATCTAAACCATCTAAAGCTGACAAGTAAGCAAAAATAGTGTTGGATACATTTGATTTTCCCACGCTCGTTCCTCCAGTGAGTGCAATCCCGAAAGGTTGGAAACGATATTGTTGGGAAAGTACTTTTTTCGCTAACACCGATTCAAAAATAACAAGACGATTCTTTAAAGTCTTGAATTCAGACATAATGAATTTGCTTGACGTTATTTTCAAAGCTGCTTCAACTGTTGGCCATTCTATTTTAATTAAAAATAAAACATCTGACCTAAGTTGAGTCAGCGGCAAAAGCTTACCATCTACAGTTAAAATACCAGCACCAGTACATTCACTAAAACCAGCGCATTTCTCTACTAGGAGTAATTTTTCTGCTTTTTCCTTCCATACCAGAGAATTCTCAGGTGACAAGGTGGAACTAGGGAATCTAAAAAGATGCCATCCTGTCTCAGCTAACCATTTCAGGATACTAACAAAATAGCTCAACATGTCTACTGATTCGTCAAATTGCTGAGACTTCATAGCATTTATAACTCTCGACATCCCTTCTGCCGTGAAATTTCCCGATTTTGAAAAAGAAAAGATCGCCACCAAAACAGCAAGAACTTGTAAAATCCTCTTTGTCACCTGAGAGCGGAGTACACCCTCAAACCCGTTGAGCATCTTAATAAGACCCTCCACCGACACTTCGAAAGAGGTTGGCACAAAGTTGTAATTTTCTTCTTGGTCGCTAATATCTCGCCGATATCTTTCTTCGAGTATACCACGTTGCTCTAAATCACCCCTCCACCGACGTTTTGTGTATCGATTAGTGCGACTTTGTCCTAAAGGACCGCCTACTGGAACTCCGTTAGCACGACACCGCTCTTCCCATGATAGACCCATGGACTCGTCAAGTTTATCGAAACCTTGTTGGATAAGCTTTTCCAAATCTTCCATTGCATCCTTCAAATAATCACCGAGCCATTCGCCAGCCGTTGCGTGCAATGTGATACCAAGTGGGCTATTCCGAAATTGTAAAAACTCACAAGCTAAAGCTATGTTCTTCACAGCTCTAGGATCGGTGGCTATATAAACGTACTTAATGGTGAATAGTAGTAAGTCTTGAATAAACTGTCCCGCGATTGGACTCAAATAAAATCCCCAACCAAAAGGCAAACTAGCACAAAGGCTTGATACAAACTGATAAGTGTATCCGTTGGATTTCCAACGCGATCCCCAATCAAACCAGGAATTAGGTGCACTCTGCGAAGTCTGAACAAAGGCAGGTGTTAATTTCAAGGCACGATACAACTCATCGTACATACACTTACAACACTGTTTTTCAGAAACTAGCTTATTATCAAACCAAAACAAATAGCTACGCTTCCACCGTTTTTTCTTAACTTTTGTTAAACTAACCTCCGCTGCCAATTTACGATATGCTTTAAACAACTGGTGCATTAAACTGCCCTTCCGAGAAATCAAAAAGAATATACAAGCTCTCCATTTCCGTAACCAAAGTTCATCCTCGTCTGGCATAGCATCATAAATGAGCCAATCTCGCCTAAATAAAGCCATAATTGTTACACTCAACGGAATCACGGACCATCCTGAAAATAAGGCCCATAAAGATATCAAATACGAGGTGAAATAGAGGCAATTCGAAAATGAATAGAAAAAGAACATAGAAAATGAAGCAAGCCAGCCGAAGAGTTTGAAAAATAGGAAAGCAGGTGTGACCAAAACTAGCGAAGGAAGGGACCATGCACCGCAATACAGTAACTTAGGCAAAACTCTCCCAAACAATAAAACACCTATGCCAGTAAGTAACTGAGTGCGCTTCCTCTTCAGAGACACATAAAAAGCTTCAGACCAATGCAAAAGGGTGTTGGGTTCATTGATGATCCCATATATGTTTGGAATAACATACTGGGTAGAACCTAAGCGGCCCAAATTAAGCATTGCAGTAAAGTCAGGAAGGGGGTGGAAGATAAAAGTGTGTACTAAGGCTATCCCGCGAGTACGAAATGCACTCCTGTAAAGGATTGCTTCGACAAACAAGACTTCCTCTTCCTCCGCTTCTTCTTCCACAATAAAAACACTCCTTCTCAATGGACAAAAATCCCGCTGCTTTAAAGCAGAATCATACTCCTGAACACGACAATTCCAGGGTACCATCACCGAACAGACCGGAAAGGTCTCATTCGGGTGAGTGCGTGGATAATTACACGTCAGACACTCGAAGTCAGCTCCATTATAATTGGAACCAAAGGGTGTGGGGGGGGGGGGGGGGGGAAAACATTAACAAGTATGGAAAATTTTACCTGAAAAGGGGGCGGCGTCGCGATAGGCGCCTGAATTACCAACTTAATGGCCATCTTAGGTGACCCAATAACCATTGGAATCACTTTCCGAGATGGGGAAGCATCGGCCGCGAAGTCAGCAGAGGTGTTTTTCATCAAGTAACACATGCTTAAAATCACAAACCAGCAGCGAACCGTCAACTTTTGGGTCGACAAAGCCGTCAGGCTGATCATAGAGGGGTTTCCCTGTTGGGGCATATAAATTTATAAAATTGGCGCTTACAGTTAACTCGGGTCCATTCTTTCGGATTCTCCTGCGCAAAGCCACCGAGTGGTATCATCGGATCTCTCCTAACCAGCTATCAGCCGCGTGAGCTACAAGAAAAAAGTACGAAAAGGTAAAATTGAGAACTGCAACCGTGAAATAAAATAAGGTCATCCAAAAACTGACCACCATCAACAACGAAAACAACAAATGTGAGGGGTATCGCGCACAACAAACGCTCAACCCCTCACGAGGATCTTTTCCATAGAAAAGGTTTAAAATCACCCATGCGTGGTTTCCTCGACAAAAGATAGTTTTGCTTTATTCAAAAGCATAAATAATCAACAACCGGATTAATACGGGTTTTGGCTAATACAAAAGATTACAAACATATAAAAACCTCATCTTGAAATCTAAATGCACTAGAGTCTATCTAACCATAAACTCCAATACACCCAAATGACAAAATAAAATTAATACATAAGTGTAAAATGTGCCGACCTGCCACAGTCGCACTAGTACAATGT
>JAAOEH010000008.1_pt1 | contig 10278 bp, 3 predicted proteins | sample 7058381 | NCBI WGS metagenome assembly JAAOEH01 (sample SAMN14008812, study PRJNA605028) | viral metagenome | isolation source: viral particles filtered from seawater | place: China: Hangzhou Bay, Yangshan Deep Water Harbour | collected 2017-10-31
CTACAAGACTTTTCAACTATGTTAACCCGATGTTTTATAAATCGGGCTGCTGGTTAATGTTATCTTTTATTAAGGTTTAATTTATCTTTTGTCACTGTGATGTGACATTAGGTTATTATTATCTTTTTATTAGGTTTATTAATTAGTTCGTATGGTTCTGTTGTAGTATTTTTATTTAACATTATTTGTATTTTTTGTATCTTGTTTGTTCTGTTTATAGTGTTTGTTACTGAACATTTCATTAAAAACGAAGCGTAGAGTTAAGAAGGCAACAACGAAATAATTACATGCTATCGAGCTACTGTGAAGGTGCTCTGCAATCATGTATGACATTAGGGTTATACACACGCCTACGTTAGTTAGTGGTATAAAAAATGGTTTGAGTGTTCGATTATTGGGAGGTGTTCAGCCGACTAGATTGGACCGTGTTACTTGGATTCGTAAATAGTGTTGATCCTGAGGCAGACCTCAGGGTCACCTTGACTGGGGAGGGAGACCCCTACAAGTGTATTAAGTCAGTCGATAGACTTATCTGGACTTCTTTGGCTCGCTACCATTGAAGAAAAATTTCCGACGGGTGCCGTAGCACCATACCCTGCATGAGTTACGATTTAAGAGACTAGCAATCTCTAACGATTTGAGCGATGGCTTGCTTGTGGATCTTTGGATTTTTGTACTTTTACGTATTTGCGACTGTGATTCATTTGTTCGCATTTGCGTTCATTCTGTATTGTGTGTTCAAGTTTTTTGAACGCCGTCAGTTTGGTATTGCATTTGATTTTGGACTCGATACTTTTGCGAATTTCGCGAATGGTGTTGTAACGCGACATTACTTGATTTATTTGTTTATTGTTGCGTTTTGGATCGCTTATTGCGTAAATTTTTCGATTGGAGCTTATGATCAATGTTTAGCGTTGTCGCATAATAAGACAATGCATTCGTTGAATGGTAATATGGAAGGAGGATGTGGACATTCACATGCACGAGGTACTTGCTCGTGGTGTGGAAGAAATCACCGTGTCAAATTTTGTACTGGAGTGTTTAAAATTGATGTTCCTTTTTTCTATAGGGGACATGATAATAATGGTGATTTTTTAGCGCGATTTTTTGTTGGAATTGAATTTAATTTGCGCGCCGAGTGGCAGTTTCCGCCCGAGATATTTGAGAAAGAAATTGATGAAGTTGGTTGGGTGGTTTCTGAGGAGAAATTTGTGAAGTGCGTGACAGTTTGTTTGGTGAGCTTTTTCCGAAAGTGGACTTTGGATAAGCAACGTTGTGTAGCTTCTGGAGCACAATGTTTGAAGGATGCGCTTTATGATTTTGATGGAGTAAATTGGAAAGCATTTGCTGCGAAAGTTCATAATCGTTTGATGCATGCCTTGAATGGCAATATTCTGGGTGATGATTTTGCGAATGCTGTTCTTGTTCCGAAGATGAAAAAGTTTGTTGAATCTGGTTCTTTAGATGAGCATATTTCGTTCTTTATTGACGCGTTCTATGATGGGGTTTATTGCCCTGAGGATGTGTCAATATATGAATGTTTTAGGCAAATTCGAACTGGATATGATGAGCGCGTTGCTGAAGCCCGTAATAGGCTAATGCATGCTGGGAATGGAAATATATTTATGATTCATTTGTGTAAGATTGATTCCATTCCTGCTGATTTTGTGCCTGTTAACAGAGAATTGTGGCAGGATTTGGATCATGCATTGCTTTGTGTGCGTGCTTTTTTGTGTGAGGAGATGAGGAGGAAGAAGAAGGTTTGGCTTGGATCGGATTGTTATTTATCAAGGTATTTGATTGCTGAACTTGTTGACTTTTATTTGGAATGTATTGGGTTTGATGTTAGTGATGATGCTGAGGCGTATGCTTATGCGCGCGTTCAGGCGTTTTTGCAAGATGATTTTCTTACTAGCGATGAGCCAAGTGAGCATTTTGACACGCTTACTGGCGTTGCTATGATGGTTGATTTTTCTTATCAAACTGCTTATAGTCCTGATGATTATCATTATTTTTTGGGTTCTTGGGGCAAGTTCCACTTGTGGAATGTTCCTTTTGTGGTTGGTTTGCGTATTTGTGATGGTATGGAGAGAGATGGCTATGATGTGCGTCAGACTAGACTTTATTTCCAGGATATGATCCGGGAAGTTAATGTTTGGGCTGAATGTGCTGAATTTGCTAGGAGTAAGAAATTGAGGAAGGTACCGAAACCTTTTGTGAGGAGTGATTGTTGGCTTGGTGTTCTTCGTGGGATTCATAAATCTTGTGTTCGTAAGATTGTTGGGTTTCCACAAATGAAGCGAGTTGATGAGGTGAAGTGCGCGCGTGCGCACAGGAAGGTTTTTGTTGAGAGGAAAGAGAAGCGTGAATTTTGGCGTGCTACGCGGAAATGCGAAAGCATTGAGCGTTTGCGCGTCCGAAGGCAAGTGTTTTCTGAGCCTAAAGAGGCTGAACTTGCTTATTTTGGACCTTTTATGGATCGTTTGTATGGAGTGGATTATGATGTTTGTGAAGCTGTGGTTTATGGTTTTCCGCCTGAGCGCGTTTTGGATGCGACGGGGAAACCGTTTACCAAACGGCAGTTCACGAAAGCTGTGAAACATTTGAACTTGGTTGTTTCGGCTATGAAGAGAACTGTTGTTGCGAGCCCGCAGATGGGATGGTTGAGTGATTATTCGGATAAGTTGAAAGAGATTTCGACGACGATTCTGACTGCTCTTGAGAATTTTAATAATTTGATTGAGGTGGGCAGAGGATCGTTGGCGAGTCTTCAAGACTCTGTTCTTGCTGAGTTTGATTGGACTTTTGCAGGAATTCGTTCGTTTTTGAGTTTTATTATCGATTTGGTGAAGTGTTTTGTTGATAAGGGTGCTTCTTTGGCCCTGCACTTAGCCAATATGACTTTGAGGTACGTTGTGCCGTCAGCACATTTGATTTTTACAGTACTGCGTCAACTTTTTCAAGTAGATGTAGAGATCATTGATGGTGTACGTATTGAAACGAAGAGAGGATTTTTTGGGACTTATTCTGAAGGGACAACGATTTTTGAAGAGGAGGATTCACGTGATGAGGACATGTATTACCGCGACGCAAAGGGTAAGGAACGTGTCAAAGCGAAGCCGCAAGGTGGAAAGGTGATTGATGAAGCATTGGTTTATACGGTGGTGCGATTTGTTCGTTCCTTGATTTTTGGTGGGGACTTGAGCGATACGCGTGCGAGAGCTGATGTGATTACGAAGACTATGCAAACTGCGTTGACTGGGAAGAATTTTTTCCTGTTGATGAAGGATGCTTTTGAGTATGTAGTAAACACATTTGGTGAACCACCGATTTCGAAACCGTTGCGAGATGATTTGTTGGATTGGCAGAAGGATGTCATGACATTGTTGACTTTTTCGGCAGTGGATATGAACTTGCAACGTGCTGAAATGGTGTTGGCTTTGTATGCGAGGATGCGTGATTTGGCGAAGCGAGTTGGTTTGGAGAAGATGAAGATTGAACATTTGAATTTTCTTCCTTCTACGATCAACAAGTTGAATACTTATTACGCGTCTGCGTGTGCTTATAAGCGTGTGACGCCTGTTCGTGCCGAACCTGTTGGCATTCTGTTTTGTGGGTTACCTGGTATTGGAAAGAGTCAATGTGCTGGCAGTTATATCTTGACGTCAGTTATTGGAGCTCTTGGTGTTGTTAGAGATCGTACGGATATCTACACACGTAATCCAAAAGATCCGTGGTTTGATGGGATGTCTTCTAATTGCATTGGTGTTGTTTATGATGATGCTGGTGTTTTGGAAGATCAGACGATTCGAACTACGGAACAGATGGAAGCGATGGGAATGATTTCGAGTGCGCCTTACCTTTGTCCAGCGGCTGCTTTAGATTTGAAAGCAAGTCACTGTTTTGAAGGTTATATGGTAATTTTTAATTGTAATAAGGCGCAAGTGATGACAAAGGGAATGAACACGCCTAATGCGTTGTGGCGACGTTTGACTTTGGTGGAAGTGGAATTGACAGATGAGAAAAACTACGACCCTGTAGTGAAAAGAGCGATTGAGTACAGTCCGGTGTATGATCATTTACGTTTTACAGTTTTTAACGTTGATCAAGCGGCCGGAGCCCAAGAGTTGAAGAAGATAGTTGCTAAGTCTGATGGAAAGGATCTGGTTAAGTTGAAATTTGAGGAGCTATGTGAATATACGAGCAAACAGATTTTGGCGAAAATCAGTAAAGCTGATGCGACTTTGAAATCGTCATTACCCGAGGTTGTTGGTAAGCGCATAAATGCGAAGATGAGTGCGAAACCCCAAATGTTCAGTACGCTGTTTGACAAGCTGAAAGGGGGTGATAAAGGAAAGGAGAAGGATTTGAAGCGAACTACGAGTCATGAGGATGAAAGTTCGCCTGCTGATGAAAATTTGGCAGTGGAGTTGGAAGTTGTTAATCTGTGTGTGCGGCAGAAAACCGTTGTTAGCCATACAGTAGTTCGTGAGGTTTTGGAAAAATCACGACCACTGGAAATGGTGAAACTCGGTGAGTATTACGCGCTGGTGAGATCGACGATGGAATCTGTTCCGACTCCCGATGAAGATGTTGAGAAGCAGAAGAAATTGTTTGAATTTCCGGAGGATGATCCGAAATGGATGAAGTGGATTAAGACGTATTGGAAACCAGCAGCGATGTTGCTTACGGCAGCTGTCGCTATTGGGACCAGTTTGTTGGTCGCCCATTTCTGGAATAATGATGATGATAATGAGGAAGGCGAACCACAATCTGCGTATTCGCGGACTGTGCCTGCTTCGCACGCTCGGAGATATGAGGGCGCGCGTCGTAAAGCACAAGCCGCGAAACCGCAGATGTCTTATCGTGAATCAGACACTGGTCTCGAGGTGACGCCGATTGGGCCGAATGATTTAATACATGGAAATCCCCAAATTGCGAACATAAATATGATACAGAAGTTGGCTAAAGTTCGAGGGAACTTGGTACATGTTGAAGTTTGCGTTGAGGGGGATACTGTGATTGAAACGTTTGGAGCTATTGGTTTGTTTACCAAAGGGACGAAGTGTATGACGGCTGCTCACATGCTCGGAGGAATTGAAGAGCTGTTGAAGAGTGGCATATCGAAGGAGAAGATAATTCTGCGCTTAACGCGGAATAAGGCAGTCTGGGATTTTAGATATTCTGAATGTCGATTTGTGATTTGTGATCGATATGAGGAGGTGGCAGATGTAGGATTTATCTATTTCCCAGCTGGACCTGTGGGACCATTGCCTGATATTGAACATTTCTTTCCCTCTAAAGTGATGTCAAATGAACTTATTGATTTATATCATGTGGTTCCCGATGAGTTTGTCGGTGATGCTACGTATTTGATCAAGAGTGAGTTGGCTGAAATTTATGGAAGGAGTGTTGAGACGACTGTTGGAGGAAGGATGTTTGTGACTGTGAATGCGGTCGTGTCGTCTGGAATTGATGGTGATGGTTATTGTGGGATACCTATGGTTTGTATGAATCCTAAGGTGCCGTGGTTTGTTCTTGGACCACATTTCGCTGCCTTAGCCCATGGGGGAAAGGCGCGAACTCTCACTGCGATGGTTACACAGGAATTTTTGAAGGATGTTGATAATGCTGCGGTTGGTATTCCACAGTTCAAACTTGATATTGAGGATGTCATGGCTGACTGGGTTTACGAGGAGCGAGGAGAGAGTAAAACGTTTCCGAGCAATATGATGGTGCTAGGACATGTGAAGAAGCAGTTCATGGTGTCGAAATCAAGGCCAAGTAAAATTGTGCCTTCGTTGATTTATGACATCAATGAGTCTACACATGCTCCTGCGCAATTAGTTCCTATAATGCGAGGTGACATGAAGATTCGGCCATTTGATCAGGTGGCTGAAAAATGGAGTGCTCCTCCATTTCTTACTGATCCGGAGGATGAGATTTATTTCCGCATGGCCAATGAACATATTCGGTCACGCGTGATGGATCAACCTCCAAGACTCTTTCGCACGTTGAGTCTGTATGATGAGTTGAATACTGTTCCTAGTTTGGAGAAAGGTTCAGTTAATGTGCGTGCTTCTTTGGGCCACCCAATGAAGCATAAATTTAAGGGCAAAGGAAAGAATGCTGCAGTACATATGGATGCTGAATTGCGATTTGCAATGGCTCCTGATGCAGCTGATTACCTGCGCAAGGTGGTACACCAACTTCACGATGGTGTTGTGACGAATTTGTTCTATGAGATCGTGATGAAAGATGAATTGAGGGAATTGCCCAAAGTTGATAAGCCGAGAGGGTTTGCCGCGGGTTCTTACGCGTTAAACGCTATTGGCGAAATGTTCTATTCGCAGTTCCTGGAATGTTTTCGGAACACTGAACGTGGACTTTGTATCGGTACGGATATGACTGGTACTGAGGTTCTTGGCGTCTATGAAAAGTTTATTATACCTTTTGGTAAAGACGCGATATTCCATGCGGAAGATACGGAGAGAAATGATACTCGATTCCGGCGCCGTTTTATTACGGATTTTTTCAAGATGGCTGATGATTATTATGCCAAGTATCTTGATCCGGATTCGCCTCATTATGTGAAAATTATCGATGAGAAGTGTCCTGTTCTTGGGATACCTCTTACTGGTAAGGAAGGGTATGTTTTCGCCTGCAAGGTACGTCGTACGATAGCCAAGCTGGTTGAATCACCCTATTGCGTTTGGGGCGATCGTTTAGTTCAAATGATCGATAAGTTGATTTCTGGTGTTTTTTGCACTATTCATATCAATGGGTATGGAAATTTGTTCACGACGTATGTGTCGGTGTTCAAATCTTTCACAAAACACGGGTATCGGATTAATCCGAGTAACGTTGATGAGTTTGGAAGATTTGCCGCTATTGGGGATGATGTTGTTGGCTGTATAAAGCCAGAATATCCATTTTTTACCCAAAATGAGAATGCGGTGGTGACTCGTGAGACGTTTGATCGGAATTTGACTTCGGTGTCGAATAAGACGAAACCTGGTGAATTGGGAGAGATCCATTTGGCTCCTTTGGATGGCGATGACAAGGGTGCCGTTACGTTCATGAAGCGTTTTTTCGTTGAGCGTAACCATCAATTATTCGCGCCTTTGCAAATGAATGTGATTCGGGAAATACCTAATTGGGTCAATGAGGATAATCGACCTATGGGTGAGAGAACACGTGAAGTTGCTGAGGCAGCCATCCGCGAATGGTTCTTTTGGGGACCTGAGGTGTTCAAACGCGAGAAAGAAAAGATTAATCTTCGGCTACATAAAGCGAAGTTAGATCCTATTAATCTCGAGTTTGTTACGCTGCTCGCGGATTGGGCTCGCAGGCATTAGCCTGCTGGGAGCCCACAACGGCGTTCGGTATGCCGTCGATGAAGGCCGCGTAGGTTTGGTATTCCTATGCGTGCCCAGTAAAAGCCGACAGTCATTTGACTGAAAAATTACCCGGTGTCTGGTATGCCGTCAGTGATGGTGGGTTTGGTGTTTGGATGTTTATTCAATACCCACTTAGAGAAAGCTAGAAGCGTGATATTTGCGCTATGCAAGATAAATGTCCTCGGGAACTGTACATGACGAGGTCGGTTCCTTAAATTGAGATGCGTTACTGACACGACAAGTGAGAAAGTGATATCAGCGCCTGAAGAAGGCGAACGTATGGAAGGAGATAAGGCGGTGGAGCAATCTGCGCGCACAACTTTTGCGGATAACGTGGGGGCAACAATTGTTTCGGAGAAGAGTGATACGGATTCTGTGCTTTTGGGCAGAACCGATCCTTACCCGTCAGATAATGTGGCGATGACGTTAACGCGTATGTATCGCTTGCCCTCTGTGACTTGGGCAGCGACGGACACGATTGGGAAGATGTTGGCAACAATTTCCTTTCCTGACCAGATGATTTTATTTCCGTTTATTTCTGATCGAATGAAAAACTATTTGTTTTTCCGTTCACGTGTTCGGATTACTCTGAGGATTAATACGACCAAGTATGAGTACGGCTCCATTGTTGTTTCATGGTTGCCGTATTATGATCCCAATAATACGAGCAATCCTGGCTCAATGCGTCATTTGATGCTCGGCCAGGCTTGTCAGAATAACGGAATGATTTTGTCTGCGAATATTGGAAATTCGTTGACTTTTGAAATCCCTTATATTTCACCGCTAACTTATTGTCCTGTAGGTGCGATTGGCGCCGCGGGCTCTAACGGGTTGATCGGGACTATGTTCATTCACGTCCTGACACCTCTGTTGTCTGTAAGTCCTAATCCTCCGACTGGTGTTGAAATTTCGATTTTTGCACAATTTGTGGATCCTGAACTTGCTGGTTTGCAACCTTTGGCCGTACCTGGTTCTGATGGTACGACTATGCGACCAGTTAAAGCTCGTCCACAGATGTCTTCGAAATCTAAGACATTGAAGGAGGCTGAGACTAAACAGCAGAAAAATTCAATTGTTGCTGCCGCGGAAGAAGTATCTACTGTGGTATCGGACATAACGAACGTGGCAATGGGTGTAGCCGGTGCCCTTGAGAAACTTGCCCCATTGTTGGGGGTTCTCGGGCTAGGTAAACCTATTTCGACCAGTCCTGTTGTTCGTATTATCGAACAGAGTGATATAGATTTCGCAGCAGTTGATGGTCTTGATAATAGTGCGTCACTCACGATGCAATATGGGGCGCAAGCCTCTGTTGACAAGGATATTATTGATGGTAGTGACCCTAGGCCTGATGTTTTGGCTATGTGTCGGCGACCAAATTTGTGGGCTCAGTTTTCATTTGACCACACGAATAATCCGGATGATGTGTTATTTTCCATTCGTTGTCATCCTTTGAATATATTGAACATGGAAGTGGTCAATGGGTTGAAGACAAATATCCCATTGGGACCGCTTCAGTGGTTTTCAAGGATGTTCCGATTTTGGCGTGGGAGCTTGAAGGTGTTGTTTGTTTTTAACACTTCTAGCTTTACAACCACGCGTGTTCGGATAACGCACGTACCTGGTGCTGTTGTTTCGAGTGGAACTATTGCGAATTACTCGGGTGATTTGGTTAGTAAGATCGTCGATATTACAGGCGACACCACTGTTGAAGTGAATGTACCCTGGATTCAGGCTACCCTTTTTGGGCAGACTGATTGGGAATTCACTGGTGGTAATATTCCTGGATGGTATAATGGCACGCTTATGGTGTCGTTAGTTAATCCTGTCAACGCATCTGATACTACGGCCGCTTCTACGGTTTGGTGTTCGATGTTTGTTTCGGCGGGGGAAGATTATCAATTGGCCGGCTTTATGGGGCCAAATCTCCCCTCGACACCACATGTTTGGGGGTATAACTTTACAGGAGTACTCCCTGCGTTGGCAGATCCTCGTCCTGTGCGTGCTAAGCCACAGATGAAGATAGCGACGTGCTTTGAGAAGCCGTTCGAAGGGCTTATCTCTGGCAAGTATGTGATGACTAAGGGGATGATTACACAAGATCCCCCTGGTAGTGTGACGTCTCTTGGGCGTAGGTATGGGTTATGTACTGCGCCAACGGGACCAATGCGTGCGCTGCCGACTATTACAAACCACAAAACTCATATGGCTATGTGGCAATTTCTGGCGTGTCATCGTTTTATCCGCGGTTCTATGCGGTATCGATATTATGTCACGTCAGGGGCAACCTTTGAGGGTATTCAATACACTCAGAGTACTAACCCTGTCACTTATGATGATCCTTACGGGACGACTACGTATCAGTCTGGTTTAAGTCGATTGGATGCAACTGATGCAGTGCGGGCACAGGGTATTGAAATTCCTTATTTTCAACCTTTGCCTTTTTATCCATTAGATGAGACTATGGCTAACGGAAATGTTCCGTTTTCTGAGTTGGGCGGTGCGTATAATAATCTTACTTCGGCGACAGTTACGGCAACGTATGTGTCGCTGGGGGATGATTTTATGGTTGGGCATGCGTGTGCGCCACCGTTGATCTACTTTTCGTAGACCTCGGACGTGTTCTTTTTGTTGAGGGCACGGGAAAAAGACATTCAACTTTACATGATATTAAATGTTGTATCCGGTTATAGCTCTTAGTTGGGCTAGATTGGGCGTTGGGGAAATATGAGAATACCCCACTTTATGTTGGATTAAGCCAATGGAACTTGATGCACATTAGGTATTATTACTCCCAGATTTGACTCTGCAATTTTCTGAAATTTGTATTGCAGAAGATCTCCCTGGGGGGGCCACTTAGGTGGTTTTTTTTTATTACAAG
>JAAOEH010000009.1_pt1 | contig 10270 bp, 2 predicted proteins | sample 7058381 | NCBI WGS metagenome assembly JAAOEH01 (sample SAMN14008812, study PRJNA605028) | viral metagenome | isolation source: viral particles filtered from seawater | place: China: Hangzhou Bay, Yangshan Deep Water Harbour | collected 2017-10-31
CTCCGCTATTTATGAAGAAAAAGAATTAAAAGAATTACGACATTGAGAGCTCATTTGCGAATCAATGTCAAACTCTATGGACGAAACAACCTGAGCTCCAGAAGACGAATTAACGCTCACTTCTGGACCAGAACCTGGGTTCACAGTACACTGTGGTTGCTCAGAACTAGAGCAGGAGCTAAAAACGGCCCCTTCTTCGCTTGTGGGAGCAAGCGGCATAAACTCATACGAAGGATGAGAGTAGTCAACAGATCCACTCCACTGAATCTGAGGTTGTTCCACATGATCGGGGAAATAACTATAAACACTATCTGGCGAAGAAATGTCAATATGGGTGACATCGCCCTCATCTGATGATCTGCCCGCTGCTTCTAAAAGATCATTCATAGGAGGCATAACACGAGTAGGTCTTAGCCTTGCTCGATATTTTGCTCGAATGATCTCCAGCTCTTCATCTAATTGGGTGGAGTCCCTCCTTTCGATGAAGTCCAAATCAGGATTATCATTCATAGTATCCTGAATATTGGGAACATAATTATCAGATGAATCGTTCTCCGACTCATCATCTGTCAGATGGCATCCAATGCCATCATCAGAACTGCTTGAATAAACAACAGGACTGACCGGACCATAACCAAGACAGGTCTCGCAACCACAATCACATTTAGGACAAATTTTCGTCATCTGGCTCAAGCAGATACATCTCAATTGAGATGTCTCCGGAGGCATGTGCCAGTTGGAAATTATGTGTGTAATAAAGATCCGCAAGATCCTTTTCTGGAACGTCGATTTCTTCACCTTCCATGTTCCGAACCACAGTACTGATTTTAGCGTTAGGTATACGAACGATATCAGCATATTGAAAGGAAATGGGACAAGAAGATGTGAAGACACCATCAAAAATGGACTTAGAACGATCAAGGTGCCACAAACCGCGAGCTCTAGCTTGAAACTTCTGAGAAATGACATCCATAGAGATGAAAGATTCATATTTACGGAGTCGTAAACGTCCCTTAGAAGGAGTGAACTCGGGCACTGTACGATTTGCTCTTGCGTACCACACGTCAGAACTATTTCGCTGCACATACTGTCGACAGATCTCACTTGAATATCGATCAAGGAACCAATGATCCATCGGCTGAAGGTCTTTCCAGGAGTCAAACCATCCTTCAACACACTTCTGATCTTCGATGGAAATTCGTTGAGTCTTCTCGACAAGTTCATAAGATCCCTCGCCCACTGGTATTTTAACAGCACCATATTTTTCAACCTCTTGAAGGACATGTTGAGACCACCAGTTGTAGGGGACAAGCTCGTAATCGATTTCAACTCCAACGAGTATTCTAATAATGGCGCACGCAGCAGCTTGAACCACGGGAGCTCCAGCATACTGGTATAGGCAAGAAAGTGCTTTAGACTTAAGGATGACCAGTCGAGCTCTCTCTGAACGATTTCCAACGCGATACCGTGCAGGGACATATCCAAGGCCCTGGAGGGTATACATGATATCGGGAATGTTACGGCGATCTTCTGGGTGATAGATGAGGCCGCAAAAGGATTCTGTGAAGACGTTCCGTGAGACAGTAAGTTTGACAGTACAACCCAACATTCGATACACACATTCACGTACCGAAGGAGAGAACATAGCTGTTTGGGCAATGTTGTCGTCTCCCTCAATCTCGCGCAATCCACGGAGGCGTTGCAAGTGGAACACAAGAGTTTGGAGAACAAAATTGGTCCAACTGTTAGCATTGCTCGTGCGCATACTTCCCGAAAAACGGATGGATCTAAGGAATGCTGAAAATTCCTCAAAGAGTAGCACATTGTCTCCAAATGACTCGAGCTCAATACACAGCATGAGCAAGGCATACAACGGAAGTCGCTGGAACATGTAGTCGTAATATGGGAGTTCAACGCACTCAGTGATGATGGCGTCAAACATGACCTCAAAGGACTCGAAGTCTGTGTTGATGCACCAGCCACCAAGGACGAACAAATCCTGTAAGTAGGCAGACCGCTGAGCCACAGGGACGCGCTTAATGAAACTATGCATCCGGAACAAAATCTCCTCACACAACTTGACATACGGCCCCAAAATGATCTTAAGCTCGTCCGAAAAGTTTTGGATAATTCGTAGCGCTTTAAAGAGATCAGTAATCCGATCCCACGCACCATTATCCAAAGTCTCTTTCTTACCGAAGGACTTGGAGAGGTAGTGTTGTCTAAGTAATCCCGCAAGTTCTTTGACACGCTCAAGGGCTGCGAGCAATTGTCGTTTTCGGGAACCTTTGTAGTGGGTATTTTGTAGCCACGTCTCAGGGCTAGCGTCGCTGTCAGGGTCGATGGGTTTAAGACAGGTGATGAGTTTGTAGTGGTTCCACTCACGGAGGAGAGCCCGGTAGAATGGGTCGACGCCGGCGAGTTGTCGGGCGTTCCTGTGACCAAATCCTGTGATCTTGTTTCCAGTGTCGAATACGCATGCTGAAGGTGTAGCTCCGTAGGGCGAGCAGACGATTGTTCCATAATAGAGTGGAAACGATTCACCCATGTGTTGCCGAGACCTAATGCCGCAGTCATTACGTATGTCAAAGCAGGACTTATTACTAAGGCAGCCGTACCAATCGGCGCTAACAAATCCAAACAAGAAAAAGGGGCCACGAACTCGCCTGCCAATGCGTTTCCCAAGTCTTTGGATGCTTGCATCTTAAGCCAGTAGGAAACCATCGCCGAATCTTGGGCAACATCAATTCCGCATTTCAGCATCTCAGCATAATTTGTCTTGTTATGCTTAATATGGGCCGAATTTGAAATTTCAGAACGGATGCGCGATTCTAAAGAGGCTCCACTCGTGTCAGTGGAAGAAATATAGATGTGAGGACCTGCACATTCCTTATAAATGGAGTTGTCATAGACTTTGATATCAACAACAGAAAACACTCCAAAATATACAGTGCGAATGACTTTAACTCTCCAATCACTTTCAGTCTTAGCTTTAACTAACCCCATAACACGAAAAGGTTCAGAACCCTCTTCTAATTGAAAATCGAAATCCTTGATTGAACGATCGTCAACTTCAAATATGGTAGGTGAATAATAGGAGTGAATAAAGGATCCAACTCCAGTAAGAATAAAAGCAGGAAGAGACACAGGGGCAAGAGAAATAAGAGCCGCCGTTTTGATGCTGGTCGCGAAACCCTCAACAAGACGTGTATTTCTATTACACAAAACACGCTCTCGATTAGGAACACCGATGCGAATTTTCCTCGATCTTTTGTGGTATTCAACAATGGGAAGGGGATGGGTCAAAATATCGAAGACCTTTTGACAAAACCACTCCACACCATTGAATATTTTAATGCACCATTCACGAAAGGTTTTCCACCCTTCGGAGGCAAAGAGACCAGTCCGGCTGAACCAACCGGAAGCTGCACTGTCAGAAGCACGCTGTAGCTCTACGTGATTCTTATCATCATTGGCACTAGGTCGCGTATCGCTAAACGTCGGGTCATGATGAATCTCTACGGCCTTATACTCAACCTCAACTGGACCTTCAACAATCACACTCGGTTGAGGAGTATGACGTCGAGGGGGAGTTGGTGGAGGTGTACGTTCTGGAGTCGCAGGAGGGGTAAATTCCCTGCTAGAACAGACGGGCACCACATCACCGAATACAACTTCACTCGGCGACGTTGAGTCACTGCTGCAAGCAACAGTAATTTCAGGGTCACCACCCCTTCTCTTGAGCACCGCTGAAGGCAAAGGAGGGGCAACATCACAAGGGTAATCCGCGGGTTGAGAAATTTCCGAAAACTCAATCTCTTGACAGACATAGAGGTTGTCGGGAAAACTAATCATCTCGCGAATTTCAAGAACACATTCTGTGGGAATCAATTCATCTTTCACGCCGTCGGGTGCTTCCTCAGCAACATAACCGACTCGAAACGTATAAAGTTCATCTCGAACTGAATCGAGTTTTGACCATTTAGGATCACAAGAATTGTTGACCTCTCTCAGAATGAGTAGGTTCCTTTCCGGTTCGGTCGCCCTATCCCAAATTGCTTCAAATTCCTGGTCTTTCAGAGCTTTCTGCTCGAGATAAATCCTGGCATTGTTACGATGGCGGAAACCACCTTTACCAATACCATTTCTCGCACGGTAGTTCTCTTCAAACCAGTAATCATCAGGATAGGTGAATCCCAATGGCAACAAGGCTTCTTCCGAAATAGGATAATCTTCTGCATAATCACGCTTATTATGCTCGTAAATAAAATTGACGGCATAGTCAATATTACGTGCGACATAATACCAATGAGAATCATCGGCATACGCAACCAGACAGGAGTTCACATCAGGGGTATCTCTGGTCTCGCCATAAACAGCTGATTCACCGTTTTTGACGAAGCAGAGAAGACGGACATTGAATTTCAGGCAGAGCATATGAAACTCCTGAACATTAAGGAAATTGTTCTCACCAAAATTCTTGCCCAAGCCCATCTCAATTGCAACTTTCCGTGTGGACATGACCACGTCAACATCTACGCCACAATGTAACAGATGAGCACGAAGTACGAGATGAGCGCAACCACCGAAAGTTCCACAGTCAACAGCTATGGCGCCATTGTCAGGAATTGGGGGAGGCAATTCTTTAGGAATTTCAGCTTCACGCTTAACTCGTTTCTTCGATTTATGTTTCCTCTTATCATTTTTAGACTCGAGGACTCTTCTACGCACGGCATCCAACTTCTGTTTATATGCCTTATTCGTCACAGTAAACACGGTCTTATTGCCGGAATAGGTTTGTATCTGGCTGACAGGGCGCTCAACTCGTTCTTGGGTCTCTTTCCAAAGATCATAAGAAAGAAGAACAGGATACCTCTCATAAAGGTCTTCCCACAATCCACGAATCAAATTAGCTCGAGTGTGGAGAGGAGCAGTAGCGTTTTCAGCATGGATAGACTTACCTAATTCAATAACCTCTTTCTTAGCATCAAGAGCATGCTTGTAGCAATACTTGCATTCACAAGGACCATCATCTACGTGATCCTTGTCAAAGGGAAAGCTGTCAGAAAATTTAGACATGTCATCAGTTTCAGACTCTTCACCATTACTACTACCAAGTTCAGTCTCCTTGGGCATTTCATGGGGTCGAATCTCTTCCTCATCCTCAGAATCAGTCCATTCATTGTTTCGCACCCAAGAGGTACTAGGACCCTGATAGTCTCTAGGGGAACTTTGGGAACTAGACGAACTTTCAGTCTGCGCTAAAGATGAATCAACAAAAATTTGATCATCACCTTCAGCGTAACTCGTCAGCTCGCCATGACTCTCACACAATGAAGCAAGAACTAGGTTCTGCAGAGGGTTTAAAAGGGAGGTATGAACGTCCTGAGAAAGAACGGGCATTTGACTCGCACAGGTGCGAATGGTCAAATTATGACCATGCACACTTAAGAAAACACTAGTTGGATACATAGTATAATCGGAGTCAAAAGGCCACCCATTCCAACGAAGGGCGTCAACCAAAATTGGGGCAGGCAAATCAGATAGAACTTCGTCACACGTGATTCTGTAAAGAACATAAATTCCACTAACACATCGGAAACGATACCATCGATTAGAGTGTAATTTAACAGAAGCGGGTTGATGAAGAAATCCCAACAGTCCCTTAAACATTTCATCGGAAATTCGACTTTGGAAAAGAAGACGCATTTCTTCCTGATACGCATCATATTGCGCAAAGAAAGTGCCAAATTCTGAAACCACGTTGGAAAGCGTCTCAACATGGAAATCATAACAAATAGGCAGATCTACATCCTCACTATCATCTGAAGGACATTCCAAACTATCTGACTCATCGTAAGTAGGATCATCTTCAGGACCAGGTTCGTCCCAATGATCAATGATCCATTTAATAGGCGACATGTCAGGGAGATCGTATCCGTCTCCATTTGTATATTCTCCAGCATTTCCGTTCAATGCTTGTCGAAGTCGCAAGACTATTTCAGATCGAAGTAAAGTCTCGCAATTAGAGATTTTGCCAAGTTCGCGCCAATTTCTCATCGTTAAACGAGCCCAATCTTCATCGAATTCGAATCGTCTACCGACCTCAATACAGATCTCATCGAAAGTGCACCTATAAATTCCTATAAGTCGGGCACACTTGGGAAGCATATCTGAATGATGGACTAACAGTATACGACACTCAAACAAATCACGATTGCGCCTTATCATACGACGAAAAGATTTATTGAGGCGACCCCACTCACCATTGCGGCGTAACAACTTGTGTTTCATGGCCTTAAATCCATATACTAAGCAATCAACATCATAGAACTTGTCACTATTTTTCCACATGGTGGTTTTACCTGAGCCCGCAGAAACTACTGCACACAGAATCGGCGGCTCATCGTTGAAGAATGTTTTACCATCCAGTCGTACGGGCTTATAATCTCCGCGAAAAATCGGAATCTCGAGTTTGAAATCGAAAATCTCGACTGAAATCTCTGGCTCATTCTGCAAAGAATCACGTGACACATTAGTGATGGTGGACTTGAGGGTAGTTTCATCGCACCTGCCCTCTAAAAATCCGGGAGAAGGACGAACAAAGCAGTACCTGATCCAGTAATGTCTGTTGCGTCATCAAAAAGTGGACGGAACTCTTGCACAGAGCCGGGAACCTTAGGAAGGAGAGTTAACCTTTCATGACACTCAACCGCTGAAAGCCGAGTGAGAAAGTTGGCAAAACTCTGCCACCAAGGAGCGACACCACCACGAGCGATCATGACAGTACCTTCCATGATTCCACATGAAACATTTTTGAGCTCATTATTTGTATCAGCAGCTCTCCATTCATCCCAGACATGATTCACAATACTATTCTTGGAACCAATCGCCGGAGCACGAGCAATGATGGAGTAACTGAACTTATAAGGCCAAACAATGTAATCAGCGCTGATAACCGGGGCTACATGGAAAAAGGAGGACCATGCGTTTATGGCATTCAGCTCTGACGTCTGAGTGTAAATGCTCTGCACAGGGCGGTAGCATGACAAACAGACTCCAGGGGTGGCTAAGCAAATATCCTGATAATTGGAGACTCCTTTGACTCCAGGATCAGGATAAGTTGACCAGCCAGTAAGGGTTTTAACGAAAGCGTCATCGTGAGGAGCAAACATCAACCAGCGCGATTTAGGCGTCTCGGCAGAGTTGAAGTTGTCATTGATCCAAGCCAATCTTTGATAATTCTGATTGGCTGGCACGACTTGAGGCACTCCTTCTTCATCATATTGAATAAGAGGCGTTCGCGACGTTTCGCCGATAAATCGAGATGTCGGAGGAAACCCGGCATACTGAGAATCAGCAGTTTGCCAAGTATCAATGGTTGTGGGATAGATACACTCAAAACCATTTTTTGTAATCTCAAAATTATCTTGAGAGACTTGAACTCCAATTGGACCTCCACCGTTGTCAATGAGGTAGTTCGGATAATAACCATCAAAGATCAAACCGTGCGCTGCATCATACACATCCTTTGCAGGAGCAGTAGCAGGAAGGGCAGCGGCTTGAGTATTCAAAGATTGAACAGCAGAATTCAGAGGAGCAGAAGCATAGCCTCCACCCCAATAGGCGTTAGGATCAACAGAGCCCATAATATTGGTGGCACCAACTTGTGGGCCACCTCCAGAAAGGGTATTGTTGGCAACGTCGAGGGCTGTTGTCTTTGATTTGACAGTATCCTTAGTGCCCACCACACGAGACATAAAGCCATTGAACCATCTCGTTCCAGCTATAGCAAACTGATTAATGATGGGAAGCAAAGGTACCGATAAACCAGGGGTGCCTAAGGTCAGAACGCCAATAGCTTCAACAATCGTGCAGATCACAAAAGTAAGGAGTTCACCCTCCTCGGTTGTAAACTGCCTGACAGTGAAGTCCGCAACAAGACCCGGACCAAGAGAGATCTGAGTATTGGTTTGGCCGTTTTGTCCAAAAGCAATAAGAGTATTTTGAGCTTGTTGCGCAAGTTCAGGAGGAACTAAACCAGTGAAAGGGCCACCAGTTTTATCAGACCAACTGTTACCATGGGTAGTGGTACCAAAGTTGACCCAAGTAGATTGAACTTGTTCACGCTCTCGATTGACAACACTCATCGCCTCAGAAAGACCACCGCATCGATAAATGAGCTCACCAGCCAAATGAAGTTTCAATTTGCCGATGGGTCCATCTGCGACCTGCTCATGGAGAACATCGGTTGCTGAAGTAGCAGCACCTCCGAGTTGCATGGTAGTTGCAGTAGTCCACTGAATGATGTAAAAGTAAGTAAGAATGGGAGATTCTTCCTTGGGTGTTGGATTGATGCCAATGGGTCTGTCACCCTTAATGATGTTAAGAGGAAACTTCACGACCTTCTTGGGCCCAAATTCGGAAATGTTGAATTCCTTGCAGTCAACAGCATAACCTTTTTTGAACTCTCGATTTGAAACGAAAAGTTGCAACTGTGCATCAGTCAGAGGAACAGGAGAAGAGAGGAAAATCAACTTTCCCTGGAGCATTGGCGAGGCGTTACCCTCACATTTCACAGTAAAGCTCTCTCCATTGAACCAGAGAAAGTTTGGAGCCTGCGAAGCTATGTAACCAGGTACAGAAGATTGACTATTAGCGTCTTGCATAACACCTGCAGCAAGAAAAGAAATTGCCTGACGCCAAATAATACTTGGAGCAACTGAACTCATAGAAATCTGTTGCTGCATGACACAAGAAGCAGAAATCTTAGTAGAATCAGTGAACATTGGTGCAATTTTGACATTCTTTTCAGGCATCGGTGTTTTGGAGACGCCCTCATCAAGTCGCTTTTGTGCTCGTTTGTGAGTACGAGGTCGATGTTGTTTCTTTGACTTTGCCTTCTTTCCTTTTGGAACAACCTCGACTTTCTTACCCTTGGGCACATGGACTACCTTAGTAGTTGACTTCTTTACAAAATCCTTTTCCCGAGCGGTTCCATGCGCTCCATTCTGGGATTTCATGATGTCTTCATTGGATAGTCCGTCATTGAAGAGCTTATTGACAAGTGCACGATGAATGTCAAGCTCAGCCGATCTCATGATCTCACACAGCTGTTCTGGATAGAGTTGTAAGAAAGCCAACTCATGTTTCTTCAAAACTGCGTGAATACCATGCGTGCGAATCTTTCTCTTCAACTTGTGCATCCTTACACCATATTTCTCATAAGCTTGCGCGTGAGTTATACGCTTAAGAGAATGGTCAGAAGAACAAGGAAGGGAGGTCCCGATGTCTACAACATCGCTTCCAGGACAAGAAACTGGGTCCCGGGATAACCCATGATCGGGCGCAGCATCCAACTTTGGTGCCACTGGCGGTATATACCCCGCTCGTGCCGCTCTGTCACCTGCGACGGTTTCTACGTTTGCCGTAGAACGATGGTTCATGAACATGCTAAACCGTTTGCGAATTTTCGAGGAATTAGAAAGCGCGAAGCTTAAACTAAAACAAGTAGGTACTAGGTCTATGTCTACACAACTTCATTCATGAAGCGAAAATCCACCGAAAAGCGACTATATCCTGATTTCTTTCGACCAGGAACGGGAAATTTGGAATGACGAACTCAAGATAATCTCCAGGGGCTTTCACCCTGAGAGCATTCGTTTGACTTGTCCGAACAAGAAAAGGGGCTACTAGTCTTCCACTCTAACGCCTACCTCTTAGCAACCTACCAGACTCACTCTCTCTAAATGTAGATAAGTTATCTTTCACCATATATTTCTTATGGAGACTTTAGTAGTTCAAAATGCATTGCGAGTCTTTTCTTAAACGCGCATATGAACAATTAATCATCTCGTATATGTTGTCCCAGCGACTTCGATGCCAACCGTGGGTAGATCATACACCACGAAGGAAAGCCGACTCTCGCCCTTGGCCAGGAGTTTATTATCTACAAGACAAGGGAGAGGAAGTTTTGGGGGTAGTCCGGATTGATTCCATCGCCATCAAGCATGGAGAGTGGACAATAGATTCCAGCCTATTGCCCACACGGTACCGATACAACAAAGACACTCTTGTATCAGCTTCCCCTCTGACCTAACGCTAACATGTCGGACGTTACAGCCTATTACCTTCAGCTGCACTCGTTGGATCGAACTTTTCGAGTTGTCGTCACACCTACCGCGATAGGGTATCAAGGGCTAGACCCGCCTATGTTTCAGAAAACACGCCATCTAGGGTAAAGAACGGACTAAATCCGGAAGAAACCACC
>JAAOEH010000010.1_pt1 | contig 10176 bp, 1 predicted proteins | sample 7058381 | NCBI WGS metagenome assembly JAAOEH01 (sample SAMN14008812, study PRJNA605028) | viral metagenome | isolation source: viral particles filtered from seawater | place: China: Hangzhou Bay, Yangshan Deep Water Harbour | collected 2017-10-31
GACGCCTGGAAAACGTCTACATCTGTTGCGGCTTGTATTTTTATACTTGCTAAGCATGACCTTCGGGATGCTTCCTGGTTGAGCTTTTGCTCCCTTAGTTTTCCCCCGTGTTCAACTTTTACTTTTCTACTTGATGTATTGTCATTTTATTACGAGGTAAAGCTCTCTCTTTACACCGGCCTCGATGGGTTACCCCTGTCCTGAGCCAAGGGCTAGCCACCCGCCACTGGCTGCTTCCCAATGTGAATCGAATAATGCTAGTTCGATCCCCGACATCAAGGACTGCTTATCCTTGACTGTTCCAATTGCTATTTACAACGAAAGGGATTCGTTGTTGTACCCTGTTCCTGAATGGGTACATTCATTGCTCATAGATAATTATAACTCTAGACCTACAAGTCTAGACGATGTAGTAGACAACAGTGATCATCCATACACTGTTTTTATGAGTACTCTTGTTTCTCTCTCTATTCCCGGTATTGAGTATTTGTTACCTATTCTTACTGATGCCTGTGGATTCCTTCGTATAGTTCCGGCCTCTTTCTCTGTTGATAGACTTCGTTCAGAAGCAGCTGATGCTGCTTTTCTGGATATTGTTCCTTCTTCCACCTTTGGCCATTCTCCTAATTATCACTCTGGCATTGAATGCGGTACTTTAAACCCTGATTCTCCTATTTTTTATCCTAAGTATTCGTCATCCGATGACCAAACTCGTTCCACTTTCACAGTTAGTAATGCTCGTCACCCCGATAACATAGCTTCCTATCATTTCCATGCTTCTGACCGCCCCTACAAACTCGGCAAACCTTTTCCTTTGTTTAATTGCTCTGATTGTAGTCCTCGTATAGCCATTTTTCCCCGTCGTATAGCTTTTTATGAGCACGTGGATGTCACTGATGTGTTTCTTAATTCTCAGTGTTCTCCTGTTGTTGAAGTTTCACGTGGAGTTTGGCGCTCTATTTGTGTTACTAAGTTCTCCTATGCTCTTGATCCTCCCTACAACACTTGTTGCATTGAGCGTGTATTTTGGTGTTTCTTTCAGAATAAATTTGTATTATATATTGTTTCTCAAGATGCTCCAGAAGAACGTTCTTTGTTTATGAGTTACCATGGAAGAATCTCTACTCTTTCCAGAGGAGTGTTTGGAAATGCTAGTGGATTTGAAGTCCATTATCATTCTGCTCGAAAAGCCCCAACACTACTTTGGAACAAAATTACTCCTGCTATGATTGATAATATTCGTGCTCAGGAAAGTTTTAACCCTCCTCTTCCTGAGGCTAAGTCTTCTACTACCCTCGTTTATTTCAATCATAATTCATGTGATATTGCGTTTACCAAGCGCAATAATCACTATACTCCAATCCTTGAACTAACTGTTTGCCAACCTCAAGCTTTGGATTATTTCTACCAAACAGGATTTCTTTCATTTTTTGGATCTGCTCCGAAGTATCTTCGTACGCAAGCTGCAAATTATCTTTGTGGTGTGCGTGCCGCTCTTCTTCCTTTTTGTTCTCCAACTCGTATTGCTAATTGTGTAAATATGACATACGATGCTAAACAAACCAAACTACTTCGTTTCTATCTTAATCTTTTGTATCATTTTACCCTCCCTGCTCGTACGACAGGTGTTCTTAAACGTCTTCAAGATGCTGTTTCTCATGGTTCATTTCCCTCAAAGGACACTGAACAGTTTCACAACGTTTCGAAAGCTTATAGGTCCATCTGTTACATGGAACGTGAAATTCACGTTCTTGGCCAGCATGGCCCTGAAACCACCACCACTACTACTACCGAATCTTCTTTTCTCGGTACTATTATAAATGCCCTTATAGACGGATTTAGTTCCGTCTGGGCAATAGTTTCCAATGCTGGCTCTGCTGTTTCTTCTCTCCTCTCCAATGTTTGTTGGATCAAAGATATGCTCTCAAGTTTTATTGAATCTGTTAAACCTATGCTTAAAGCTCTTAAGCTTGCTCTCTCCGTTGTAGGTTTACTATTGTTTGCTATCTTACTCCATCGACTTATAAAGTCCGTATCCGTTCTTACCGGAGCTTTCAAAACCTTCACTAAGATATTCCGTTCTTTTTGGAATCTTATTTCTGATGAACCTTGTCAGGAAATAGATTTAGAAGGAACTGAAGAGCTCTGCAAAACTGATGATAAAGTTTCAGTGACCGGTGAAGGCTTTGGTGTCTCTACCATTGGCTTTCTCGGACTTCTCTTTTCTTTTGTTACCTCTTTCTCTTATAAAGAATCTAAAGAATTTCTCAATTCTGTTGGAGCGTTAAGTCGCTCCAAGGGAATAATTGATGATCTTATAACATTTTGTAAAGATGTTGTCAATTGGATTTACTTCCGATTTTCTGGCAATTCTTGTTATTATTTCAAAGATTCCGAGATTCAGCGGCAATGCCGCGATTCTTATAATACTCTTCTCTCTCTTCTCATTGAAGCCCCTGATGTAGCTGTTCGAGCCCGAACAGATCAAATTTGGAGTGACAATTTTCTTAATTCGTCACGTGATTTCCGTCGTTGTTATTATGCTCTTATTAAAGACTCAACCAACGGCCCTGAATTCAAATCTATGTTTGATCATGTTCGTACTCTTGTAGTTACTGTTCGCACTAACATGCCTCGCGCGACTGAACCTCGCCCCACTGTTACTGTGTGCATTCTTGGAACCGATCCCGGTTGTGGCAAGAATTCTCTTGCCACTATGATACCTGCTGGAACTTATTCCGCTATCAGAAGCCACTATACTGCTCTCCAGCAGATGTCAGGAAAAGGCGCCTTTTTTAAAGACGTCTGGACCGACAATCGAACCTTCAAGAAAGCTCGAACCACCCCTTATTGGGATGGCTACAATGAAATGATTTTTTGCCTCCTCATCGATGAGTTTCTCAATCAGAATGATCCTAAAGAAAGAGCTGCTGAAGCTCTTGAAATGATGGAACAAACTGATTGTTATCCAGTCCCTCTTGATATGGCTGCTGTTGACTCTAAAGGAATTTTCTTTTCTTCTCATTTCCTTAATGTCATCACATGTCCTATCACTGACTGGAACAACTCTGGTATTAATCAACCTGGTGCCCCCGCCAGGCGGATGGATATCGTTCTCCGACCTCATCGCAAAAATCCTCTCTCTCATGATCTTGACTCTGATGAAGCGTTTACTATTTATTCTTGCCATGCTATTAGTCCCAATTGGAACACAAAAGAACCCAAATGGATTGACCATAATCCTGCTGATTCTACTTCGTTTCAAATAAAGACTTATAATGGCGAGTATATGTTGCCTAGTGGTGAGGTTACCCTCACCCAAGTTTGTGCTGCCATAGCTGACAGGTATATCAACTCTGATCGATTTGTTACCCCCACTACTCTTGTTAAAAACATTAAAGTCGAAAAGATTACTAACCTGCTTGGCTCTTGCCATACCTGCAATTCTCGCCCCTGTAGATGCTCTCAATTACCCAAGATTGAACCCCAATTTGCTCCTCTTCCTTCACTTGAAGGCAATAAGACCACTGTTCGTTCAGTCGTTAATTCTCTTCGAGGAAAACGAACTAAGGTCGATCCAAATGGAAAGGACAAAGATAAGGAAAAACCCTCCGTTGATGGTCAATTTTGGACCTACCTTTCTTCTTACTTTTCTGACGGATCTGACCCCTCACTTGTAGTTTCCCAAAATACAAGCTTGTTGTCTGATTTTGAACGTTATCATGATCGAATTCTCCACGACCCTACCGATCTTTCTTATAATGGATTGATTCTTGCTCCTGCTGAAGCTGCTGCTCAAGTTGTTAGCGCTATCACATCAGGCCAAAAGCCTGATGCCTTAGTCATAGGGGCTTTTTTAAAAGCTCATTGTGACAAAGGTTCTGATTTTTACAACTTCGCCCGTGTTTTCAAACAAAGCATTGATGAATCGGACACTCCCTGTGTTCAGATGCATCACGAATTTCTCCATAACTGGCTTTGGTGTAATAACCTTACCAGTAAAGATCAATACTCTGAATTGTGGTGTGAAATGCTCCGATCCAGTCTCAAGTGTAAATCTATGCAACATGACCTTTATAATCTTGCTCCTAACGCTCAACAAGGTCACTTGTATTTTTATGCTTGGGCCATCGGTCGCATGCTGTTGTGTGTACTAAGAGATCAAAACATCAATTGCGATTACTTTGATGATATTATCTCTGATTACTATTTTCCTACTGCTAAGTATCAGCCTTCTCGTATTAACTGTTTTAAACGTTGGTGTACCCGCCTTCTTAATTACGGTTGTACTGGCTGGGACAAGCTTAAACAACTTGTTTTTCAGCCTGCTGGAACTTTTATCAAGGATCTTTTACCCATTGTCGCTGAAGGAATTCAATTTTCCTTAGGCGTATGTGGCATGGTTCTTGGTGCTTGCTTTCAGAGTTGGTATCTCTTTCTGCCCGTACTTGTTGCAGTAGGCATTTCACATGCCGTTCGCACCCGATCTCCCGTCTCTAAACCTGATAATGTGACTATGGAAGTTTGTGAGCCCGAAAGGGTTCAAGGTGAAAATGATTATCAGCGCATGCCTCGACGAACCCTTAAAGTTCGTTCACGCAATGTCGCTGGCCAAAATGATTACCAAAAACTTCCTCGTCGTGTTATTAATCCGCGCCGTGTCCGAGGTCAAGCTGCTCATGTGCTATTCCCTCCCGTTGAATCTGCACCTGAAGCTCCCGACACCTCTCGACTTGGCTATCACGAAATACAAACCTCTGAAGTCATACTCTTCTGTAGAGATGCCCGATATGAATGCCCCATGAATAAAGGCTCCTCTACAATTGAATTTAAAGGCGTTGATTACCCTTGTGTTGGCGTTAAGTCGCCAATAAAGGGTTCTCCTGATTTTTCTGATCACGACGTCCTAGAATTTGAAGATATTGATGAAATTGATTTGTCCTCCTCTAACTGTTATACAGGCACAGAAGAGTTTAATTGTTCAGTTGTTCCCCTCCGCGTAGGTAAGCATCGTGAATGGTTTCTTTTTCGAAAAGGAACTTTTTACTTGCTACGCCTAGCAACTGAAGGTCAGGCCGGAACTTCTTCCGACCATGCCCGATTTAAAACTCGTTCTGTGGCTAATAACATATTTCAGTATGTTTTAACCGCTAAAGAAGGATCTAATGCTGGTTTTTGCTTTTCTCCTGGTGGTCGTTGGTTTTGTATGACCAGACACCAGTGGGAAGTAGTGAATCAAGGCGCCGACAAAGTAATTGAATTTGCTGTTCAATATCATGATGTCGGAAACCCTCTCCGTTTTTCGCGCTCTGACTTAGTCGTCACTCCTGCAAAGGATGGCCGTGACTTAGTTACCATTTATGTGAAAAACCGACAGATGCCCCAAATTAGATCCCTCAAACCTAGACTCCGTTCTAAAGGCCACAAGTATATTGGTTCAAAAGTTGTTCGATGCTCGCGCATTATCAACGGAAATAAGGTAGAATACTACGGTCATGAATTTCAACACAATGTTTCCTCTCAAACTATTCCTGAAATTAATGTTGACTATCCTCATGTTCCGAACTTGACTACCCCAAACCACCAAATACCTGTGGATTACTTTTATGAAATCCCAAATGCCTCAGGTCAAGCCGGCAATTGTATGCATATGTATGTCTCTGCCGACGTGATCTCAGGATCCTGTGATATTATTGGTGCCCATTTTGCTTCACATAACGGTTCTGCTTTTGTAGTACCGATATGGGCCTCTGATTTCCCAGATCTTCCTGAAGAGGAATACGATTTTCTTCCTGGAGCATATGATGTTAACCCCATCAGTGTTTCAGGAGAGAATTGTCTTTATGAAAGTTTTCCAGCCTTTGCCGGGACCCGCCAACGCGGGGTAAATTTAAAGCGTAAAAACTTTATTCCCACCAAAACTGAACTACTCCCTTCTCCTATTCATAATGAATTGTCTAAGTTCGTTCGAGAAGAGTTGGGACACGACATTCCTGTCGCTCCTGCTCCACTCACGGACTTCCTAAATGAAAAAGGTGATCCTGTCCATGTTCATGCTAATACGTTTGTGAAACTAGCTGAACATTCTGGTATAGATCCTATGGATGAATTTATTGATATGTTAATTACTAAATATCCAGACCTTATTCTTGAAGGATGGCTTCCTAGCCATGACAATAGACGATTTTTTATGATTGCTCTAGTTGATTCTCTCATGTCAGATGATATCGAAGGCCTAGAATCAATGCCACGCGACTCTTCTCCTACCTATGAATTTAAGATTCTTAATAAGACTCGCAAGCATCTCTATGGCCGAGGTACATCTGCTGATCCCTCTCCTAATCCTGCTTGGATCGTAAATGATAAAGGCTGGTGGGTTAATCCCCTACTGGTCTGTTTCATTGAACGACTACTCAAGCACGTTGAAGCTGGAGGCACTATTAAGTGCTTTGCTGATGCGTGCTGGAAGGACGAACTTCGAGGTCTCGAAGCTGTTATGGCTGGAAAGACTAGAATGTTTTGCGTCGGATCTTTTACATTAGCTGTTGTTACTAAAATGGCTTTTGGGGATCTGATTAGAAGTAAACATGATTTGTTTATACGTCCAAGCAAAATAGGAGTAAACCCTTATACCGAATGGTCCACTATGCATCAAATGCTGAAGAAGTTTCCTAACATCTTTGGCGGTGATTGTAGTGGATGGGACTATCGTCTGCGAGGTGTGTTTCTGTATATGCTCCATAAGTTTATAGACACCCTTGACGTTGATGAAGCACATCGCAAGCTTATGCACGCTGTTGCTGACTCCGTCATGGGGTGTATTTTGATTTACGGAAATTACCTCCTTGAAAGACTTTTTATGGTCCCCTCCGGTCATTGGTTGACCTCCTACTTTAATACCTTTTCCAACTTTGTTGCCCACAAAATTGTGTGGTTTTATATGAAACCGCCCGACTTCAATGACTCTTTCTTCACTCATGTGTGGATGATGTTTTTTGGAGACGATAATGGTGGATGTTGCTCTGATGTTGTTGCCCCCTGGTTCAACATGCAATCCATCAAATTTGTGTTTGATAAACTTGGAATGGGTTATACCACTCCAGATAAAAAATCTGTTGATACAGATTTCCTTCCGCTTGAGGAATTTTCTTTCCTCTCGCGTGGTTTTCGACTTTGCCCCAAGACAGGACATACCTTTGCTCCTCTCAACATGGACTCTATAATCGGCATGCTTGCGTATATACGTGAGCCAGCTGAAGGCATATCACTTGTGTCTCAATTGTCCCTTAATGTTGACATAGCTCGTTATGAACTTGTCCACCATGGCAAACCAGTATTTGATCTCTTCGAACCATTTTTGGTTGCGATGAGGTCGGAACATAGGCTGACCTGCCCTTGGCCATCCTATGATCTGATGCTCGAAAGAGCATTGGAGCCCTCCTCCTAGATGAATAGACCTCCCTGCTGCTAGTACTTAGCAGTGGGGAGCTCGGGCCCTCTGGAGCCATACAATCCAGATAGGGGGTGTAAATAGTTGGGCATGAGTGTTATTGCACGCACTCTTGACTCTAAAGACACCCCTGAAGCCTTGCTACTTTTGAAAAACTGATCTGCGCTTGTCCGCGCCTCAGTTCATCTATTAGGACGACCGACTCACCCTCTCAACATTTCCTCGAAGAGGATACTAATACTGAAATTACCAACCAACTCACCACTTTCTCACTATGTGAACCCGGAACTCACACTCGTCTCCTTGATGGAAAGTCAAGGTACAAACCCACGATGAAATCTGATTCTCATAATATTTTCAATCGTGAATACCTCTTGGACTCTAGAAGTGTTTCTGGAACTGCAATTTCCAACTCTTCTACAAGTCCATATGACATCTTGACCTCCGATCCTATTCTCACGTACTCGAAGCAATTTGCGTACTGCAGATGGAAGTCTGTAAAGATCCGGATACTCATAGTATCAAATCCCCTCCAATATGGATTTATCATCTATAATTACCTCCCTTTGTCTGCTCGTAATGGGTGTCTTCGTTATCGAACATCCAACACGGGCGAGCGGGTATATAGTGATTATTCCATATACAACTACAACCCTATAATACTTCGTCTGACTAATAATGAGGAAGCAACCTTCGAAATTCCCTGGCACATGCCCACCGCTTGGGTCACAACCAACGTGTATGACATACCGTCACCCAACGTTGGATCTGATCCTACAGATGCATGGAACCTTAATTGCGGAACAATCGAAGAAGCTGTTGTCCTCATCGATTCCACTGATTCCACAGCCACAGACAATATTCAAATCCAATTGTATGCACAATTCGTTGGACTAGAATTTGGCGGCCCATCTGCGACTAGCGACTATATGTCGTCACGTCCATCCTTCAAAGGCCAATCATCCACTCTTGCAACTGCTGCAGCTACTGTAGGCAGTGTTCTTGCTCAAAAAGCAGCAGACTGGGTGATTGATAAAGCCGTTGGAGTTGATGCAGATGAGGTTGCAAGCACGGCCTGGAAACTTTGGAATGGTGAAACCCCCGAAGCCCCCTCTTGTACTCCTGAACGGTCAACTCGACAGTTGAAGTTCGAACCTTTTGGAGACTCTGCGGCAATTCAAGAAACGGCGCAAGCCAAATTTCTTGGAGATGCTGAAGAGCCTTCTTCTCGTAATAGGTGTGGCGATCCCCATCGCAAACACCGTTTGAAAGATTTGCTAATGACCCCTGCAATAATTGGTTACTACACTACATCTACAGCGGGACTTTTTAAGTCCTTTATAAATCATCCTAGATGGTTTTTAGGTGTCCCCACCGTTTACACTTCTAGAAGTGCGGTGTTGCAAAAACTTACACCTTCGTATATGCAGTATATGTCCCAATTCTTTCAATATTATCGAGGAGGTTTGAAATGGAAATTGTTGTTCTCTGCTCCCCCTATGATGGCCTATCGTATCCGAGTTGCTGTAACTTGGAATAGTAATGTTGCCACAGACACCTCAAATTATACTGAGACTGTGCCCACTATACTTCACACCGTCAAGGGATGCAATGAACTTGAATTTACCGTTCCCTATATCTCTCTCATGGACTGGAGTCCGTGTACTTATGATCCTGAAATAGTCCAATTGGAATATATGCGAAACTTGCCCGTAATAAACATCTATCTCGACAACGTGCCAAATGCTTTTGGCGACCGTACTCCCAGTGTCCAGATGATGGTTCTTGTGGCAGCCGCTGAAGATTTCGTTTATCGCGATTTCTGTTCTCTAGGCTATACAGTTCCTTTCATAACGGAACCTCCAGACCAACAAACTGAAACTACCACTCTGTCTGTAAATGGCGAATGCACGCCGTGGAAGGATTTTAAGAGACCATTTCCCCCAATTCCGGGGCTGGAATCAGCAGGTGATCCACCTCAAGTTCCCGCTCCTGAGTTTGAGTTTATTGAAGATATGATGTTAAGATGGTCGGGTTGTACTCCTGTGACAGCTTTTTCATTTGGCGGTTCTTCAGCAGATAATTCTGCGGATTTTCTACCCACCCCTCGGGTTTCGAACATTCAAGAACTTTACGTCGATGAGACTACTGTGCACCATTTTGATGCCCTAGCCATCCTTTTCTATTTCAATACCGGATCTATGATCTGGAAACTCTCTCTCAAGCCCAATTTTACCCTTTCCACAGATAATCTGTGTATTGGAAAGTTGGCCCCGGATTTCCTTGACGGTTCTGTCCTCTATTCATGTTCTCAGTCAACACCTACCCTAGGAATGAATACGATAGATCCTGGTCAATGGAGACAATTTGATCTCTCAATACCTTGGGTTTCTAATTTACCTTGGGATACTTGGTATGATGCCCGTTTTTTGAACGGCCCTGCGTATTATACGTGTCAACCAATTCGTCAGTCTTTTGCTGACAATGTTATCTCCAACGTACACTGGAAGAAAGCTGCTCCGAATTTTGAGATGGCCCTTTTAGCTATGATTCCCGACCCTACCCACTGGCCTGTAATGATCTTTGCCGGAATACCTGCATCTGAAAAGCAATATTCCCCCTCAGATCGTCTCGTCCAAGCTCACATGACAGATGTGAAAATCCAAACCTTGGAGTCAACTCATGTTGAACTGACGAGGAGCAAGATTGATGCGATTCGTGCCGAA
>JAAOEH010000011.1_pt1 | contig 10151 bp, 2 predicted proteins | sample 7058381 | NCBI WGS metagenome assembly JAAOEH01 (sample SAMN14008812, study PRJNA605028) | viral metagenome | isolation source: viral particles filtered from seawater | place: China: Hangzhou Bay, Yangshan Deep Water Harbour | collected 2017-10-31
TTTTTGGGAAAGGCACTAAAATGGTGACCTTATGCAGTCACCTTACGTTGAGTAACGTGACTACAACCCGGCACCTCGGGAAAAGTCTTTCTTGTTTTTGTTTTATTTTGTTGTGTACTAGTAAATATATACCGGTGTCATACAGAAAACGGATACGAATACCCGTAATTATAAACGTAAACCGTCGGCGGGTTCAAGTACCAAAAGCAGGTAAAATCAACTCCCGCTTTATGATACACATCTGCGGTAGGGATTCCAAGGGCATCGTAATCTCCAACATAGCCACCAGAGGGAGTCCCATTCTTGATCCAAGCCTCAGCTTCAGATGAATGCGGCTGGACCTTAACTGATAATGTGGGTTGCTGCAAAACTGTAGAGTCTCCAAAAGCCTCATTGCAGAAAAATCCAGTGTTATCCGGATCTTGAGTAGCCATCAAATTGCCCATGAAATTGGCTGGTAACATCCTAAAATTGGAATAGTAAGGTGTCACACAGTTGACTACATCAACCTTCTGAGGATTGGTGGTGGCCATACCACCCTGACCCGTCGATAACTTGGTTGAAACAGAGACACTCTTGGCATTACGCCTAGCTGAGGCCCTCTGCTCGGCATTAGCAATATTCATGCCTCCAAGTGCAGCAAAACTAGTGATGACAGGTTCCCATATAGATTTATCGGAAACCATACGGTTGTGAATCATATCGGAACGAGCAAAATTGGCCGACACAACTTCACCACACCCCAATCTAGCATAAGTGTCGGAGAAATGCGCTACATAACATGTAGAGCCTCTCCATCCCACATAGCAATTGGTGAAATACGACGTAGGTGTGGCAAATGACGGTCTGTAACCAGTGTAAGACGCGCCAGTCTCATCAATGTTATACCACTCGCCAACATCCAAGGTGGTAGCAACTCCCCGAGCATGGTGAAAATTAGCGGGTAGAGCTCCTGACATGTATGGCAAATTGGGCAAATTCTGACTAGCAGTATACCTGGTCAAATAAGAATCCTGGCCAAGCGTAGAATTATTGGTAGAAACGCCTATCTGAAACCAACGGACAGTAGGTAGCCTAGCATCATCAGCAAACTTCGGTGTCTGTCTGACCGGAGCCAAAGGAGTTGACATATAAAAAGTTGTGCGATGCATAAGCTGCCTGATGGATCTAACAATCTCACCGAAGTAAATATCATGCGTTGTGCCGCCCCACACGTAGGGCGGAGCTTCGGTGACCACTGCACCTTCGTCAGTGACTTGGGCAATCTCATCTACTCCTGATTCCAATCGGAAATAGGAGAGCGGTGTGTCGAAATCCATCGGTCCGGCAAACTCCACTTCGGAGCAATCAATCGAAACAATGAGCTTGACTGGGCTTCCATCACTAGTACCATTGGTAAGAGTGTTCAGCACAGAGACGATGATTGAGCCATTAAAAGCTGAATCATCATAATCACAATTGATCGACGTCACTGCAGTGCTGTAAGGAAGAGTGGGATTCAGCAAGTAGTTCTGGGTGCCATGAGTAGCAGTGCCCAGGAACAAAGGTGTATACAATTTCTCAGTAGGAGAACAATCCGTTTTCAAATAAGAACGCGATGACATCCACGGAACCTCAAACGAAAAGGTAGGAGTTTCCGCTAAATCCCAAATCTTGCTAATAGTATAAGGCTGTTCAAAGGCAGTCGAAGTGTACCAGCCCTTGAAACCATCAGGATCGTAATTAATCATAAGCCTACCGCGATGAAACTGTGAAGCCACTGCGGTAAACGTATATTTGATGCGCCCAGTCCAAAACCCAAAAGCCGCCCCAACATGAGCTGAGGGGGAGGGCTGAATTGAAGCAACGTTTGACCCTGATTGAGAGCCTGTGTGCCATTTCGTTTCATGAATCATGGGAGTGACATGTTGTAGAAACAATGTGGTAGTGGGAAGCATATTAGAATCCCAATTAGCCATAGTGTAAGCAACTTCCCTTCCAATGATATGACGAATGGACATATGATCTACCCCATCAAGACCCACCGTACGAGAATCAATAGTGACTTCGTTCTTAGGATCTAAAGCCAACTTATCCTGCTGAACTGATATCTCAGGTGAGGCAAAATGAGGCATATAGTTAATAGAATCACTGTGTACATTATCAATGACAGGGGGATTAGAAAACCCGAACCACCTAGCAGCAGTTCCAACAGATGAAGCCGCCATTGAAGTTGCCATAGCATAAGGTCTAATAGACGGTATGTAGGACAACACCTGAGCAGCACGCGAGACAGTCGACATAGCAGTGGAGACAGGTTTATCCGAATACTCATCACCAGACTGAGTGACAAAAGACGGGCCTGCTACCTTATGCATGTCACACCACGCGTACACAGTTACTGTAACAGCTGTAGAGGACCCTGACTGAACTGATCTGAGAGGCGTGGGTGACCACAAAGTGACGACACCCATATCTTTAAGCTCCTCAAGAACGTCAGTAGGTGTAGGGGGAATCAATTGGGGATCAATGCTGCCCAAATTGATCCAATTCTTATGATAGCAAAACGGTAAAACCATTTCACATCCTTTAGACGACTGTGGAAAGAACCAAGCATGAGGGCGAGATGTTCTCACCATCAAGCTAGCTGACGTCGTCCCCCCACTCCAACTACCACCGACAGAATCGTCGGGGCAATATGTCGGGTCCACCGTGCCCCCACTGAACCTGTAATTAGGACCAGCATCCCTATAGTCGCTAGTAACACCAGTATTACGCTCAATCCCCGCCATGGGGAGGTAGCTCATGATGCCAGCACTGTAGTAATATGGGGGAGCATTAATTACCAATTTAAGATGCAGAGTTGCTTGCAACCTACTATAGCCTTTAAGCTTATTAAGGATTGCAGGACTGTTAAAATAATCATACCAAGGATTAAAACCCTCAAATAATGAAGTCCCAACAGTCCAAGTGAACTCTTTCATCTTCAAAGGACGAGAAAACCACTCTTGGAGATCAAGCCCAGGCGTATAACCATCGGCAAATGTATCATCCATAGGTGGGGTAAAAGTATCCATTGTGGTGCCATGTGCTCCATCAATGAATTCGGTCAATAGACCATGTGTATTACTTTGATTGTTGTTCGCAGACAAAATACATCTGTGGTTATGCCTATACACACAGACGGGTCACTTTAACCAAGCAGCCATGGCTCGCTACACCGGTATACATTAGCCCCAGAAACGAATGGGCAATATATATGTAATATAAATCACGCGACGCTAGAAAGATCTTCGACGATATCGGCAAATCGTTAGCAATCTAGCGTTGGGACAGAATTGCAGGAAAAGCATCTGCAGGGTAGTCCCAAAAACCCTTGTTAATATGATCACTGCAACTCGGCACTTACCCCCGATCGCCAAACCCAGCCGATAAAATAGCACAGGATAGGTCCTGGCTGCAGCATAGGGCGGTTCCGGAAAGCATAGTATAAACCGAGTGCAGGTGTAAAGCGATCAGTGATGTACAGAACCCACTGCGCGATACTTGTTAAAATCACGACAATAAGGCCACAGACAGTACCGAAATAATCAGGTCCGCATATGACGGGAACTAGCCCGAAATTCTGCTCAATAAAGCAGCGCCGTTCAAATTCCGTAGCATTAAAAGGGAGCTCATTCATAAAATAGCATTCTCCACTCTGCGTCGAAAATTCATCAGGGCACACCTCCGCGTAACGAGGATCTTTAATAAAGCCGTGGCGATTGTGTTCTTCATACTTCTCGCGGTAAAACTCATAAGTCTGCTCAATCCCTCTATTAGAAGTGAAGAATGCTTGAACTATCTCCGTGCGAGAGTACTCATTGCCTGTAACTTCCTCTTGGTACTTCTTAAGACCTGCGATCAATAATTCGCGGACTTCATTGAACAAATCACTATTATACCTAGCCAATTCGTACAAGGCACTGTCGTAAATGTCCCTAAGACATATCTGGACTGGCCTAGAAGAGCGGTGTTGGTAGGTCAACAGCATGCGCCACAAACGCTTCAGCTCAAATCTATCTATGATCTTGTTGTCACTCTTGGAAAAATATCTGCCAAGAAGCGTTACATCCTCGTGCTTCGCATATTCTTCAACAATCGAATTCTTCGCCGCGTCAGTATAATCGATGATTCCCTTCAGCCTCTCCTGCATATCCTTACAGGTAATAACCTGTCCGTAATCAGGGTGAGGGACACAACCGACGATGTTATCATCACCATATGTCATAGCCCTAACATAGGTCACGTAGAGCATATGCGCATCACCATAATTGAGCTGGTTGTACTTCTCCAAAAATACATACCAAATCAATATGTTATTCGCCAGACAATTTATCTGCGTGGTGAGCGGGTTCCCGGAAGTGTTCAAACTGCGGAAATTGTACAATGTACCAAATACGTTGACAACAGGGGATGTGGCAGCCTTGAGAATATTGTTTGTTATCACCAAATCCTTCTCGTTATAATTGCCACTCTTCTGACAGAGCGTGATAATAAAATACCGCACTGCGTCCGTGACCTCCTGAAGCAAACCACGATCAAACTTCCTGTAATCACCATCAAAGACAAAATTGGTAGAATTGGAACCAAACACATAATGATGTATCTGAGCCCACTGTTCCGATGATGAATCAAATCCGACTGCTTGCTGAAATACAAAGGGAAACGCTGCCATCGTCCTATTGATTGACAAAAGGTATTCCCTCATCAGAAGGTTAAAGTATAGAGGCAACACAAAAATGGGCCTCTTAGGCTTGCGCCCTTCTTCCGATTCAGGATTAGATGGCTCATCTTTCCAATAAATCTGAGCAACAACGCGATGAGCTTCATACATCCTCGAGCGGCACTCGTTGACAAAATAGGCCAATGTATCACCCATGCCATAGTCAACCCTACCGTCCTCATGCATCATTAGCACATAGAACCAATCCAATTTACCCTTGGCGCCCGGACGCATAGAAGTCATAGGCGGTCCCGGGCTTGTTTTCATGTCCACACCCTCAAGGGACCTGGCTCTAACGCCTTGTTCATTCACGTAACCGTTGATTGGAATGCCCTCATCCATAGGAAATATCTTAATTTCTTCGGAAACGTTAATGTGCTTGAGAACCATATCGAGGTAATGGTCGGTGGCTGTGAGCATCTTATCGGCCAAATCTGGGTCATATTCCGGCTGCTTCATGATATCAGAAAGAATCATCGCAATATCATACTCGGATAATTTCTTTTCATTGAGCTTTTGATAATCGATTTCTCCTTCCAAGCACTTCACTTTCTTGATGTGAGCAACATGGTCCTTAGGCGGTTTCTTGCTGGTCTTAATGACTTCATTCACTGAAGAAAGTACATGACCATTCAAATCGCCATACAAAGGACTGGTGTGCCAATCAGAATCAAGCTTGCCAATGCCAACTATATATGTACCGCAACCCTCAGGCGTCTTTACATCTATGGTCTTGCAAGTCCCATACAAATGAGCCGAATGACGATTAATAACAGGGCACTTCCTCCCTAAAATGTCACTGACCCATTGAGCTGCGGACCTAACATATTCCCCCACAGGCTGATGCAATGATGAAAGCATAGCAGCTGTCTCCTCAATCTTCTTGGATTTATCATGCTGGTTTATTTCACCATTGGCCTTCCTTATGATCGTGGGTAGATGCATTATCATGTTCTCTGGCACGGGAAATTGGCTCGCCTTGGTTTCGTAGTGCTTAAACACCTCCCGGCGTTGCACAGACTCGTCAGCACCCTGAGCAGCAAAAACATCAGCTACAAGTGGCGGAGACTCCTGTAAAACCGGCGATGGTAAAACCATATCATCAGCATACACTGGAACAGCCAGCTTATCAGTATGCGAACTATTGGGAGATCCAGCACCATGAATGGCAATAAAAGCACACTCGATGATTTTGTTGCTACAATTCACCCTCTGGAGCAAATAAGGACTCCCGCAATCTCCTGGGCCCGTAGGCACTTTCAGCTGAATGCGCATGCAAGAACCCATTTTATAGGTCTTACCTGACGACTCCACACCAAAATCATCATGCACCTGAGTCACTAATCCGCCACTATGGATCTGCATTGCACCGTCAGTCAATCTGACAAAGGATACTTTATTCTGAATGACAGCGTCTACCATTTGGCCCTTAGCATCAATGAAATTGTCCTTAGACAACAAATATTGCTCATTGTGCTTAAAATTCCTGATGCACTGTTTAGCACCAGGTGGTAAGACCAAATCCAGAATGACCAGATCCCTGGTATCTCCAGCTGGCAACTTAACCAAATGAGAATAAAAGTGCGTGTCCGGAAATATAGCGGGCTCATTGGAATTAGCAAGAACGCCGTATATCTTCACGTACCAGGGACCAGCATGCTTGCTAGTCCATTTCTCAAGCGCATGCCTATTAAAGAAAGCACGCGGTGGTTTATTACCCGAATATGAGAAAATTGTGGCATGTGTATCATTGGAAGCAAAATCCGATGGGTCGAAAAATGTCATCTTGGCGATGAAAGTCTTGTTCTTGCCGCATGAAGTTATCATATGCCCTTCCTGTATGGAGGTTGATTCTCCAGACAATGACAGGCTCGGTGTAAACCGTGGAGGCTGATAAGCTGGTAAGAGATCAATCCCATGTGGGACAGGGACTGTTCGGACAGTGTTGCCTGATTGTAATTCCTCAGCATCTTTCTTAGAAAACTGCTGATAAACTTTATACAACACAGCAGTCACCAAAGATGTCCCGGCAAAGCCTGCTATCACCAATTTATGGTTGTTGACCCAAGTATTGAGCCTGGCGCTATCACGATAATAAAGAATCGTTTGGTAAAAACCTCCAATCCTCCTGGCAATTACAAAAAACTGCCAAATCTGCTGATACGCATCATAGACTGTATACCAGATATGGATGGCTGTCCTATACAGCCATGCCGCCAAATGCCAAATAAGCACGGCAACAAAAAGTCCCATGGGCCAAAAATAAGCACGTGTGCCTGGGTTCTCCATCAATCCACTCTCAGTTGTGAAATCAGTGCCTGTATTGGGTGGCCTAACAGCTGACCCGTCGCTCTGACCGAGCATATCCTTAAATGATTGAGGAACGCCTTCAGTCTCACGAATTCCAGCCGCCGTGAAATCGTACCCTTTTCCAGACTCGCTGACTTCAAAGAAACTCTGCTGAACCCGGTCATGTTCTTCCAATTGGGTAGCGAGCATATTAAGGAAATCAACGACGTTGTGGTAATTAACGGCATCTCCATATTGCCTGCGTGCACTAACGACATCACCGCACTCCTCAATCAACCTGGCATTAGGCACAGTTACATACTCAGGCTGTGACACTTCATAGCCATTGTTAGTAGCAATAGTGCGCAAACACTTGATCCTCCATGCATCAGGTGGAATATTGGGATTGTCCCTCTGCCAATCAGCGAGCTTCTTGGTATCAATAGCACCACTGCCATTGTCGAATTGAACGGTCGGTCTAACTTGTATCACCAAATTGAACCTCCTATTGACCGCACCCGGATGCTTATAATAGCTGGGCATATCCAAAGTGTGTCTGCCGCCCTGACCCGTAATGGTGTTGGAAGTAGCGATAATCGCATAATAAAGTGCATACACCTTGCCCTTAAGCTCAAGCTGAGCTTGGTTGAGGTTAAAGGGCAAATTGTTCATAATGGCCAAAAGTGCCTTGATGCCCTTGTTACCCTCAGGCTCGATATCTTGCACATATTTGTCGACATCATCCATAACACAAAGCAAGTGGCTGGAAGTAGCTCCGTCCCAAAAGGCCGAATCATCTTCCGTATAATAGTAGGTTAATTGCTTGATCAAGCTCAATGGTATCTTCAAGTGATGATTCAGTATAAACTGTTGCATCATAAGAAGTAACGTGCTCTTAGCAATACCTGTGCCACCTTCTATTATGAATCCTATAGAGGCTGGACGAAATCTGTGTGACAAAATCGCCATATAATGATTGTGCAAAGCAGTGTACATGGTTTTGATCCTAAGCACTCTCGGAGATTGGCCATAAATTGCTTGAACTACCTCAAACTGTTTGTTTGCCATCAATTCATTGACCGCATACTCACGAAATTCGCAATAGTTCATGCGCCATTGGAGCTGTTTAACAACGTCCAACGACGCCCACATCGCATCCGGAATGTATATAGCCAAATCCTTGCCTTTGTCTTCCCACTCGATCAATTTCTGGCGCAACTGGCGAAATTCCAAAAAGGAGCGCTTCTTATCACAGCGGTATTTAAATTCAAAATAAATCCTGACATCGGAATAGATGGCTTTAATAGCATCCCACACTTGTGAGACGGTACCAATCCGCTCGATAGGGAGCTGCATATAATCACTGACGTCAAAGTCGGCTATCTCCTCATGAGGGCGGCCAGTAATGGCACAAAATCCAGACATGGCAATGACTCCAGTCACGCCCATAAGGAGTGGTGTCAACTTATAATTCGTAAGCTCTTTGTAAAAGCCCTCAATCGTTTTGATGACGTCCCTGCTAGACCAATCTTTGTCACCACCATCATCTCCTGCCTCTGTGGCGAATAGCGGGACCTTGCCAGACTGTGCAGCTGCGAAATCAAGCCATTGATAAATCTTAGAGGCATCCTGATTTTCCTTACCGCCAATTCCAAAATAATCGAAAGTCGTGCTAACCGCTCCACTAAAGAGCTTATGCAAACGGCGGATCAGGAAAGTGAGAACATTGTTAGAAAAGGCATTGCGCCCAGTACGGTAATAGTACAAAGTGAAAATACCAATACTAAGCGCGATAGCAGTTGCTTTGTTCTCAAATGCATAATAGATGGCAACCATTGCAGCGCATACTAAATGATCGAGAACCTGTTCTTTAAGGTCTGACAAAGACGATATGAGAGAGCACATCTTATCGTACCAGCTCGAAAAATTCTCATCACACTGCGCATCTTCAAAAGCATGTTTTTGCGCTGTGTCGAAAAATGTCTCCCTATTAGCCCAATAAAAATCATTGTTGGCACTCAAATTACGAGAAATACACCCAGTTATGAACTGGGTCATTTTAAAGTAATAAGAAGGAGTATTGACGAAGAGCTTATGTGCGCGCAGCACAAAACCATAAAACCCTCCAGTCGAATTTTCCTCAGGACCCAAATCAATCCCAAAATTATTTGCGGTGTTATTCCACAAACGGGTGAAATGGTCCTCGTTAATGAGAGCCCTGCGCAGCTCTGTGTCATTATTGTTGTATTCCTGTCCCTCCCATCCAGAGGGCTCATCCATAATCTCATCATACAAGGACTTGCTATCAGTCTTCCCATGATCGGGGCAAGCTCCATAAATGTCACCAGTTTCCAAAACAAATGGTGTTAAAGTTTTACCAGATGAGTCCATAAAGGACAATTTTCTCTTTTTGTCAGCTTGTGGCTTAATATCGAGATTGAGCTCCAAGGAATTCCCTTGAAGAACTTCCTGTGAAGCAAAATCTCTCGCTGCATTTTTGAACCACTGAAGCTGTTTTGTATTAAGTTTCAGATTTACTCCGATAACATTGTCCGCCTGTTGATTGTTCAACGCAAGCTCGGAGGGAAACTTGCTGGCAAGCGTAGCATTAACTGCCCCATCCTTGACAAGCCGTTCCGAATCACTTTCAGTGAATTCGTCGCTACGAACGGGTTGTTCATCGGGTAGGGGACTCTCTAATCCATGAATGTCCACCATTTCGCTATTCGCTAAGAAGGTATAAAAAGGGTTGGCAATATAACAAATGAAGGACTCAATTAAGAGCCCAACTCCTGTCACATGAATCCCCGAATACATAAAATGTCAATATAAATCTCTATGTTACATAATAGCGGGGTGTCAGCTGCCAAACTAACTTTTCTTCCGATTATATATACAGCCGATAATCTTAAGCGCATTCGAATAACGACTGCAAAATATATATAAGTTGTGACGTGTAACGTAATGGGGGAAGTTGTATGTGTAATCGTTTCTAGTATCAGGTGATAAGCCTGGCCAAAAGGCGAAAAGAACAATAAACTTGCAAAATAACACTTCAAAAAGTGAGAGACGTAAGTAGATGTTTTCTTCATAACGGGGGGGTATAGACCCCCCCGCT
>JAAOEH010000012.1_pt1 | contig 10132 bp, 2 predicted proteins | sample 7058381 | NCBI WGS metagenome assembly JAAOEH01 (sample SAMN14008812, study PRJNA605028) | viral metagenome | isolation source: viral particles filtered from seawater | place: China: Hangzhou Bay, Yangshan Deep Water Harbour | collected 2017-10-31
ATTTTGACGATCTTTAAGTATTATTATTTTAAGATATCTATGTACTGCGGTATGTAGATAGACGATTATAATTAACGCTTATTGTATATTAAAAATGTTATTGTATTTAATTTTAGCAAAACATTATGCCCTTAGTTTACTCACTCAAGTAGTAAGCTATTGTATAAAAAGTCACGTGACATTAAATTGTCACATTACGACAACCTAAGATTTCGAAAATTAGTTTCATGACTTCTAATTTATCTATCCGAAATCTAAGAGGAGGGAGCTCCTCTGGTACCCGAAAGGGTTATTGTTTATATTGTTTTTCTCGATTGTAATGGACTTGGTTTAGATGTCTATTAAAAATTATCTTGGGATCTACCCATTGTGGAGCACGTTAGTGTTGACGTAGATCTGAGTTTGATGTTTATTCCATTTATTAACGAAATTCCTTAGCCACATTTGAAGGAACGTATAGTTAGTAAGGAGCCTTGTTTATAGAATTTTAATGTTGGGCTGTACATGCACAAAAATGTACAATTCTATATCCAAGCGATTATCCCCAAAGACTAGTTCTGGATTTTGAGGAAGAAAAGGACAATTAGTTGATTATCAACATGTCAGTACGGAGAGTGGCAAGCTTTCCTGAAATCACTGTTGTAGACTGAGTAGGGTGACACCCAAAGACAACTTAATTAGTATGACATTCCGTAATGGATTTCCTAGTTAAGGCGCATATGAGCGTGTCTGAGCGGTTAAGGGCCGTTGTCATTGTTACTATAAAAATAAGTCCCTCAAATGCAAAGATGGATGTTTTACAGAAAAATTTGAATAGAGAAGTATTTTATGTTGAGGAGTTCCAACAAAATAACGTGCTGAGAACACGTTTTAAAACTAAAATTCTCCAGCCTCTTTCTTTGGCTGATTATGTTGCGAAGCCTTTTGTGTGCAACAATAAATCTAGGAGAAAGAGAGTTGAAATGCTTATGCATGATGTAGAGACCAATCCGGGTCCTATTTCTTGGGAGAATACTGCTGAGGAATTCGGACCTATAATTGTGGCTATTCGTACCGCTTATGAGTATAAGAAGGCTGCTGAGACACATCCTGAATGGGTTTCTTTTGTAGAAGAAGCTTGGCAAGGTGTTCAACATTCTTGGGAGGATGTTAAAGGTTCATTTGGTGTTCCTGGCAGTTATGGTGCAATTGGCTTATGGTTAGGATTCCGTATAAATCAGACTACTATTGACTTGGTGGCTGAGTTTCGGGACTGGATTGTTGCAACAAGTACAGCTGATCAAGATGCGGTTAGGAAGTGTGCTCATGATTTTGACGAGATAGTTAGGATTATGATATTAGCACTTGAATACCCTGAAATGGAAGAACAGACTGCTGATCCGACTGATGAAAGTAATGTTTTGTTTAGGATCAATATTGAAGGTGTACCAGTTGAAGTTACAAGGATCCAAGATGACCCGGAAGAAGTTCCAGGTTTATTAAATGATGAGGATGAGGAGCTTTCTGACGAGGAGATTGCTCAAATTGAAATGAGGAATTTTGAAGAAGCTAGCACACCACCAGGTGATCCTGAAGAAGGGGATTATGATGATGACACTGATGATGAATTAGAACCGTTGACTAGGGAAGAAATGGATAGAGCAGAGATGGCAGCAGATCCTAGTATCGCTGTGAATGCTTTACTTAGTCCTTATTATACTGGAGTTAATGGCCAGCCTCCTTTACCGCGTGATAAAGAGTTTTTCCGCATAAAGGATATGCTACAAGGAGTTATGAATGACGGTTATATGAGGTTATTAGCTGCAAATTTAGTAAGGGCTATGAAAATTTGGCAGGCTGTTCAAGTGGATAATAATATGGATTATTTAGAATTGTTCGCTATGATTGAGACTACTACACAAGTTAAACCCGATTTTACTGACATACGTTTTGGTAGAAATGATTCTGCTTGTAAAATTGCAGAATATTTGGTTTTTAAAATGAGCACTAATTTGATTGCAGATTTTTGTGGTCAAGTTTGTGTAGGTGTTTGTAGATATGAACATCTCCATGATCTATTAGGAGAAGGAGCTTTGGCGGTTGATAGTGTTAAAACTAATGCTGATCGTTTAATGGCGTTTGCTGAGAAAGTATATGAGGTACAATTTCAGTATAAAGAAATGGGAACTATATCTGATATGGATGAAGAGATGTTTAGCATGCCTACATTCAAGGCTGATATGGGTGAAGATACCCGAAGTTTTCTCGATAGTCTTCTTGAGAAAGGAAGTGGTACTGTTGATGGTATGATGAAGAGGATTGAGGGTTTAGTTAAAGAGATTACTGATGTAAAGTTAAGCTTTGATTTTTCTAAGACTTTCAATAGTGTTCTGGAGTCTAAGTTATTTGTGGCACTTGGTGATGCTAAAGACAAAATGCTAGAGTGGTTCAAAACACCTGCAGGTAGATTTGTGGGTTCTTTCCTATTTTGGTTATGCCTTATTAATACTTTGATTAAGTATTGTGGGATGAAACCTTTTCATGCTAAAATGCTTTGTTTGGCATTAAATATTAGTGTAATGGGAGACGTAACGCGTATAATCAACGGTGTTGTTTATACCTTTGAGAAGGTTATTGAATTAGTTATGACTTTATGTAGTAAGGAGAATGAAGAGGTTTTTGAAGATGCCTCTGAATATGTTGAGGAAACTCTGGATGACTATAAGAAAGAAGCTATTACTATAGTTTTACAGTTCTTTATGGGTCAGATGTTAGGTAATGCATTTGTTACAGGAAATCAGAAGGGCTTAGCAGAAGGAGTGGAATCCTTCTTGGTAGGTTCTATGGTTTTTGATCGCTATAAGAAAGGCCTGGAAACAACAATGGATTTTCTTTTTAAAATCTTGGGAGATTTCCTTAATTGGTTTGGAGAAAAGATGAATATCGATTATTTGAAAGGAACTGGTGTTAAGTTTCCACATTTGGAACAAATCTCTACTGATTTTAGGGAGATTGTTCTTGATTTAAAAACAGGGAAACGACATTATGATTTTCATACAAATGAAATATTGACATCTTATGAGCACCAATTAAGAGGTATGCTCCATAGAGATATTTCCAGAGTCAATCCAGCCGATAGACCTTATAGAGATGAGGCGAACGTTTTACTTAATGAGATTAAGAAATTAACTGAGAAAACTTCTAAAAGTGGTTGTGTTGGTGGTGGTCCGCGCAATGAACCTATATCAATAGTTTTTGTTGGACCGCCTGGTGTAGGTAAGTCTACAGTACAAGAAAAATTGATTTATGAAACAACAGCCTATTGTTTATCCGAAGCAAGATTGCGAGCATATAAGATCAATAGAGATAATGAAGTGTTTACTTTACATTCTGATATGGGAGAGTATTGGGAAGGTTATTTCCGACAATTTTCCGTTAGAGTTGATGATATCTTGCAGATGAAAGATGCTGCAGGAAATCCTAATCCAATGGTGTTGGCGATGATTCATATGCACAATACAAGTCCATTCTTACCGAATTTTGCTGCTTTAGAGCTTAAAGGCTCAATAAGTTTTGGATCCCATATGATTTGGGCTACTGATAATTCTGAGAAGTGTAGTGATAACGTTTTAAAGTCTATTAATTACCCAGCTGCATTCAACCGTAGATGGGATTTACAATATTGGATTTCTTGTAAATCTGAATATTGCACAGAAGAGACTAAGAAATTGGATCCTAAAAAGAGAGTTTTGAGACCTGAGATATTATTAGCTGCCCTAGAAGGTAGGCTTAATCAACGAGATGTTAACACTTTTTACCCTTATAGATGGTCTACTGGTGAGATTATAGGCAAAGAAATGACTTACTATGAGGTTAGGGATCAGATTAAGGAGAGATATTTTCTTAAACAGAGAGTAGGTGCTGCTATGTTGAAAGATCTTAATGAAGGTACAGATGCTGCTATTGCTGCTCGGGAGAAGGAGTTATCAGAGGCTAAATCAGCTTTTGAGGAGGAAGTTTTTGGAGACAGTATTGATGGCAAGATACCTAACGTCGAAGAGGTATTGTTTCATGCTGTTGATTATAAGAAATGGACATGGCACCAACAAAAGGATTATATTAAGAAGAAATATGTGAATATGCATCCTGACAAGAATCCTACTGGTGATCCAATTCTTGATGAAGAGCTGAGGAAATCGTTTATGGAGTTTAAAGCTTGTGCTGATATTTGGCTTACAGACTCATTACGTTGGAAATATGAGTTTGTTAAGAATAATCCTGAAGCTGGTGGTGACGTTATGATTGAACTTATTTGGGAATTCAAGAATAGAATGGCAACTGAGATTCAAGAAGTGAATGTTGCTGAGCAAATTCAATCTTGGGAAGAGTTAGCGAGATATATTAAAGGAGAAATCAAAGAAGGGGCTTATGCCGAGAACATATTACCACCCAATTGGGTGGTTAATTGGTTCGCTGAGCGCTTTCAAGTTCCTGATAGTGATGTTAGAAACTTCTTTTGCTGGGCTAACTGGGATGAGAATACTCCTTTGGGAGATTACATCTCATTATGGAAGAGTTATTTCCGTGAGATTAAACAATCAGTTTACCAAGGTATATTGAATACGATTGTCGCCATTAAGAAGAGCATTTTAGATATTTTAACTAATAGAAAGGTTTGGATTATGGCAGGCACTGCAATTACTTTAGCTGCGGCTGCCTGGAAAATTTGGAGTTCTGGTTTTGAGGAACAGACAGAAAGGACAATTCGAGTTAAAGATAAAGCAAAGGTTAGTAAGAAACCAAAAGCTGCTCGTCTTGTAAAGAGAGATGTTCCAAAGAAATCTGGCTTAGAGGAAGAGGTTTTCACTATGTCTCAAGCTACCAGTGATATGACCAATAGCATAAAGAATAACTTATATTGGTTTTCTACTACTTTAGATGGTAGGCCTTTGGGTTTTGTACAGTTTGTTGGTGGCAAATTTTCAACTGGTGTCTCTCACATGTTTTCTAAGTTAGAAGATGATGGTTATACGCATGTTTGGATGCATCATGTAGATGGTGTTACCAAAGCAACTAAGGTTAAGTTATCTGATATCGTTAGTGGGTTCTGTGATACTGATAAGAATGAAGACAGTATTTACTCTAATTGGGAATCTTTTCCTAGAGACACGTCTTGGAACTTATTAAATCATTATATGCATGAATCTGGTGATGAAGCTGATTTAGTTAGTAGAGTTCATTTTGGAGTCCTTTTGGTTCCAGAGATGGTTAAAAAGGACGGAGTGTGGAAGGTTAAGCAATGGAATAGTGTTCCTGCAATGGCTAACCCAGTGAGTAGTATTACTTATGGTTCTGGGGTGTGGCACGCAGGTTATGCTGTCTCATACAATATTACTACTGATAAGGGAATGTGTGGTTTACCCTGGATTGTTAATGATAATAGATCTAGGCGACCATTTATTGCTGGTTATCATGCTGCTGGAAGCAAGGGGAGAGGTCTTGCTCTATGTACTAATCAAGAAACTTTAAGGTTTATGGCAAAGGAATTAGGTTGTCCTGCACCTGAAGTTAAAGAGAAGATCAAGAAGCAAGCAGTTGCTGAATCTAAGGAGGAAACTCTTTATGGTTGTGCTAAGGAGAGTACTGATGTAGAGCCTGAAGAGACTTGGAATCCGGTTACTGAAACTGCAACCCCAGAGTTACCAGAAGGTTGGCGTATTCTGAAACAAGTACCTTTCGAGCGTGTTTCTACTAGCTCTAAGTTAAGGAAGACTGTTTTCTTTGATAAGTTTACTGTATCTGAAAAACGACCAGCTTTATTGCATCCTAAGATTGATTACATAGAGACCGAAGGTGAAATGAAGGAGTTTCTACGAGATCCTTGGTATAATGCAAAGGTTCCTTATGGTGTGAAATGTAGGACTTATAATCGTGAGTTCATTAATGATAGTGCAGATTATTATGCAAAGATGTTACATGCTAATAGTATGCCTAATTACCCTTGGGAACCTAGAGTATTGGAGACTAAGGAAGTGTGTGAAGGTATTGAAAAATTTATGAAAGGTGTGCCCAGAAATACATCTGCGGGCTACCCTTGGAGTAAGTTATCCAGGAAGAAATATGAGTTTTTTGGCAAGGAAGGTGACTACAAGTTTGATAGTGCAGCTTGGAACAAGCTAGATGAGAAGATCAAGAAAGACTTACATATACTAATTTTGGGAGGTTTGCCTGATTGGGTATATATGTTATTTTTGAAAGATGAGCTAAGATCGAAAAAGAAAGTTGATGAAGCACTTTCTCGAATGGTAATGGGCTCCCCTTTAGACAAAACTATAATAGTTTGTAAGTATTTTAAAGATTTCTTTCGATGGTTGCAAGATAACAGAATTTTTAATGGAATTGCTCTTGGGATTAATCCTCACTCAGTAGAATGGAAAATAGCTGGTGAGTATCTAACAGCAATAGGTGAAAATCTAATTGATGGTGATTTTGGTAATTGGGATGGTTACCAACCAGAGGAATTTGATGAGGGTTATAAGAGAGTTTGTGAATCTTATTACTATAATGCTAAACCTGAGGATACAAGGGTTAGAAGTATAATTGTTGATGATACTTCACACCCCCGTTGTCTAGTTACTCTTGGTGATAAGAGTTACATTGCACAGGTTGATGAGATCATGCCGTCTGGTGATGCTAGTACAGGTCACAAGAATAGTGTTTGTAATAATTTGAGGTCTGCTTATATTAGAGGCCATTTGTTGATGAAAGATTTGGGTTTTGAAAATGGAATTGATGATTATTATCACGGTTGTGGTTTAACTATGGAGGAAGTTTTCAAAGATCGATATTTAGCACTAGGTGATGACCATATAGCATCTATTTGTGAGGAGCATAAGCACATTATGAACCAAAGACAGTATGCACAAGCTGCAAATGAATTAGGTTTTACTTATACTGATGCTCAGAAAGGTAAAGATTTTATTGATGGCTTTCGCAAACTTTCGGAGGTTTCCTTTCTTAAACGTGGTTGGAGAAAGGATCCATATTTTCCTGGGGAGGTCTTTGCCCCTCTTGAGATTAGAGTTATCCTTGAAATGCTTTATTGGTTAGAACAAGGTGCGCCACCTGGTACACTTGAAGCAGTTGTCGATATTGTAGGAAAGGAGCTTTCTGCTCATGGTTTTGACGTTTGGTTTGAGTGGGGCAGAAAGGTTTATGTAGCTTCTATGGAGCTTATTGGTTACAAGTCCTTGTATTTACCGTTTTCTGGTGATAAGGAAATGGCTTTGACAGTTTGGAAGAGATCTGTCCAAGCATACAAGGACATTGAGGACTTTGAGACCGCTTAAGCGGTCGGTCGAGCCCCGTGGAGGCTCATTAAATGTATCCACTACCTGCGCGGGCACAGACGCGCTTTATAAATTACTGTGCAGGGGGACTGCCGGCAACCATTGCGGCTAATGGCTACCCCCACGGCCCTAGGATTGCGCATTACGACGACCTTTCCTAGGGGACAAGGTGAGCGAAAGCTAAGATTGGACTCCTTGTGGCGACCCCACAAAATCCGACTCGTGTCCAGAAAAGACGAAGTAACTACGATAACGTTACTCTGCCATAGATTTGACCAGATTTGTGGAACAACAGTTATGGGGTCAGTGAACCAACAAATACAAAAGGCGGTGTCGATGAGGCATGCCATGATGTGGAAGCTACTACCACGTTTATTGATAGTGGCAATGTGGTGAGGGGAAGTTTTGATACCAGAGTGCTGGAAGATAACATCTCCATGAAGTTACAGAATATCAGTGACTTCTTACAAAAACCTTATTTGGTAGGCAACTACACCTGGTCTACTAGTTCAATTAAGAATGCATCTCTTGTAGGATTACCTATAGGAGCGTACCTTGAGGCAACTAGTTACTGGACAAATAAGTTGCAGGGTTTCTCCCTAGTGAGGGGCACTGCATGTTTTCGGGTAACCGTAAACGCAAATCCTTTTCAACAAGGGCGGTTGTTAGCTCATTTCTTACCGAATCAAGCTAATCGAAGTGCAAACTATACAGCATTGCACAATGCTACAATCGCTACTAAGCGTCAGCAGCCATGTGTTGAGATCGATTGCAGGGACGCTGTGGGGGTCCTAGAAGTACCCTACATCTCACCTATGAACTGGTGGTCAAGATATGCAACAACTAAGATGGATTGGGGAACATTCTATTTAAGTGTACTATCTCCTTTGGCAACAGGATCAGCTGGTGAGACTACTGTGGACGTTTCTGTCTATTTATACTTTTGTGATGCTGAAGTTGCAGCTCCATTGGTACCACAGACAGGAGGAAGTAAATCTAACAGAAAGTTTAAGGCTAAAACATATAGTCGTAAGGACATTTCTACGGTTGAAGCGGAAGCTATGCCTATGAAGCCGCTGTCGAGTGCTTTGAAGACAGCGAGTGGAGCAGCTAGTATCCTTGGAGGTATACCGGTCCTTTCTAGTGTTGCAGAGCCTGCAGCTTGGGCGTTAGATCTTGCAGCTGGTGTTGCGTCGTTTTTAGGTTGGAGCAAACCAATGAACAACATACAACCAGGTGTGGTGAGTCAGCAGTACAACAGATATTTAGCAACCAGTGATGGTGTTGATAGTGGGTATCCATTAGCCTTGAGGAGTGATAACAAAATTTCAGTGACTGACAGTTTATCTGTTCATGATGCTGATGAAATGTCTATGGCCTTCCTAAAGAAAGTGACTACTTGCACTGAGACTAAGACTTGGGCTACAACAGATATTTCTAATACTTCCTTGTATACCAAAGTTATTGGACCTTCTTATCTTTATGAAGCAGGTTCAAAAACAGTTTCCACGCATACAGCTAATTATAAATGTGGGCCACCCATTTTTTATCTTCATAACATGTTTAATTTATGGAGGGGTGGTATAGAAGTTACCATTAAAATAATTAAAACTGAAATGCATACTGGAAGACTGCAACTAACTTGGTCTCCTAATTTGGATGGTGTTGCAACTGTCCCAACAACAACAACTGGTATTATTGCTTTGAGGGAAATCATAGATGTCCGTGAAGGTAGTGTTTATACCTTTACTTTGCCTTATCTTTTGGCAACACACTATGCTGATACACAGTATGGTAGTGGGACTCTGGATATAAAAGTTTTATCCGAGTTGAGAGCTCCAGAGACATGTTCGTCTGTCGTGGAATTGTTAATTTACTATAATGGTGCTGATGATTTTGAATTTCAGGCGCCGGGTATAAGTACAATTCGTGATGCAAGATTGAACATGCCCTTCTCTCCAGAAACGGCTGATGAAGAAGTCGTCGTTTCTGGTGTTGGTGGAGAGTCAGCTGGTGGTTTGACTACATTGTATGGTCAAGCAGTCTGTGGTGAAGCTGTTTGTTCTTTAAAACAGTTTCTAGCACGTTCATGTTACGTGGATATACCAACATCATTACCAACCTCAGCTAATAATGCTTCAGTTGAGGTTTGGCCTTGGTTTTCTGGTATGTTAAATATGGATAGTGTAGCAGGAACCTTGTTAGCTGGTGGTCCAGGTGCGGATCCCTACTCGTTAATAAGTCCTATGTTTGCTTTTTATAGGGGTGGAGTAAATTTGACCTTCACAACTTGTATTGCAGATACAGGAAATGTGACTAGGAATAGTCCTGTTGTTGCTACTTTATTAAATAGAGATCATGCTAATTCTACCGGCAAGAATCCTATTGTTGCTGGTAAACAAGGTCTAGGTTATCAAGCAGTCACAGATCCAACTAGTGCTACTACATGTACAGCTGGCCTTAATGGTTATGCTATTAGTAATGCTGGTGTTGGCATGTTAACAGTCCGAGTTCCATACTATTGTAGGACTAAATGTTCTCTTGCGAGACAACAAAGTTCTACAACTTATATCCCCGCTGATGAGAGTCAGCCCTATGTTAGTGCGAATTTTACAGCTGATGGTGCTTTTAATAAGTACGCATTATTTCGTTCTTTCCCCGATGACTTCCAATTGACTTATTTCATTGGTTGTCCTCCGCTTTTCGATTCTTACACTTAAGTTTTTAAACCCAACTCCAAGGGTGGAGTTTCTTATCTTGTTTAATTGTAAAGTAAAAATTAGCCTATGAGAGGCTTCCCTGGC
>JAAOEH010000013.1_pt1 | contig 10124 bp, 1 predicted proteins | sample 7058381 | NCBI WGS metagenome assembly JAAOEH01 (sample SAMN14008812, study PRJNA605028) | viral metagenome | isolation source: viral particles filtered from seawater | place: China: Hangzhou Bay, Yangshan Deep Water Harbour | collected 2017-10-31
AGAGGGCGCAGCTCTGATTCTTTTCATTTTGATATTATATATATATTACGATTTTTAATTGTAGTTTTATATCTATAGTACCAATTTGATTTGATGACGAAATGCAACCAAAGTGTAATTTTCAATGACTTATCGGAAAGACGATATAATAGGAAATAATCACGCAGAATAGAATGTTTAGTTAAGTGGACATTGATAAAAGCGTACCTTATATTATTTCCATAAATCACATCATGTTTGATTTGGTGATTAACGAGGGGCATTGGCCTTATTTGACGTAGCAGATTATCAACCTGCTAGCCAGTATCAGAGGTGAGATAATATCAAACTTCAACGTACTGGACCTATAAGACTATTACAGTGTGCGTTAGATTACCTCTCAAAGGAGGTGTGATTATTGTAAATAGAATTTTAATTATATGGACGATGTAACTCGCTTAGTCTATATTTTTAGTTTTCAGTTTAATTTAAATAAATATAAAAATGAAATTATAAAAAGGGATAGGAGATATAAATAGTAAATGAGGGGGCAACCCCGCAAACAAAAACACCGGAGATAGATGCACTATTCAGTAGAGACGGAGCTCATGTGGATACCGAGACGTTATACGCTTATGCCGTTTATCTTAAATTTTCACTAAATGCCAATAAACTTTGGCAGCTTAGCACTTAGGCTTAGGCAACCTAATAGGTGAAGCATGTGTATATAAACACATGTCTTCTGCCTACTTATTCGCCTTTTGACATTAAGTGAAGATTTTTGATGGATGGGTAAAGGGTAGACATGTCGAACATACGCGAACAGAGTTGAAGCGTTGACCCGTTAAAACTGATGACTCAACCGAGGTTAACCAGGGACTTAATCCGGGGTTAGTTACTAGCTCGTCTCAGACACCTTACGTCAGAGGTTCGAATACCGCTAATCACAACTTACTGATAATTCGATTATTCGTTTTTATTCACTATGGTTTACATTAAGCGCGACGTTTTGGAGAGGTTTGTAGAAGCAGGATTGGTAGCAGACATCACATTTCATAAGGTTCGAAAGAATCTTTGGAGCATTTTGAAGAGTGGAGTGACATTAGGCAAGAGAGCAGATTCAGTATATGTGGCAGACGCTGACTATATGTCAGTTCAGTCATTTTGTTTGAAACGCTCAGAAGCTATTGACGACAATGTACAGTTGGCGTTTCAGACAGTTTTATTCGCATGGGCACAGTATTGCGGATCAGATTTGGCAGTGAAACCGGCAGTTGGAACAGGATCGGCAATTGGAGTTAGCAAGAGAGCAGTTAGGCAGATTGAGAAGAGACGAGAGAAAGAAGAGAGATTGGATCAGATGGAACCAGGATCAGACGAAGAGGAACGAGATATTTTAGTACCCTCAAGAGCGACATCACAAATATTTGAAGAAGAGGAAGAAGTTGAGGAGAAGAAAGAGACGAAGGAGGAAGCGTTTGACGTTGGATTGGAGAGACGATCGAGACAGACTATAAATAAGCAGAATGAAGAATTGTTAGTACGATTGAGAGAAGAGAACAAGAAGCAGGCAAGAGAACTTGAAGAGATGAGAGAAATGATGAAGATGTTCTCTAGTACACTTACAGAGGAACAAAGATCACAAATAGAGAGAGAAAGAGCATTACGACAGGAACAACAGAAAGCACAAGGAAAGTTACAAGGACAATCAGGATTTCTGGACACAGAGTTATTGAACGATCTTCGCGATTGTAAAGATACTCTATTGAAGAAAGAGGAATTCTATCACATCCGTGATGGAAAGGCAGAGGTTACGAAATTTGAGGTTATACCAGTGAACTTGCACGAAGAGGCACTGAAGAAGCTAGCAGAGGTTTGGCTTAGAGAAGATTTGGAGAGAATGCAGGGAATTGTAAATATGGAGATAGATATTGCAGAAATTGCAATAGATTTTGGAGATGTATGGACACAGAGAATATCACTTTGCATGGGATTAGAAGATAGATTCTATCTTCTTAAAGCTGGATATAAATTCAACAACACACTATTTTATTGGTTTGAAAGCCAAGGAAAGTGGCGTTGGTGTTTTGGTAGACAGTTTTTACTCGCACAGAGTGGAACATTTGTAGGAAAACTTATTGGAATGGAACAGACGAAAGATGAGATCAAGATGACAGCAAGAGAATCAATCAAGGATTTGGACAAGACAGCAGACAAGATAGTAGAAGCAATAGACAAGACAGGAGATACAATCACTACTTGTGTTGCAGCAGCAACATTGGCAATGGACGAACAAACGACGAAATTGGATAAGATGGCAAAACAGACGACGAAAGCAATGGCAGCAGAATTGAAGGCACTACGAAAAGAAGGAATAAGAATATCAAGCATAGACGAAGCAATGAAGCAGATAGGATCAATGTACGAACAGATAAAGGGAATTGCAACTCTGCAAGCACCCGAAGCTATACAAAGTTTGGAGACAGTAATTGGGCTCATGTCAGCAACATGGGCGTATTTTAGAAGCACGCAGACGGATGTGAAAGTAGCAATACTTTTATCCGTCACCACTTTGACACATGCAGCATCAACAATGGCAACAGAAGTGGCAACACTATTTGGATTCATTGATTGGGCGAAAGAGTGGATGAATACATTGCATGCGCAAGCAGGTAATGAATTGACGATAGAAGAGAGAGAAAAGACAGAAAATTTGTTCTTCTCTATCATACCCATGATAGGAAGAGCTTTTGGATACACGACATTTGAACAGAGAGCACTAGACGCAAAGAGGATAGCACAGTTAGGATCATACTTGAAAGTTTTGAAACATACGAAGGACGTTTATTCGTTCCTTCTGAAGTACATTACTTCAGGTTTTGAGTGGATTTACGAGCAGATATATGGCATACCATACAACCCAGATGAGCATCTTATGCAACTATTAGGTGAATACCTTATAGAAGTAGAAGATCTCACTCATGGAGACATTGAAGAAGAAGCAAAGAAAGACAGAAAAATACTAGAAAAATTGGAGAGATTGACAGTGAGAGGAGCAGAACTCTTGAAGAGAGGCTTTGATAGTGACGTGGTTCGAAAGAACCTTCCCACATTTCAGCAGACTTACAGAGAGATCAAGCGACTTAACAATCGCTTGCAGATGATCAAGAGAGGAGAGGTGAATAGAATACGACCAGTATTCATGAGATTATTAGGCATACCAGGAGTAGGAAAATCTGATGTAGCACGAGATTTTGCATCAGTTTTCGTTAGAGCGAAAGGCAAGGAGTACGATAGAACAACAATTTGGTGGATAGGACAAGACGATGAATTTCAGGACAATTTTCATATGAACGACGTAGCAATACTTGACGACTCATTCCAAGTAGATACAAAAGAAGCAACAACAAGAGTAGCATTTGGCACAATCCAAATGTGTGGAGAGCAAGGATTCAAGATTAAGAAAGCAGACAGATTACACGATGGAGATTCATATTTCGATGGGACACTATTGATACATTCACAGAACCTCCCGGCATGGATACAAAATGCAGAAATCAGAGATGAATTTGCATTCAGACGTAGGATAGATTGTTACTACTTTGTAGTACCGAAGGAATATGTGAAGCAGAAAGGCATGGCAGCACTAAGCATGAATAAAGACGATCATAGAGCATGGGATTGGAAAGGAGCAGACAGAAACGTGGACGAGTTGTGGTTTTTCAAAGTGGATAAGTTTCATGACGAAATCATGGAACCTAATTCACCTTTGACATTCGCACAAGCTTGTGAAGAGATGATCAGGACACACTTGAAATATACAAAAATGGGCAGTCATTCAGAAAATTTGGAGAAAAACAAATACCCAGAGGTAGTAGCGACGACAGAGAGAATGAAAAGTTTATACAAGCAGTTGACAGCACAAACAGGAGAAGGCAGATTCCAGATACCAGATGGACCAGATTCATGGGCTTTGTACGAATTAGGGCACTATGAAAAACTGGAACAGCGATTGAAGGAATGCAAAGACATCACAGAGAAAGAACGCATCGCATGCGTTATGAAATGGATTTCGGACGTTGACCAGATATCCGAAAGCGATTGGGCAGCATTTCCAGGCAACAATATACAAACAGATGAACTAGACACTGGATCCGTTCCAGTTATGGTGAAATGTTTGGTCAAATATTTTGACTTGGCACAGAAGTATGAGAGACAATTGGTGAAGAGTTTGTATGTGCAGGCAGCAAATTTCACATACAAGGGGGACGCAAAATCCCCTATCTTCTGGAGAAAGGAAGATGGTGATCATTGTGCATATTGGGTCAAAACACATATGACTCGATTTGTAACATTGAAAATCACTTACATTCTTGGAGAGCAGAGACGAAAAGCAATTGAAGAAGCAAAGAAAGCAGCAGACGACATTTTGATAACAACATATAAATACGAAGCACAAGCAGAAAAACAGACATTTAGAGAAAAAGTATTACGATTCAAAGAGCAAGCAACAGAATGGATAGGAAAAATAGAATACAACAGATTGAAGAAGCCAGCACTCTATTTTGCTTTAGGGGCATTAGGAGTAGTTGGAGCAGTGGCAGCAGGACTGTTTCTTTTCTCAAAGAGCAGTTCGAAAGAAGAAGAAGAATTAGCAGCAGAATCATACACTGGGGCTACACGAGCACCAGGAGTATTTGCACCTTATCAAAAGAGGTTGCAACCTCCAACAAAGCTTGCACAACCATGGCAAGTACAATCAGGGACAGCACAGATGTTAGAGGCACAATCAAGCATTGACATGAAACGTTATGTCAATGATGTGGTAGCAGGAAATCAGGCAATGGTAGCGAGCAAGTGCGCAGATGGACAGGTTAGAGATGCGCAGGCAGTATTCATCACAGGACGAACATTCATTACAGTGAAGCATGCAATCAAGTTGCAGTTCACTGAGACTATACATATATTCACATCACATGGAGACTTTATACTCACGAAAGGAGACTACAAAAAGGCATATCATCCTGAAAAGGACTTATGCCTCATCACAATCACCCGCAAAGATTTTCCAATGTTTCGCGACATTAGAAAACACTTTGTGAAGACTGAGGACCTTACACAGGTTCTTGGTAATTTCATCACAATGGCACAATACAAAGACAAGGTTTTGTGGATGACAACAGTTTCACAACCTTATTGGACAGACACAGTAGAGTACGTAGTAGGAAATGATGGACAAATCATTACCTGTTCTGATACATTTATGGCAGAAGGATCTTCTACAGGTGGAGATTGTGGTAGCGTTTACGTTATCAACAATTCAACATTTGTGAGGAAAATTTTGGGCATTCATATAGCAGGAACAGGTTCCTACATCGCAGGCACAGTTATCACACAAGATGACTTAGAGATAGGATTGAAGGGACTGACAGAGACATTGGAGAGACCGAAACTAGTAGGAGAATCAGGAGAAAAGAAGATTTTGTATGTACACGACCTATTGAAGAGATTTGACACGGGAGAGGCGAAATTAGAAGATGTAAAATTAGACATACCTTTCGATAAGCTTGAAGGCAATATCAAGCTTATTGGAATTGCACCCGAGGTTCACAACCCCGGAAGAACGAAGATTGTACCGTCACCCTTGGCGGGACTCTTTGTTGACCCTATTGAGTATCCAGCTGTTTTATCGAAGCGTAAAAACCCAGATGGAACAGTTGTCGACCCTCAAGTAGTGGCATTTCAAAAAGCAAATAGACCAGTACCAGAAAAGAAATACGATGAGAAATTATTGGACAACATAGCAGAAGAACTAGTGAAAAATCTTCCCCGTAAGTTCCCCGCAAGGATGCTTACCCAGGAAGAGGCGATCAATGGAATAGAAGGAGCGTCTTATTTAGCTGGAATCAAACGGACAACCTCCGCTGGATATCCAGAAAATATCACGCCTCATGTAAAGGCAGGAAAACAAGATTTGTACGAACTAGACAACAAAGGAAAATGGAAACCAACAAAATACACACAACAAAAAATAGACGAATATGGAGAGTATTTGAAGACAGGAAAGTGGCCGAATGGAGAGATACCAGAGTGGTTTTGCGATAACCTCAAGGATGAGCGATTACCCATGAGGAAAATTGGAGACCTAGAGCCAATCATAGATACACTTCCTTCAGGGGAAGCATATACTACAATTCAGAATCAGAGATACAGGATAGCAAATTGGCATTGTAAAACTCGTTTGATGTCGACAGACACGAATGAGTCACTCATTTGGATGCGACGACTTTTTGGAGCTTTTGCGGAAAATATTATGCTCGCTCACAATGAATTCATTTGTAGTCTTGGCATTAATCCTCATTCAGCAGAATGGGGGTTTTTGGCGAGGCGGCTTTTGAAATATGGGCTTGACGCAAGATTCTTTGCAGGAGATTTTGAAAAGTTCGATGCATCACTTATTGAAGTGTTAACATTGAAGATTTGGTGGGTTATGACAGAGTGGTATTGCAGATATGGAGATCCAGCAGACGAGGAGACGAAGATGAGATTCAACTCATACGATCATGTATGTAGAGCAAAGCACATCATAGCGAATTTGGTTTACCAAGTTCTCTATGGAAATCCTAGTGGTCAGTTCTTGACTACGATTCTCAATTCTCTCATTGTTTGGTTACTCTTCATTTATGCAATGATGATAACAGCAGCAGAAAAGAAAATAAACATCACAATTCCGAAGGCGATTCAGCTTCTGGTCTTAGTTTCGTTTGGAGACGATCACGTCGGTGTCATTCCCAAGGATCATACTTGGTTTGATATGCACGACATGGCTCGTATCGTTAAGCAACATTTCGGTATGGGCTATACCCCAGCGGATAAGGTCGGAGACCTGAAACCCTTCTTGAAGTTCTCAGAGGTGACCTACCTCTGTAGACAATTCATTCACTCTGATGGTTGGTGGTTTGCACCATTAGAGTTGAAACAGATTATGGACAGTATGAACTGGCGACATAAAGGAATCCTTACCAAGTATCAATGTTGCGATGCAGTCGCAAGATCGTGCCTCTATGAGTGTGTTCATCACGGTAGAGAGATTTTCAATTGGTTTAGAGATGAGACTAATGATGCAATGCGTCAGAAGTTCAAATTTCACACTCCGATCGAGATAACTTGGGACGAGGCTTTTGCCATGTTCAACGAATACCAACCCACTCTTTGGGGTTGCTGGGAAATACCAGTTAACAAACCTTGGGATCCAACTTCCGAGGATTTTGATAAGATATTCGAAGCAGCTAAGACTTTAGTAGCTCAGTCTGGCGATAAACCACACATACCAGAACTACAACAAGTGGTGAATCCACTCACCACGGAGGTGACTCCAACAGTTACCTTTGGTGACAATGCGGGCAAAGAAGAGTCGGGTGCGACATTGAAAGATGGCAAATCCCCTCTCCACATTGGCACTAATCCTTATCAGGAAGATGGATTAAAAACAGTATTGAGTAGACCCTACCAGATCGCGTCACTTACGTGGGCTGGAACTAGTGCTATCGGATCACTAGTAGGAACAATTAGCATGCCGCATGACTTATTCGTTATACAGAATATATTGCAGAAGCTAAATCGCAATCAGTTTTACAGAGCGTCCGCCGTCGTGGACTTCCGAACTAACTGTACGAATCTTATGTACAGTGGTGCTCTGCAAGCTGCATTAGCGCTCCATTACAAACATGGAAGCAATTTGAACTATGAACAAAATATCTACTCAGCTTCAAATTTACCGTGCTCGATCTTGAGCGCCAATACGAATACAACTGTGAGTATTAAGATACCATATGTTGCGCCAAGTCGTTATTGGAATATGAAGGATGATAGTTCAAATGGTGGAGTGGCAGAAGGTTGGTTTGGCAAAATCTTCTTGCATGTATTGGCCCCGTTGAGACTGACGGGGGATACTTCAACACCCACAATTACTATTTCAGTGTTTGCTCACTTTGAGGATATTGAGTATGCTGGAAATGGACTCCGAGCTCAGTCAGGTGAAGGAAAAACTCTTCTTACACAAGAGAAACCTCTCACTGGAAGGCTGTATCGAAAGATTGCAGCTAGACAGAGAAAGATTGTGCGTAATGTTTCGCGTGATATTGCTCGCAGGAGGGCATTTGCGAAGAAGCATCTTATTGCACAAGCAGGAGAACAACAAGCAAAATCAACTACTCAGACTGAAGGAAATGCACTGACTAGTAAGCTGAAGAAAAGAGCAAAGGTAGCACTAAAGGATGTTTCCAAGGCGGGAATAGGGGCGTTGCAGGATATCGTTGATACAGGCTTAGGCTTCATCACCGATAAACCTACTTCGCTTGAAGTAATTCATCGAAACCGACTTGAGAACTTCGCTGAGATGTCACATGCAAGAGGCACAGATATGTGCACTATGTTGGCAATGGATCCAGAGAATTCGGTGTCTAACGACACTTCGTTCTATGGTTGTGATAAAGATTATAACTTGTTCGAGAATTATAAGAGATTACCATCTCTTATCTATATTGGATCCATCACAGCATCTGATACACCAGGAACTGCGATCGCGCAGTTTCCCGTGAATCCAATGTATGTAGTGACCGATACGGTTGGCACTACGCAATATTACGAGGTCACTCATCTCGCAAATATGACGCAGCACTTCCAATTTTGGACAGGTTCTATCAATTACACAATCCTTTGTTTTACAAACAGAGCGACATCATGTAGGTTGGCGATATCACACCTCGTCGACCCTACTTATAGTGCAGCAATTACCAATGATGAATTCGGTGATTTAGTCACCCATGTTATGGATATTACAGGAGATACATCTTTTGACTTCTGTATTCCTTACATTCAGAAGGAATCTTGGCAACCTGTTGGCACTTTTCGATCAGCAGAACTACCGATTACCAGTTGGACCGGACACAATGGTCAAATTGTAATTCGTGTAGTTAACGCCTGTGTGGTAGGCGATTCAGCAGCGGCCCCGGTGATCTATTTTGCGATATACTGTAGTGGTGGGCCCGATTTCAGGTTAGCAAGGCCAACACCTTGTCCAGACTTGTCAGACGGAACTACTACACCTATTCTCAAAATCGAAGGTAAGAAGGAAAACAAGATTACCATCGGTAAGAAACCGGAAGAAAAGGATAAGAAGAAACTAGTTGCGCAATCAGGCGACAGCCAAACTAGTTTGATCAATATGAGGTTAAGGTTTGAAAAACCTTTTCCCACCCTTATCCCCTCCATGGTCGGAATCCACAATGGAGTTTTAATGGGTGAAGAAGTTACATCTTGGACTGAGCTGTTCAAAAGATACTCATTTTTTGATAGTTGGACCTTCAACGCAGCATCAGCTACAAGCGATTACAGCTTATTCACCTCATATCAATTGAATAAGGTATACGCGATCCAGCGTTTCCTTAGATCGTTCCACTACAGTCGTGGATCAGTGAGATATATGTTTAAATGGAGACATACAGCTACAACAGGCTATTATGGTTTCACCTTAGAATTACGAAATTTGGTGAATCCATCCACATTGACAGAGAATACAGTTTCGTATGGTATGCAGGGTATCTACGTTACTTATTTCCCAAACAATGGCACTTCAATGAACAATGCAACACCAACAGTTCAAATTCCGTTTTACAACAATGTGGACATGTTTTGTGCAGCACGCTTCGCAAACGAGCAGGACTACTATCCTTTCGTGCGCGCAACGATTAACTCTTCTGACAACACGACAGCTGTGGATCACACCTTTGATATCATGGTTGCACTCGGGGATGACTTTACAGTTGGCTTCCCTGTTTCACCAGTGCGGTTATCACAACCCACTTTTCAAACTGACAACAATAACAAGAGTGCTTGATCGGCGGGAACTCAGCCCGTGATCGTGCAGGGAGACTTATTTAATTGTTTTGTAGTTTCCTGCTTTCAAGTTAAAACTTTGACCACCAGTGGCTTACGGATGAACTGGAACGGTATTAGGGTTTTGTGTAGAACAAGTTGGAGCCCCGGAAGGGGCGTTGACTGTACACTACACTGAACCACTTGAGGGTGGGGGCTCAAAATTTTTATTTGGGTTTCTCGGTAATTACTCTTATATAATTTACAAA
>JAAOEH010000014.1_pt1 | contig 10120 bp, 2 predicted proteins | sample 7058381 | NCBI WGS metagenome assembly JAAOEH01 (sample SAMN14008812, study PRJNA605028) | viral metagenome | isolation source: viral particles filtered from seawater | place: China: Hangzhou Bay, Yangshan Deep Water Harbour | collected 2017-10-31
TTTCTCTACAAAAAACTCATTCGCCTTTAGCCTGATAAAATCAACTAAAGACGAAATCTATAACGCAGGTTCTTAATTCTGCGTCCTCACCCACCCGTTGTTGCGACATAGTGATGCCGCCCACCGGCAGCACTATGACTTAGGGCGAACTTCATCGCATTGAGGAATTCGCTAGATGTAACTTAGCAAAAATTCTAAAATCTAAGTCACAGTGCTGCTTCAATTACGCTAATGAATACAAAATTGGGGGACATCCAAGAAAATAACTAAATTGGAAGTCATCAGCGGTTGAGCGATATGCGGCAGCATTTGCACTGCCGGCTGTGTCAAATGTTATACCTATGTTAGGTACAGACGAATCAACATCTGACATTGCGTTAGTTATGGAAAAACACACTAAACTAGCGCGAGTTTGGTTATAATATGGAACAGTCGCAGTGGCAACGTTCTGTTGACCATTTAGGAGGAAGATACCAGATTGAAACTGATCTCTAGATCCAGGGGTTGTCCAAGCGACATTCGTTAAGCCGGGTTGGAGCCCAGAGTTGGGGTTGCTACCGATAAAGGCTGTAACAGGAGCCTGAAGATATGCCCTAACTGCATTAGAGGCCACAAATGTCGTAGAATGAACTGTAACGTTCATTGAACCTCTAAACATACCATACATTAGTCCGATGTAACTAATACAATCACCACCAGGTGATGTACCAACCACAGTACCAGAAGTAGTACTAGCAAGACCAAAGAACCAAGGACAAATTGTGAGACCTGTCCAAGTAGGACTATTAGTAACAGAGAAAGCACAATTGCGGTTAGTAAGTTGCTTAACACTAGTAATGTATTCTCCCACACTTCTCTGTGAGTACTGTAGAGTAGGCGGTGGAATGTACTCACCACCTATGACCTCAGTAGGCAGAGGGTCAGAATTACCAACCATTAATGGCGGGTAAACATTTGTGGTATTGTTAATAGGAGCAGCAAACTCAAAATCAGGGCCAGCTGACCAAAACATTAAAACATTAATGGTAGCCGATACAGTCTCAGGGGCTCTCAACTCATTGAGTACCTTAATCTGTATTCTCCCAACTGATTCCAATGTTGTCTGGTAATTAAAGGGCAATATGTAGGGCAATAAAAGATCCACCTCATCAGCAAATCTGATATCGACGACTTCTCTCAAACAAAGTGTCGTATCAGTAGGAGTACTGGCACCATCATAAGTTGGTTGCCATATTATCTCTAGTCTTCCGGTATGAAACTGAGTCTTGATAAACTGTAGTCTCAGTTTCAGTGAACCTCTACAAAACCTAAATAAAGGTGAGAGATACCAAACTGGCGGACCTGTGTGATAAGTAGCAGTCTTTGCACCAGATGCATAAGCATCAGCAGCATACAATGTGCTAGGTGAAACAAATGTGCCATACAAGCTTGCGCCTTGAGAAGTAGAAGTAGTCCAGGTGAGAGACTGTAGATATGCCTCTCTAGACAGTAACCACCTCATAGACATTTCATCTTCAGTCCTTGGGGTGACATCCTTTAGAACTTTAACCTCATTCTGTCTCAAGACAGCCAACTTATAAGCGCCGTCAACTCCATCCGAAGTAGCCATATCACGAAATCCATGTGTTGCTACAGGCATCAAGGGCTGATCCATTTGCGGATGGGCATAGCCAAAATGTGATGCAACTCCAGCAGCTCTATCAAGAGCCCAAGCAGTTGGGGCAGTATACTGTGCCAACGAAGGTATCGCAGACAAGGTATGAGCCACTTTAGCAGCAACCCTAAGTCCCTTAGAAATAGAGCCTGTGCTCGAAACAGCACTAGCTTCCTTAGAAGACATAGAGTTAGGCACCATAGGAGCCGAAAGTTCCAACTCAGTAAATCTAATATAAGTGGTAATATCAACGGTATCAACACCACTCAACCCAGTTAACAAAGGGGACATGACATCAATATAAAATTTACCCATATTGTAAGGCGAATTAAGAATATCATAATAGTCCGCAGGAGATATAAATGGTATTATAAGCTCAGCAGAAGTTTGATTTGCTAACATTATGATTGAAGGCTGTTGTGTCTTAGTAGTAAGATTAATGGTTCTAGTAGCTAGCCAATTAGCACCATAAGCATCAGTAGATGGTAAATATCTGATGATAAGGGCCCCTTGTTGAAAAGGGCTAGCATTAATCTTGATAGTTAAATGCATCTTACATCTAAGAAGGTTGAAACCAGCCAACTTATTCGCAAAAACAGATGTAGATATTACTGTAACAGGATCAACAGAAACAAGAGTTGTGTTCGCAGAAGAATTTGTCCATGTGTATGTAGACACATAATAATCCTTAGCAAGCATATCCTTGATATTTGTCATCTCAGTTCTATAAGATACCTCATAGTCAGCATCTCCCTCTTTAACAATGGAAGGGCCCTCGTCTATAAAAACAGTTGTTACGTGTTTCTCAACAGACACAGGTGCCTCCATGTTAGGTTCCATATCAATAAAATTGCTTTCGATTCGTTTCGCAAGGGTTTCTTTAGCACGAATCATTTTAGTTAAAAATTTAAGTTTAAAAATTTTGTTGTTAAAATTAATGAATAACAAATTACAAAAATTCAGGATCTCAGTCATAAAGCTTAGACATAGACGAATCCATACAGTTCTCTCCAGTTCATCCCATACTTCAAAACACGGTGCGAATGTGTCCTTACTACTCTCTTTATTGTTCTCCAAAAACCCATTATTTTGAACGGTCCCGGGTAAGGACCACAGAACATCCAACTTATCGTATTGTTGCGGGTGGAACTTTACAACCACCCATCCCAATCATTCGGTAAAGTCTTCATCTTTGATTATCTCATCCTTATAATTTGAGCCCCATGGAGCATAAGTCGTGTTCAAGACAAATGCAATGGCAACTTCATAGATAACATAAGGTGAATCAAAGGGAATACCCGCTTTAGCATGGGCCTCTCTCAACATGATAACATGGGTTCTATGTACTTCTCTTCCTATAATAGCAAACTCTTGTAAAGCAGTGTCAACTATTTGTTTTCGATTCTTAAAACCATTTTCAGACCAATACAATGAATGATAGATTGATTCTATCTCGGAAGGAGCAATGTATCTCTGAAATGTTTCAGACCACAAAAACCTACGCTTTAAAAACGAAAGATTCTCATGCTCCACGAATTCATAATCAAAGATAGTATCTTTCTTCGCCGGTGTAACGACGAAACCTAATGAAGTCATGGCATCAGAAGCTGTCTTAGCATTGTAACCATAAAGCTTTTCACGAACTCCAACTATACAGTCATCACTTAAGACAACAGCATAGAAATTATTCTCCATTTCCTCTAAATTAGGCTTTGGATGTACGTCAGGGTCATACTCTAAATGACTAAAGCCATTAGACAGACACCAACGCATTAACAATGCATATCTCTCCAAAATAAGATGTGCATATGAGCCAAATAACTGGGTAATGAAGGAACCACTACATAAAACATTCTCTAAGAGAACAATAGTAGGTACCCCATCAACACCAATCAAGACTCGAGGCTGAGAAAGCTCTTTGATAATCACTTTCCTAACCATGTGTTCCTCTGGCGTCCCATTCCAATAATGTTTTTCAGCAAAATTGTCAAAGGACTTCCATAGCCATTGGAAAAGATGTCCATCCCATTTACCTTGATCTAGATCATTAGCATAATAGGACTTAATCAATTTCCCAAGAGCATCCCAGTCAGTACTATAAGGATTAATCCCTATAGCCATGCCATTATTAATATGGCCTCTAACAGCACAAGACTGAAGATCTCCAAAGAACATTTTCTCAGTGTTAACTTGTTCAGTATCAGCACCAAAGATAAGACGCATCTTTCCAACTGCGACCTTGGCAACATCTAAAAGTTCAGATTTGCCAAAGCCTAGTTTAACCCAATCCGGCTCAATACCCAGTTTCATAGATTCTATATTTCTCAAGGCGTCAGCCTCAAGTTTCAAGAAATAGGGATTGTCTAAATCACGCTCATCTTTAGTTCCATAAAGCATCTTCTTAGTGACACCAGCATAACGTAATTTAACACCAACTGATGATTGTCTATTGTCACCGCCAACAAGATCTCTCCCATTAACAGCATCTCTAAACGACCAAACTGAGGGAACATGTGTAGGATCTAAAGAGCGCGTCCAAGTTATGTCATACATAGCCTCTGCACACGCTAATAATTTCTCATTAATAGCTCCAGCATCATGTCCATAATTGTCCAATGCTTTATACATGGGATCCATGACCTCTCCATTTTCTACTTGATACTCAACAGTAATAGAAGGCACCTTCTTATTTGTGTTCTTTCCAAAACACTCAAAAAGGAAAGTCTTCCTATATTTACTATGTGTAGCCATAGGCAGAGGAGGCATAGTTCCAAGTACAGTATGTTTAGCAGGTATGCGACAATTGCCGTCTTGTGGTATGTGTTCAGTGGCTATGCTAGGCGGTATCTTACCAGAATGATGTTCCAAAAGAAATTGTTCAATAAATTCTCTGGTAACCATCCTAGCAGAACCCTTGTAATTATAACCAGGTTTGTTTCCAGCAGCATGAAATCCAATAATCTTGTTGACTCCAGGATATCTATCATCAGCAATGAATAGGGGAGACATACAAGACCCAGGAAATCCACGAATTGTATAACTAAAAACATTTCCAGTCATTCCAGCATAGTGAATAGTATCACGCCAAGTAGCAACAGGAGCTTCTTTAACTAACCTCTGACCATTCTCATTAACAAAGTAATACAGAATAGCTCCAAGGTTAGAATCTCCTTTCTTTATAGTTCCTTCAGATATAAATTTAGAAACTATGTTAGTCCTGTTGCTAATACAAGTTGGGGGAATAGTTAACAAGGCAAAATCCATATCCGGATGTCTAGTCCTATTAACACAATCTCTCCAAACAAATGAATTCTTCCTACCACTATGACTGATAAGATCAATGACATCACTATCATTAAGCTCTTTGACCAAATTAGTAAACGTGTGATCATTAATCATAAAATCATTTCCTTGAAGAAACTGTCCCTGTGACACAAAGTGGCCATTAACACAAACAGTGTAACTATTATTCATAATCACCTTTGCATTATCAGCTAAACCCTGAGTAAACATGAGAGCATTGGCTCCCATAGGAATAGCGACTTTATCAGCCGATACAACCTTAACAGGGCCAACCTTTTTGTTCTTAGGCATATTTTTACCACGGTATAGAATACGATATACTGTATTCATAACCATTTCCTCTGTTGCAGAATTTGTAATAAAATTCGAAACAATAGGAATGGCAGCAGTAATAAGACCTAAGGCTATAGGAGCCGAACCGACTCCCAATCCAAATGCAATATAATTGTGTTTAACGGTGTTCTCAAAGTTGGTCTTAAAGTTATCCAAAAGTTTCCAAACTATCTTACTAACATCCTTCAAGGCTTCATCCCAAGTAGGGCACATCTTCATAGACTTAAAAATAAGTGTAGTTGAAAGTGCACTATTAAGTGCAGCCTCTTTCAATTGTAAATAAGTTTGAAGACCACAATGATAGACTAGTCTAGACCAATTTCTAGGATCAATATGATGAAACGCTTTGGATATCCAAGTAGGGTTTTCTTCAACATGTTTAAGATACTCATCCCAAAACTCTTGATCAAGATTGTACAGCTTATTGACTTCAGAAACTCCCATTTCAGTGGTAGTTCCATCAACAAACTTGGCCAACCTCGACTTGTAGTCTTCTTTCTTAGCTTCGGGAGTATAGGTCTCATCTTTGAAAAACTCGTCTAATACTTTCATAACATCCACAATGTCCTCTTCTCTCATAGGACAGGGCCCAACAGCTGGAAATTTCCTTCTCAGCATATGGTACTTTGATATGAAAGTGTCAAAAGTAATAGACTTCCTACCAGCCCTCTCTCTAAAGTATCTATGCTTTGCCATGATAACGCACAAAGCAGGACACTCTTCAAGCATAGAAGCAAATTCTGCCTGTTGTTTATCATCAAAATTAATCATAAACGAAATAAAGGCAGAATAGTAGTTATCTTCAAAGAATTGTCTTTTGTCCTTAGAAACCTTAGAGAGGAAAGCAACCTTCCTAGGAATATTGTTTTCCAGTCCAACTGACGTCTTAGGCTCTAGATGTATCTTGAGTAAGACTTCAGTCATAGACAAACCCATAAATGGATTCATCTTAGGAACCTTAGAAGCATTAGAAAGCTCATCAACTACAATTTCCTGTCTTATCATATGATCGAGATAAGTCCTTATAGTGATAGCTAAGAACTCTTCCCACTCAACTATAAGTCCAGGACACTTGGCGGGTACGGCGGTTTGTTGACCCTCCATACCAATAGAATGAAACGTATAAATTGATGGGTCAAATCCGTTAAGACCTGGCTTCAATGTATAATTCAATTCATCTTTTTCTCCATTCTTTCCAAGGTGATATTCTCTATATTCTTCTTTCACAACAACATCCCAAATATATCCCAAACGATTGAGCACAGCCTTTTCATCGACAACGCTCAAATCCTTTGGTAATTGTCTAAGATTTGTACTCATAGCTAGAACCTTAGGGGTCCACCAGACCTCACCTTTTTGAAAAGCTTGTCTAACCTGCATGGGATGATTGTTATTAACATGAATTAACCACTTACCATAACAGGCTTTAGGATCTAAAGAAAGATTCTTTTGTTGACAAAAGTCATCGCATATTAAATATGCGATACCATTCTTAACATGATCAGCAAACTCTTCTCCAGGATCAACGCTCGTAGCATAACTAGCCTTGTGTGCTTCGTACTTAGGTATATTGGCCTCTCCTATAAGAAAAGGCATTAACAAATCACACAATCCAGCAGTTATTCCAGACTTTCCTATTTGAGAAGGTCCTCTAAGCAAGAAGGCATAAGGCTTAGCTCTTATACCACCCACACAAGCTCCAGATGAACGGAACTTGCCTTCGAGGAGGAGTTGTGATTGACGCAAGACGTTAATTTGCTGCCTATACACATCGTATTCTCGAACTTTGGGTATTACTCTATCTATCTCTTCTAATTCTTTACAGCACTCCTTAAAAATGTTATAATCGTCACGACTAATATGTTGTGACGTATTAAACTTATCCTTGAAAGCAATAAAGTTATCAGAAATAGCATAGAGCATAGGGTACTTGCTATAACCAGTACGAAAGTACTTGACTCCGAATGGACCAGTAATTGCATTCATCAATTCTATAAAAACAGTTGATAAATTAGCAATAGTAAAATCAAGTCCATTACAAAGTTTTTGGTAAATAGGGGCTCTAAAAACCCAATCCATAGCCATTTGATCATCCTTGTGTTTAAATATCATAGATAAACAAGAGACGACAAGGCCAGAGATTAGGGAAGTCCTAAACATAGAACCTTCAGTCTCTGCAAATATGGGGATAGCATTGGCTTCTGAATCCTCTTCTTCGTCACCAAAGAAAGAGAGTCCAAAGGACAACAACTCTTCGAAAAGAGTTGTGCCAAGAATAGTAGAACAGAATTTAAGTATCTCATCACACTCCAGCCAATAAGAAATAGCTAGAGATATAATTAATAATGCATAAACTGCTCTCCTATTCTTCTTCGACTTGGCCCAAATAAAAAGTGCTGCGATGATAAACATACACAACACCTGCCTAGTTTGGGGGTCGGAAGGAAGTATAGCACTCAAAGCATCCGTAATAGGAGTACAATACTTGGACAATATCTCAGGCATTTTGAAATCAAAAGTATGATTAACCTTAACATCAGCCTTAGTTATTTTCATAACCTCAGCAGCTATAGCAGAAATAGACGCAGGATCTAAGCTATGAGTGACGGCTACACCGTCATCCACAACCCTATTAATTGCATCTCCAGTAGCTTTGATGTCTTTACCTGTCTCTGCAAAAGCAGAGATGGTCCTCCCAAGTTTTTCAAATGCTTGCATATTACCTACCATGTCTTCAGTTGACTCGTTGTGTCTATCGTCAACATCAGCATCAAGGTAAGTAACTGCAGTAGTGTTCAGCACTAGCTTGGGGCGTATCTTATCCATAACAGCTATAAATAGTGTCATGGCTTCTGAATCCATGAGCTTCTGTCTCTCAGCTCTCGTTTCAGGAAAGGTTTTATGTTTAATTATACCAATACCGAATTCAACGCGTAAACGATGAAATCCGATATTGTCTAATCCAACAAGAGTGCCATTCTCAAAGAACACACTCATCCCACGGACATTTTTAGGTGCTCGCATTTTCGACTGTGTCCAAGAAATTTTCTTCACAGCCAGTCTAGTAGATACCTGTGAATTAACAATAGATATCTCCAGAGGGTCCTCATACACAAAGTCGTGTACAAGGTATGAGGAAGGATCTTGGCGGAATATTTTCATAAATCGTAAAATAAGATCCCTCTTTTCCAGAGTCAAGTAATCCATTTGTAGATTAGGATCACCATAATCTGGAACTTCGGCAATTTCAGCTTTTTCTCCTATAACTCTGATAGCGTCTTTTACAACGTTACCAGGCATTACAAGATCTTTAGCATAATTGCCGGACTCGCCAACATTTCTCTTGGCAAGAACAACATGATGTTCTTCAATTTTCTTGTTGTTCTTCCTCGCAAAGAATGATTTGACAGCCTTTGCGGAACCTTTTTGTTTCTCTTCAGAAGTAAGTCCTCTAGTAATAGGAACATCAACTTCATCAGACACCTCAGAGTCTCTCCACTCTGTTTTCTCTTCAATTGCTTTCTCAACTTTTGACTTTACGGAGGAGTTCCCCTCCATTTGTTCTTCAATATCGTGAAAGGGTAAACTTTCAGGGATATTGACAGGAGGTGAATAAAACAAAGGTGAATCTCTAATAGTTAAATCATTGAGATTATAGACAATACCAATAAACCCTTCATCTGAGAATAAATCCTCAATATGATGTTTATTAAGTACGAGTTTCCTATAAGTCACATCAATCTCAAACCATTTCTTGTTCTGTTCAGCGCATATACACAATATTTCATCTATAACATTAAGCTGAACATTAAATGAATATTGAGAAAGCGGTTTCGTTCCTCCATGACAATCATCACGAATATCAAAGACAGTCTCAGTAAATGCACTGGCATAAACTAGTGCATCTGACACCTCACAAAGAATATCCGCAAATACATCTCTCTCAAGAGACGAGTTGGGTTCCATTGAGATAATCTTCCTATCCCATCTGCGTAAGAACCTCTTAAGTTTCCTATTTCGCCCAGACCACTTCCTTCCGGAATTGGACCAGCGAAACTTTCCATTAAATTTTCCTAACCAAGAATTAAATAACTCTTCATACTTAACATGAATAGTTAAAAATTCTTTGGCAGAATTTCCCTTGCTAAAGGGGGTTGTTGTCTTATAAGTAATTGGCGTTTCTCTTAAAACTGACATTGCGTTAAATTAAAAATTAAATTAAATAAATTACTATATAAAAACTACATATCTATATATATTCAAATGAATACATATAACCTGACAATTGGCCTCCACTCCTGCAGGGGAGCTGACAACGGAGCCAACCTTCGCTTCCAAACTTCACTCTTGTTCATCATCCTTCGGCGAAAACGTTACCTGTGCGGTATGGCTTAGCGGGCTTATACCTAGTGAAGAATAACGTTATGACAAATTATATATAGGAATTTGTATATAAATACACAATAACTATATAGGGTGCTTCCACAAAGCTTGAAAGGGGTGTTACTTTCAGAAAGTAATGAACCTTCTGTCACGAGATCTTATCAGACCCGGTGTAATATGTAATATATCACTCTGAGCGATCTGTAACGGTGACCTGTTAAATGCTGATACACAGCTTGGAGCTCTACGGTTGGGGACATAAGTCCCCCCATTAATTTGTTGCGGACCCGGTGTAATATAGGTTTAAATCTATACCACTCCGAACAAACTGTAGTAAATGGTCTGTTGGGCTGATTCACAGCTTGGTAATGCAAATAATTTTGGGCACGTGTTAGAAATTGCGCGCGCGAACTCACGGTTCCTATGCGCGCGCAACAAATACTGCAC
>JAAOEH010000015.1_pt1 | contig 10117 bp, 1 predicted proteins | sample 7058381 | NCBI WGS metagenome assembly JAAOEH01 (sample SAMN14008812, study PRJNA605028) | viral metagenome | isolation source: viral particles filtered from seawater | place: China: Hangzhou Bay, Yangshan Deep Water Harbour | collected 2017-10-31
TCCCATCCTGCAAAAATTGAGAGGAAAAAAGTCAAAAATCGTCGTGTTATATACTAGACTAAGGTAAAGAAATATATGAACACCGAAGTGCTACACGACAAAAGGAAACCTCTTATGGCTACCAACATTCACGAATGATTGTTGGTGGGAATAAATCCCCAACATTGGGTACAAACCTCCCCAGGTTAAAAAAGGATGATTAACCGCATTTCCACGGCAAGCCCGAAGGCTTAGTAAGGATTAAGTACCTTCATGCTAACGTCCGAAAAGGATACGATAACACTGTAGGGGATAGTAGTAGCCCCACCGGTACCAACCCGAAGTGGCGTGAACACCGAAAGAACAAACCGGGATTGCTCCTCAAACTCCTGAATGTATGGCTTCAAAAATCGAAACGGGATAACTAGCTCAGAAGAAGCAGAGGTAGAAACGTCCAAAAAGACGTGATCCGTATAACTTTGGTTCGTACGACGTTCAACACCTGGGTACGCTGAGCCTATGCCCAAAAATACCCGATTGACATCTGTTTCGCTGGTCATAGGTACATGGAAACCAATCAATCTCCCGGAATGAAACGCTGTAGCTTGCACTTTAATAGTGATATGCGTTTTCATTCGGTAATATTGATACATATCCACGGCTTTCTGCGCGACGAAAGCAAATAGACCATTTGGTACAGATGCTGACCATAAAGGAGTAGACTCGGCATCCGTGGTGCTCCAGGATCCTGTGTGTATCAACTGTTCCCTCATCAACATATCTACCGCGGAAAAGGTTGGCATAGCGATGTACCCGCCTTGATCGGCAACAGTAGATGAGCCAGACTGAACTCCGGATTGAACAATTTGAGACGATTCAGCAAAGGCCACACCTTTACTTTCTGTCGTAGTGATACTCGCATCCTCGGAGGGAACCTTGGAATCCTGAGGTTGCATCATCTGAGGTTCAGCAACCTCAAAATCCTCAACGCCGGGGCCAGGGGCCTTGCCGTCTTCCAGAAAATAGCGCAAGGATTGGTTGACATTACCAGGAGATAACAATTGAAAATCCTTCCCAGGACCTTCCGAAATAACCAGATCAATGGAATTGCTGGCAGCTTCCGGGCCTCGTAACGAGTTCAAGACGAAAACAACCACTATACCAGTAGCGTAAGTGTCAGGGTTGGATTGGTTTTGCCCTCTCCAGGTATGCATCAACGGAGTAGTGCTCACGTAGGGAATGTCGACCGTGCCAGTGCGGTTTTCCCCACTCAACTCAAAGGTGAAAAGACGTTGGCTAGTTAGTTGCGTAATCCCACCAGTAGGCACTGAATATTTACCAAACAGTACAGCCACTCCGAGCCGGCAAGTATGAGTACCGGACATCACTGCCTGGATAGATAACTCAATACCACCTCTCCACAGGCCGTACATGGCGGAAACAGCACCTAAAGCCGTTGGTTGAACCAAATCTCCCGGTGCCAACAAAGGCATGATACTACGTGTCGGCGTAATCAAGGAGCTCCACAAAACGTAACCTTGGGGAAAACTACTTTTCAACTCAACCACTTCAGCTACCGTCATTTTAGCGACTGACCTAATCGAGGTATCAGAGCTGGAAGCGACTGACCTCATATTGGCCGGTACGATACCAGGAGTTATCGCTAGTGCAGGGTTCGTGTCAAACCTAGTAGCGCTCGCAGGGTACTGTGCGGGTTGTTTCAAAACAGCACCTAGGCTCACGAATTGATTAGGAGCATCGTTAGCATGAACGTCAGCATCTACGTCGTTTTCGAAATCGTTTCTAGGACTGTTAACGATACCTTCGGATTGGACGTTCTTGATGTTAGTACTACTATACGAAATACCTTGAAACTCGGCTGGCTCATACTCATCATTGTCCAGGTCAATATTCAAAGGATCAATCATTTGACGTTCTGCCACTGGGTTGTATTCATCCGGTGATACATTCTTGCCCACAATAATCAAGGGTACTGCGAGAGGCACTGCCAGATCTGTTCCATCCCCGAAATTGTAAGCAAAAGCACCCGAAGGACTTCCAGTGACATTCATGCCAACACTCCCAGGCGAACATTCTTCGAGAACATCAGATTGGAAGTGCTTTATTTTGAAGCAATTGAATCTGGTCTGCTGAGTGATTGTGCCGGATACACCCCAACAATCACGTTCACCTACGGCAGTGGGATAACAGGTGGCCGTATTCCCTGCTGCAGCGGTTCCATTTTGAGCATCGTAAAAAGAGGCTACGTTGCTGGTGTGGTCAAATGGTTTGAAAGCGATATCCCCAGAACCCTGTTGCAGGTACAAAACGATATTAGGGCTCCCGCCCCAACAACGGAAAAAGGTGGCCACCTTATGAATCATAGTATAATTCATACCTGGGAACTCACCGGACGTTTTCCACCAGCAACCGAATAAGGCTGCAACATCAAACGTCTTGCTATAATCCGCAGTCGATTTGAAAACATGAAATGGGTGGGTCCGTCTACACGGAGTAATCACGTTCTGAGGCGTGCGCGTGATCAAGTCCATTGGAGTACTAGAACCTCCGCCCGCTGTCATAGTAACAGGCTCCTTATCCACTATACTAGTGGCTGAAGGGACGCCCGTCGCCATCATTTGGTGGTTAGCTGCCTCCCATTCTTCGACCCTACCCAAGCCCATGTCTAACATCGTACTTTCGTAGGTGTCAAATGGTCTAGGAATAGTGTACCCAGGATAAGCTCTGGCGAAATTAGAAACGACATCTTTGTGAATTTCGTCCATACGTTCCTTTCCAGACCAAAATGCTCTTTGTAGGACCATGTTCAAATTTGCAGCGACAGCCTCGGCTTGACTCATGAGTTTGTTCTCCTTCACCCACATAAAAGACTTAGTCAAACATTTGTCGTTAAACCGGGGACTAAACACTACGCCAGGTACCTTAGAGGGTACCGACCGGCAGGACAAAAACTCAATGTCGACAATTGGCAAATTCTTGATAGGATGCGGTTGGTCTTTTTCAGGTGGAGTATACTGCACACCAATCGTTTCTAAAAACTCAGCGACACATCGAGCATTGTACCAATCTCCTATAACGTCTTTAACCGCAGTGATGTTATCATCCCCACATGCAAAATTAATGACAAAGTTCTCGAAATTGTAAAGAGTGCCGTTGCGAGTCTCGTCATAGTAAGTTCCCGGGACCTTTCGGTCGGGGGCTAAGCAAGCGTAACTGTACATCAACAAAACTGCTGACCACAAAGTATTGGCAACTGTGGTTAAAGGACTCCCCGAAGGCATGTGCTCATCGAAGCGGTAAAGGCGATCTCCAGCTACATGCGTGGAATGGCAAGTATTCATGAGGATTGCCGTTCTGATCTTAGCGCCCCTAAGGGTCCATAAATCATGATCCTTATACCACTGCTCAATGCATTCGGACAGAATAATCCAAGCTTGTTGACTAAAAAGTCCGTCAAAGCTCCTGATGTCCCCACCAAAGCCAACTGGCGACATGTCATGCAATGTGGACACCATAGCGCTCCAATCATGACCTTGGTTCACTGCTAAGCCAACCACATGACCATAAGCGATTGGATCATTATGCCAAGCGACTAGGAATTGCCAAAACCCCATCCGAGCTAATATAGTCATATCGATGGTTGCGCCATCTATGATACGAGTGAGTTTTGCTTTTGGGCGACATTCATCCTTGGGCGACACAACGAAAGGTTGGAATGGCAACTGGTAGTCATCAATCTTAGCTAATTGGCGATCAATCAATTCTTCCAAAATCGCATAGGGTCGGTATACTTGGTCATCATGATCGAAGTAAATGTACGAATTCTTACCGTTACCGACGCTTCCGTAACCAGCAGATGTGGACAATGACAAATGGCTCAAAGGATAACCGCCTAGACTTGGATTAAGGGCTTCAAAAACCGACCAAACTCGTTTGGGGTCTTTCCCCTGTTCAGGTAAGGGCATAACCCGACCTACCAACCGATGAAAACATTCTTTCAGTAAGGGTGGGTACAACAGATCGCAAGCTTTCTTATTCTTCCTATTATGGATGTAAACTAGAAAGTCCGCATAATTCTTAAAACCCATATCTTCAGGCATATCCAAGTGTGATAATTGAGTAGGTTCAACTTTACACTTGGCTGCCATCTTAGACCCGGCGGCTAACATCCTTGTACGAGTAATCTTAGTAGCTCTGGGTCCGGAGCCCGTTCTAACGTTACCAAGAGCTTCTGCTGAATCCGGAACTCTGCCATATGTGATATTGGGATGCAAGGCACCGTCATTTTGTTCGCAGCTAAAGCACTTGATCAAACTGGACTGCTCTTTCTCAGCACACTGGACTGTGGAACATTGAAGCTCAGTCAAAATTTCCTCCGTCACTACATTGGATACAGAAATGGACCTGTAGTGTGCTCCAGATTCTTCCCATTTGCGACCATAACCAGCTGTGTGAATCCCAATTATTTTCCCGTTGTACAACGTAACGGAACCACAATCGCCATCACGAGAATCCCTCTCGTAAATCAAGGCCATGACGCGCTCAATGCCAGTCACTCCCAACCATGGCGTTTGCGTGACCGGTGTAGAAGTAATACGAGCTCTATCGATAGTCTCGATAGTAAAATCACTATTGAATCGCGTAATAACTTTATGCCTCTTAGAATCCCCGTCGACGTCAAAGTTACTAGCGAAAATGTTTGAATGGGCACTAAGTTCGTCTTCACTAACAAACAAGTTAATGATCGATTTCTTAGGGCCTGGGACTTTGTAACCCATGTTAGTAGGTATATCCCACAAGATCATGTCACCTCTATGACCAAAATTGGACAACACAGTAATATCAGAATATCTGACAACAGTGCTGTAGGTGACATGACCACTATGACCCACACATCGTATAGTAGCTTCGAGATCATTACCTGGTGTTAGGCTCTCGATGTAATGAGCCTGCATCAACACAGTACGTCCATAAATAACTAACGCACTGCCGTAATGTCGCTCGTCAAAAACTGCATGCGGACTAAATTGAATCATGTTCTTCTTAATCCTTGTTATCGCTTCCTGGTTACTAGCAGGCACAAAAGAATTTGACATCTGCGACCTGCCAGCCACTGCACGCCCTTGATGAAAGGATCGCGTTGGTTGATTAGTAAAATCTGAACGCGCGTGAGGTTCTTTGACTTCCTTTTTCCCAGGGTCTCTCGATTGAAAGACTGTAGTATCAGCGGAAAACATCCTCCAAGCAGCGAATAGAACTCCAGCAGCCGCCACAACTCCCGCAAGGACTTTAGCTGCAGATATCCAATCTATATTGGTTTTAGCAGCAACCACCCTGTCAAAATGGGTTTTGACTTCCTCCCAATTCCTCACTGCACACTGCTCAAACTTGGTGTAACACCAAGTAAATAGGCTAACGGGATGGTTCTCGTCAACATTACGCCTCACAAGTTCTTCTTTGATGGTCTGTTTCATCTTCTCATCAAATTCTGGTGGTTCAGCGACAACAAGGGCTGCTGCAGTGAACTCTTCGCGATACGCTTGTAAGACATCGTCGTCAAAATTTCCAGTCCTTTTCAATTCATCGAAGTAACCCGTGACAAGACCCAAATAGGTGGTAAGTGCCAATAGGTCCTGCGATTTCAAATCACCTTCTCTTGGAGTCATTGAAGCCATTTGCTTCATGTCATTAGGACTTAGAGTAGCCGCACTCTCTTCCAAATACTCACGAATAGCTGCTTCTAGAGCCCTGAATTGGTTCTCTTCGTCTGCGCCCGAGAAAGAGATACTAATATTGTGTACACTTTTCTCCCGAAAGACATCGATAGTAGAGGACTGTCGACCGGCCATGACCAACTTCTTTTGAGTGATGTGCCAGTCCGCAAGGGCACTTTTCCACTGCGCTTTGAGTGTCAACCGCGTTTTACGTTCTTCAAAACTTTTCTTGCTCCTGCGTGGCATTTGAAAATCTGCGGGACTCGATCGAGTGAAAAGCAAGTCCTTAGGCGCATTAACTATAGCGTTAATAGCGTTAAGACCCCTTACACATGCAAAATCCTCAGGCGCTGTGTTATTAAGGTTGGTACTCATCTCACCGTAAATGATCTTAGACCTAGTCATTTGAGTAACAACCAGCTCAAAAAGTTCCTGGAACTCCAATATAGTGCCGTTAGGCAATCGATATTTACACCATGGAGTACTCATAGGATCCCTTCTGGCAGCAGCGGCGATGGCTGCCGAATTGCCAATCCACTTACCATCAGCCCCTCGAATCTTGTATTCTTGTTCCAGAACGACTTCAACGGTAATGCCAGTAGAATTATTGAACCTTCTCAAAATGGCTGACGGATTGGTAAGGCGACCTTGATCGGATATCTGACGTAGCAAAGCGTCAGGAGATATATTTGAAGTCAAGGCCACAATATCACTCCGAAATGGTACCTTCTTGGTTGACACGTCAGCGCCTGCTACTGTAGAAGTAGCGGATGACATGTGAGTCAACAACTGCGCGAACGTATGATTTTCCGCAGTTGCCTTCGGGTCTGAGCCCACATCATCAAACAAAACAATGCTTTGACCGTGATAACCATCCCAATATTGGTTGGCGTCATTATAGGCCCAGACTCTATCTGCTGGATAGACATGTGAAAACAAAAGCTTCGCTATGTTTGAAATCATAGTAGTTTTCCCAGAGCCAGCTGAACCCCACAGCCACAAACCTACAGGTACTGGCTTAATAGGAGCTTCATCCGCAATAGATTCTACTATCGACAAAGTGCTCAACATGTCACTCTTGGCAGTATTGAAGAAGGTGCGAACTGCAGGGCTCCATGAGCTAGAGTGTTTGGCGATCTCAGTCAAGAGATGTTGATGGATCAACTCAAACTCCCGCTTGTTAGGAACAGTCCTGTTGGCCTCATTGCGCAAATGAGCACTAATCAAAAACGCGTTCGTGATCAATGCTTTCTGCTTTGAGGTGAGATTGGGTGGCGCCCCAAATCCCAATTTACTAAAAGCTGCATACCTCAAATCATTTGGTATGACCTTGGTCATAAATGAAGCTGCGGTCATACCAACTCCAATAGACATGCTATTGGTCCTGAGCTTCGCCAAGTGTTCCGAAATTGGAATCGAAGGATTAGCGTAATACTGGAACAGTGCGTAGATCAAAGCTAAAAATGAGTTCAGACCGTGATCTTTGCCCATTTGACCATCAGCGGGTGGATATTGGGTTTGGTCGTTTACATCAGACTCGGTGGTAGGCATCGGGAGGGTCTGCTCGACTTTGGAGTCTTCACGTGTGGCTGCACGAACCTTTTCTAACTCAGAAGTACTTAAAGGTTCGGCGTTATTCCAATTTTGGTAGTCAAAAAGATTTGATGCGAAAAAGTTTTCTGTGTCACTATTGGCCTCTACATCCTCGTAACTATCCGATTCCTCATCCGACTCTTCTTCAATACTTTGTGGCAAAGCTTCAAAGTCGACATGCGGAAAATTCTTCTCATCCGCATAAGGAATGAGTCCTATATCTAAGTAAGTTTGGTGGTCTTTCTTCGATAGTTCCATGTAATCATAAATAGAGTCGGTGGCTCCGCTGAGATCTGTGATAGCCAACGTTAAACGTCTCAAAGAATACAGGTACTTTCTGTACCGTGTAATTACCGCACTGGTTTTGTTTGACGGTAAAAAGTAGTCCCTGAGAAACTTAAGTTGTCCTTTATCAAGATTTGAAACGGTGACTTTGGCCGGATTCAATGAATGCTTCAACATAAATCCACCTTGTACTCTGACGTTGTTTCCCGTGGCAGCATAAGTATGGCCATTGAACATGTACGAATAAATGGTGCGGCCAACAATACTGTTAGAAAATTCGCCAGGTTGATCATCATGAACCTTGGGTCTTAAAGGATGAGATTTGCCTTCGTCGATCAAGCAACCAATAATTGTCTGGGCGTTAATAACGTAACGCTTCAACCAATCTAGGTTGTCTCTGTGCACCTTGTCTGATCGATTGGTGGTTTCATCTAAGGTGTATGTGAGCTTTAATCCCGAGATTTGTTCAGTCAATTTCCACGTAGATAATGGTTTGACTGGGAAGATGTGATCTGCCAATTTGTTTCCAAAGCCCATAAAAGTTTCACGGGTCCTGGTTGCAAACCTAACAGCAAAGTCCGTAACAGCAGCAGCAATTTCTTTTGCCAAATTGCGTACAGTTTTGCTAATGGGCATCAACACAACAGCAGCTACCATAGTGGCGACACCGCATTTCAGTAATGTTTTGATGGTATCGATCGCCTTATCTTTCAAAAATCTGGCTTTTCCAACGTTAGGCTCACTTGTGACTCGCAACTTGAAATCCTCGTACCAACTGTTAGCCAGGTACAATAAGCCAGATACGGCTCCTGTAATAGATAAGGCAGTGGTAGCTCCGGAGGCTGCATCGGATATCATTTCCATCATCTTAGTAATGGCGGTTTGAATAGATTCCTGGATGCTACTAACACTGGAATGGAATTTGTCGACAGCAGACTGAACAAATTGATTGCTCTGGATAAATTCCGTTTTCATTTCACTGACATCGTCTGACATTTTCTGAACGGCTTCCCTACCTACGTTCGCTAAATCTTCCAAAGGCTGTGAAATCGTTCTAAACATCTGGGGCACTGCGGGGCGAGTTTTCGACTTAATAAACCGAAACCTCGGGTACTCAATGCCTGGATCAATGACATCAGAGTTGACTTGAATGACGTCTAGTATAGATATGGGTTCCTGTTTACTAGACACTTTCAAATCGGTTCTAATCAAAATATGCTGAGGGGCCTTAAAAGGATCTCTAGAAGTCATAATTCTAGGGACTTTGGCGCCCTCCTCGACCACTCTAAGGTATAGTGGTTCATAATCTCCGTCACCCGGTGGGGGGCAAGTAGAGACTAGTACTGAAATCTCACCTGGAGTGAGATCAGTGGCATCTTTAGCTTCACGGAAGAATTGCCCTATATCATGGGGTAACTCTGCTGCATGAAGCATGGATCTGAAAATGTCCATAAGGGCAGTTTCAGGGTTAGGATTTTGGTTTGACGTATTAAAAGATTTTTGAGAAAACATTTAAAGGGTTTTTCCACTAACGTTGCAGATACGGTCTAACTTCTAGGTGTGTAGACGCACCTTTATACGGTTACATTTATAATGTGAGGAATGTCCGATAATAATAACTCTCTAAAGGTCAACTATCCAGCTACATTTGTCATTTCGAATTGTTTCAGCAATAGCGTCATATCTTCGGCATGACAAAACAAAATACAGTTCTGAACTACATAATCGATTGGGGTCTCTTGTAGATCCTAAACTACAAGAGGTTATCCTAACACTCAACGTTGAAAAAGTCTAACTAACCATACTATATACTAGACAAAAGTTCGGTCGAGAAACACCTTACTTGAGTACGTGAATTAGATGAGATCCACATGACGTAGATGTGGAAATTCAACACGGTTGAATTACGGGGTGCTGTGTGAATAACAGGGACAGAAGCCTACGCGGCCACCAAGAATGTGTCAGGTTGCGAATCCTACTTGACATTCTCTCGTTCTTAATCTAATAATATACTCAATAACCAAATCTATATACATAATATGATGAGACAGTTTCAAGCTCTTCAGGCTACGCCAGCACGAAGACTCCTCGGAGATTGAAATGTATCTTACACGAATATAAAGAACAAATTAAAGTATTAAGGTAGAATAGAATCACTAAAGAAAACTAAAACTATTCCTACTGTGAGATACAATAAAAGACTACCACCTCTTAAATTGTATTATGTAATCTACTCTAATTCTATACCTAAGTTATATACCTCATCGGGACTAGAGGCTAAAATGTGTTAAATAATTAATTAATGGCTTGGTCAATCACACTTCTATTGAGAAAATCACTTTCGTCAAGAACAAGCGATCTCAATGAATTGATGCATGAAAGCCCAAATAAGTAATATAATAATTAACTAATATGTTGCCAGGGAGCTTTTCAACTATAACAACAAAGATAAATAAGTGACAGGGAGCTTTACAACTATGTCGGGATAGATATTTGTATGATCGACGCACGGGTATTTACCCGCG
>JAAOEH010000016.1_pt1 | contig 10116 bp, 2 predicted proteins | sample 7058381 | NCBI WGS metagenome assembly JAAOEH01 (sample SAMN14008812, study PRJNA605028) | viral metagenome | isolation source: viral particles filtered from seawater | place: China: Hangzhou Bay, Yangshan Deep Water Harbour | collected 2017-10-31
GTTTTTTTTGCAATGAAAACTAAGAATTTCCTCCGTAAAGAAGATTTCTTATACAAGTCAAATGACTCCCGCAGTTTAAAAAGACGGGCGGAAAACGTGGGTTAACCATGTGTATTTCTCGTGAGAAAGTCAGATGAACGACTCCAAGTCAAATAAGGAAAAAGCGTGATCGCTTGCGATTTATCCTAGATAATATCTAAAAAACCTTAGTGAGGGAACCAAATCATTAACTGACTCGGAGGGCCATAGCATTCCAGCTACATTTTCTACGAAGAACGGCTCTTACAAGCTCTTCAACCAGTGCTATACTGTTCACGGACTCCCGCGTGCTTCGGGACTTTTATTAAGGGAAAGATTTAACCCTGTCTGCTTTAGACAAAAGCAGAACCTTCAAAGCTGGTTCTAGGCTATCTTTAGTTTTCTACATCCTAGGAATTTTAAGGAAAACCTCGAGGGACGTCACATCTCCGGTTTCAAGCAAAGCTATTCACACCATTCAGGGTAACCAGTGGTGGAATGCTCACGAAGTACGCGAAGGAAAGATCATCTGCACCTCCCCGTAAGTAAATAGGTGCATTATTTGAGGGTGTTACCATCATAGTCGTTGAGACGATAACTTCAGGGGCTGCACTCGCACCCATCCAATAGTATAGGGCTCCACTAGTGCCAACTTGTAAAGTGTCATAAGTAGGGAAACAATAGGATGAGGAGTACATGGGTGTTTGGATTTCAGCTGTTATTCCGTCATGCACAGGCAAGACAGCAAAATTAGTATTTGAAAATCCATTGGGACCTGCTCTTCCGAGCAGATCAGTCGTGCCGGTATTGTATTCTTTAGCGACAATGCCGTGCGCTGGAGAGTAATTGTATGAAATACAGGATCCTGAGGCAGCTCCGGTTGGATCCATTAATTTAGTACGCATACCTCCTCTGGCAACGGCAAAGATAGAGGAACAAAGGGAATAAAAATCGGCGGTCAGCTGAGGATTGACGGCTGTGACCACAGATCCGTCAACAGCTCCCCACATATATGGGGCGATATTGTAATAGGTAGCACTAGGCAACGCGGCAGTTCTTGTTCTAGAAACCATCCTCTTAACTAATTGACGTAATGACATAAACTTTTCACCTATACAGGTTTTAGCAAAGTCGGTGGTTGGGGTAGGGGATCGAGCATCTCCGATAGTGATCACACCGGATTGAGGAGCTGATGGATAGTAAGGGGTATAGTTCGAAGGGAAAGGTACAGCGTATTCTAGGTCAGGAGCTCCAGCTACTTCAAAAATACAAGTAACAGAAGCGGAAACAGATGAAGGAGCAACAAGTTGATCAACAACCCAAACAGAAAAAGTTCCGTAAGATTGGTCATTGTCCCTATAAATGAATTCTCCGGTAAACGGAAACTCAAAAGTCCACTCATTATCATAACGGACATCAATAATGTGTCGGTTCAAATAAGCGGTTCCAGCATAAGTCAAAGCCGGTGGTGAGATTCCATTGTTTATTTGGGGGTCAAAGCAAATAGCTAGACGACCAGAGTGAAATTCAGTTTTAACAATTTTAAGTCTAACTCTAAACCCTCCACGAAATTTAGAAAACATCGTCATGGGGAAGGTACAAGGAAGGAAATTATAAGTGGTATTTCCATTATCTGTGGCATTTAGGAATAGGGTGTTGGGGCACAATGAGTTGGAAGTAAGCAAAGCTTCTTGCGCGGTGGATGTGCTCCAGGTTACAGAGGTAAAGTAAGCAGGAATAGATTTGATGTGGTCCCACGACATTTCATCGATATCAGTTCCTCCAAACCCTGGTAGTATTTCAAGCTGATTTTTAACAGACAAAGATAATTTACTAGAAGCGTCAGCTCCATCGACATTCTGAATCTGGAAAGCTCTATTTCTGGCGGTAACTCGAATTGGCTCATCAATTGATGGTTTGGACCACCCAAAGACGCTGGCAACTCTAGAAGCAATGTCAGCAGCCCAGCCAACTGGTGCTGCAAATTCAGACAAAAGGGGTACTTCTTTAAAAATGCCTGCCGCTTGAGAAACTTTACCAAGAGCTCCGGAAATAGGGCCAATGTTGGCAGCTTTTTGTTCACGTTCAGTGACCGATAATTTCTTAGCTTGAGGTTGTGAGGCAGTGAATAATTTGATATTTTCCATGTGTACCCAAATGGTGTAGTTACAGGCTGTAGAGGTGGCAACATAAGGGTGGAGTTGTAAAACTCCTAATTGACGCTCATATAAACCTGAGGTGGCACTTCTAATGGGATTGAAGGGATAAGCACTAATGTAAGGAACTCGAAGGGTGACTTCAGTCTCGGAACCCAAATCGATTTCAACATGTGGTACTTGCGTTCTCTGGGTTAAAGAAAACTGATGCATTAGGGCACAGGCGGTGTTTTTGGCGGTGATTGCTACGCCAGCGGAAGGATAAAAATTAAGCATGTAGCGACCTTGGGTAAATCGGGTGGCGTTGACTTGTAATGTAAACACGTAATCCGCTCTAATACCAAGATGACCCGTCAGTTTGTTAGCATATAACGCATTGCTGATAACATCGTCAGGGATTTGTTTTTGAGCGAAAGTGGAAACGGTGTCGGTTGTACCGAGTGATCCGTCGAGAAGCTTGATTGGTTTATTAAGGAAACTTATGATTGAATGTTCCATATTGGTCATACCATGATCTGCAATAGACGATAGTAGGGGAATCATGTCTGGTTTTTCTGCTGCTTTTGTTTGTTCGTCAGCAAGAAAGACGGTGGTAGCATTCTGTTGGACTTCGTCAGCTGGGACGTTGTCGAAATTTTCGGTTAGCGCATTCTTAATAATATCTTTGTGTTCTGCCATATTTGTAATAAAAGGGGGGGGGTTTCCGGTTCTTTGAGCCGGCACATAGTTTTTCTAATACGAAAGAAGCTGTTAACAAACGATTCACCAAACTACTTATTGAGATGGCTTCATATTTTTGGTGTTTTATATTGTTTTTGGCATCGAGATAAGTTTAATAATCTAGTTCACACGTCTCTTTTAAGACAATGGAAATCCAAGTCCCTTTCGGGGAGAGGTTTAAGAAAACAATACGAATCTGTCAATTTTATAATTTTGTGTATATTTTTGTATTTTTACATTTTTCCTAGCAGTTTATAGTCAATTGCTGAGGACGTTTGTTTGTCTAGATAAAGTTTTCTCGTGAGGCGATAATAGCTTTAGCAAGTTGATAATTGTCAGTAATAGGGTAATGATCCAAACGTTCATACGAGGCCTGAACTAGAGTGGGTGCATATTTATTGAACACCTCTTCACCATGAAGAGAGAGCTCTAATATAACACTATCCACTTTGTCACAGGTCGTCTTGTGGGATTTTTCACCTTTCTTCGTCCAATAAACTTGTTCAAGTAAAGAATCGAGTCTGAGAGCAGCATCATATCTTCGACTAGGCTTGTCATAGCGGAAACGACGTTTTAGAAATTCTATATCCTCCAAGTTTCGGAGTTCACTGGCTAGGGGACTATTTTTATGTTCAGGAGTATAAGTGTAACCTAAGTCAATCACAGTACGTCCAATAAAATCTTCAGTGAATTTCTCTCGATATAAGGAGGAAGTAGCATAACCATTGTCATCTCCTTGCACGACAGGTTTTATGTGTTTATCAAATTTAGGAAGACAGGCAAGGTCAAACTGATGCAAGACCAGCCAGCAATAGTAAAAGTTAAAAAGATTCAGCAGGCAATTGATGAGAGCAGTAAGAAACATTCCAGAAGGTATGCCTCCAAAATACTCCATAACTAAATTGCCGCGTATGTGTTTGGCATTATACATATAGGTACCCGAGGTGTTCCTAATACGATCATTGCCATCATTATACCAAGCATTGATTACATGAATAATTAAAGCTCTAATAGCTTGTCCACGATGAGAACCGTCATAGCCAGAGTAATCTCCGGCTCCGATATTTTTCATCATGACACCAAAACAAAGCAATCGTTTAGCAATCATATGCCATTCTTCAGAGTAAACATTAACACCAATAGCAATGCCATTGTGTATTCGATTCTTCATAATCCACATAGCAAACTGTCCAAAGTACATCTTGTCAATAACGATGTAAAGGAATCTGAGCACAGAAAAAATTCTAGCCTTCAACTTATTTAGGACATCTTCGCGAGGGATAAGTTCGTCTTTAACGTTGTCAATGTTGTAGTTTTCGGGATCTCTAACACCATTGGCCATATCTTCTATAAGTTTATAAATAATCTCAAGAGCTTCAAGCCAATATTTGTTGTCCAAGTCGTAACCGTCTTGTGATTTTCCAGTATACCTAGTTCGCTTAGGATGGTCTGGAACACGTTGATTACATTCTGGCCAACCAATTCCGGTGTTTCGAGGGAGACTTCGAGAATCGGGTTCATCCTCAAGGCCACAAAAAGCTTGCTCGGGGGTTAAAACAAACTTCTTAACGGAGATAGGTGAATTTTTGCAAAGGTCAACATAAATCTGTTTACAGATAGCATCGACATACACTTGCGGGATAGCTCCTCTATTAACACACATTTTCTTCAAATTGTGATTCCAAGTGTCAGTTAGAACACCATTGAATACTTTTGGTGTGAGAGGTGCAGGGATTTTCTTAGATGGGAAATAAAGGTTGTAGAGTGGTGATTTTCGGATGTCAGAGGCAAAAGCCATTGGGGCTGATTGTTCAGTACGGTAAAGGGGCATTATTTGTCCGTTACTTACTAAAGTGTAGGCCTGGGGTCGGCTAGGTTCTTCAAATTCTTCAGTGATTAAATCTTTGGTGTCAAATTTGGCTAAAGCTTCTTCAATTTCCTCTCTAACTAGTGATTCAGAGTAACCAACACAAATCTTTTCACTACCGGCAACATGCATACCAATAAGCCTAGAGCGAGGCAGGGTGGGTTTCTGAATGAACAATAACCCTCCACAATCTCCTGTACTAGTTGGGGCATAATATTTATAACCATTGTGAAGTTCATAAGCGGTTGATGGATCAGATGGATCAGGGACCACATAATGAGTTGCTTCATGTTGAACACGAACTAGAGCTTTCTCGATCGTTCCGTCTTTATTGGCAACAAATTTAGCAGTCAATCCTCCAAGATTTTGGTGTTCTTCTCGGTTCGCAATATACTTAACTATAGTCTTTCTACATGAGAAGTCAGCAGTTTTTATCGGAGTGTTTACTAGGATCTGATCTTTTCCTTCTCCTACTGGGTGGGCTTCAGCATTAACAAAATCTTCAAGATAGAAATATTGAGCTTGATGGGTATCTCCATAATCTAAGCGAATTTTGACTCTGCATCGTAATGGATTCATATCCGCAGAAAAATTGGAACCGGCTATAATTTTCTTTCCTATCGTATCAAAGAAATGGTCAGGGAAGGCGGCAATGCTACCCTTAATAAAGAGCATAGATCCTAAGGATTCATACTCATTGGAACCAGGGTAGACTTCAACAGCCATGCCAAAGAAGTTGTAACATAATATTCGATTCATTATGTCTTCACCATTCTTATCCATATTGTCTCCCATTTGAGGTTTTGAAGCGGCTTGTTGTTTTATTTTTAGGTTTTTGTTTTGATATTTTCTCGCTTTTCCTCTAGGGTGATCAGAGTGGGATTGGGGGATGGTGGGTTCAATAGTTTGATTAGAATAATCCTTTATGTATTCATCAACTGATTGGATAAGACTATCAATTCCTTCATTAGGATCTTGAACAAAGGGCTCAACTTGCAGTTGTTTTGTTTCCTTGTTCTCAACTAGAATTAATTTACTATCCCATTCAGAAGACGGGATTTTTGAGGCATTTTCTAAAATTTTTTTGTATAACTTGAGTTCAGCTTCGGAGGCTTCTTTATTAATCATGTCAATAACGCTCTTGGACTCAGCGAATGTCTTACGCAAATCCTCATACATTTTCTTTCTGATTTCGAGTTCTATTTCAGCTCTTTTGATTTCCTCCTGAAATTCCTTTATTGATGGAGTCACGGTGTACTTTATAAACGTGGCAAACAGCAACTGTAATGCAGCCAACGTCGCAAGATATTGCAACATCCAGGTGTGTTCTTTTATTACTAACCAACTGTTGTACATTCCTTCGGCCCAAGTACCTTTCATCTTGTCCTTGAGAGAACTTTTATAGTGATCATATTTTTGCATAAGCTTAATTAGAACACCTTCATAACCAGTTCCGTTAAGATGAACATAGGGTCTTACGAAAGGATCGTAAAGTTGATAAATTTTCAAAAAGAATCTTCGCGCTAAATCAGGGTCTTGAGAGATAACGACTTCATTAAATTTCAAACCGAAACGATAATAGAAAGCGGCAACAATTTCATAGGCTTTAACATCAGTATGCATATTCCAAACATTGTGTACTTTATAAAGACGCTTCATATGAAGATAAAGGAAAGTAACGTAATCTCTTTTATAGATGTTTTTAACAAAAGCATTGACAGCGTGTTCGCATTCATCTGTCAAGCGTAATGTGGTGGGGTCATTTTTATATTCGAAAGTTTCTTCGGCTATATGTTTCTGATCTAACATTTCTTCCATTTGATCAATTGTTCGCCGATCTCCACTAATTGGCATTTCTTCAAAATCTTTGTAAAACTCTTCAAAGTCAGGAGAATAACGACCATTCTCTGTAGATAAATCATACAATAGGTCATTCAACTCAATAACTTCTTCACGAGCTTGGGGCATAGATTCTAAAGCGCGATTAACGTGGTAATTTCGAATTTCATTGATTCGATTTTTCAATTTATAGTATTGTCTTTTTTTGAGAGAATGAGTAGCACGAACTTCTTCTACCATCATATTAAATGTGATAGGAGTTCCCTCTTCAACACACTCATAATTTTTGAGATAACGCACTCGTTGATACCAAACCATATTTTCATGAACCACAGATTCTCCATTCTCATCAACGGGGAGTAAAGAAGTATCTATCGTTCGACTCATCTTGTCCATAGTGCTTGTTTCAACGTTACAATATTCTTCGCGAGGATAAACGATGTAAGCATGGTCAATTCGTCGATAATAGGCTCCTTTACTATGCACAGTATCAAGAACGGGATTTTTCATATTTGTAGTTTTCCAGACAATGTCGGGAGCGATGTTTCTCTTACCTTTATCTCCAAAAGCCATGTTCGCAGGAGCAGTGTCATTGTTAACAATTTCAATTACTTCCAAGGCTTCAGAGGTTGGGTCACCGGGAACTTCAACTCGTTGATCTCCATCATCATAAACTAACATTTTGGTGAGATTTTTAAGGGCTTCCCAGAAAGTGTGGTGGGTCTTTCTGAACATTACAAAGGCTTCAGGGTTAGCTTGATAAGCTTCTAATTCTTCACGAGTAAGAATATAGGGCATAACAGCATGTACAGCCATTTTGGTGGTACTAGATTTTAAGGTACCTGGACCTCCGATCATCACTACGAAGACAGGTTCAACTCTCAATCCTTGGGCGTTGTAATCAGAACTAGAGAATTTCTTAAATGGAGCATCCAACATCATTCTAAAACGATTCAAGACTGTTCGCAAGTCATTCGCTTTATTAGCTGGTAATTTGCAATTCATCAAAATAGAATTATTTTCTTTAATAAGATCACTAACAGTATCAAAGTTAAATTGGGTCTCTTGCATATCACCATCATGGAATTTTCGCAAGAAGGCTTCAGCTTTGGCTATATGTTCTTCTACTTCTGGGGAGTGAGTCATGAACCAACGTTCTTGTGACGTAGTCCCAAAGAAATAAGATTGAGCATACTTGTATAGCCATTCAACGTAAGAAAGAAGGTTCATAACAATTTCATGAATGTTACCGGTAAACCGGTCCCACCCACTAATTTTTCGGTAGACTTCTTCTGGGAGTTTGTTGATTGGGGTGTCTTTCAGCACAAACATAGAGAACAATGTTCCAACAGCTTTGATAATTGAGGGGGAGTCAGCAACAAATGACTGAGGTTCAGAAGCATTAAGATTAGACAAAAAGTTCTTCACTTTTTCAATACATTGAGCGACGGTAGTAACCATCTTAGAGTTCATAAATGACTCTGTGTGATACAAAAAGACTCCTCCTGCAATCAAGCAAACGGCTATTGATATTTTATCTCTGTTATTAATAGCTGAGATGGTGGCTCCACAAAAGATAACACCACTAAAAACCTGGACTAAGAAACGTTGACTAGAGTCCTTCCATTTCTTTGTGTCTAGTAATTCACGGAGTTGATCAATAGTAGAAAGGGTTTCAGGATTTTCAATTTTAAGCTTGTCCATTAGATTGGCAATTTGTGACAATAAGTTGTTCATTTGGTCGGTTGTTTCCTTTAATGATCCATCACGAACGGTACTAATGCCCGCGGCGATAGTTTCTAAATAGGATGGCGTTTTTTCAATAGGAGTTGTTTCTTCTTCAGTGTCCACTCGTTCAGGGATAAACAAGGAAAGGAGACTAGCTTGTGGTTGTGAAAATTCAGAAATGTCAATTTCTTCTTCTTCAATAAAGGCAGTAACAACGGAATCGTCATAAACTTCTTCTAGGTTAAGATTAGCTTCTAATGGGTGGTGATGAGGAGGGGGTAAGGGTAAGTTCCAGTATTCATCAGGAAGCTCTGGAATGGACGATGACCACATAATATTAGCGATATCCATATTAACTAAAGATGTAAGCGTGTCTAGAATAGGAGGCATGGCATTTACAAATTGAGTAGGGTACTCAACTCTACCGTTAGCAACACAAACTGACATGGGTGCAACTGTTAATAAGGGCATGTGGGGAAGGGTTACAAACAAGTTCATAACAATATGTGTAAAGAAACTTAAATTGTTGTAAAAATCTTGCGTATTACTACGATCAAAAAACAACCAGAATGTTCTATGCATATTGAAAAGCGGAGCAAATCTAGCATCGACTAAGTATCTGGTTTTAGGTTTAACGAGAGCAAAGTTATACAAGAAAAGATAAAAATCTTTAACAAAAAGTTTCAGGTCATATAAAGGTTCGCGAGGGGCTGAGATAAATTTGGACAATCTTTTTTCGTGTGTGGCTACTATACCAGTCAAATCCACTCGTGGATCATTGCCTAATACAGCCTCGAAGTACCACACTTCATTTTTACTTAAGGGTCTAAAAGGATAAACCCATTTTTCAAATTTAGGTCTTTCATCTTTAGGTTTCTTGAAATAACGCAATTCTTGTTTAATTAAACGATCACGACGACGTCCCAATGGTTTTTCGCAAGCGGCCCTAAGGTTTGATGGCGTTCCGTTTTCGAAAGTAGGGAGATGAATGTCATAATCTTTAATCGTTTCAATCAACATTTTTTGTTCTTCCAAATTATTTTCAAGAACTTGCAAATAAATGTGTGAAGGAAGTAAAATCGCGTGATCAGGATTTCGTTTTTCTAGAAACTCATCTAGGTGAGAATCAAATTTAGCATTAAAGCGGGATTGGGTGCTACCACAAGTCAAATGGTAGTCTTCAAACATAGCGAGGAATTCTTTAAAGTTTGTCATTCTGGGCTATAAGTTTTTTCTTTCGCAGCCAGACTTTCTCTGGCGGGATAGTTTTTCTATAAGAAGAAAGCTTTTAACGAACTGTTCCAAAGTACAAGTACTTCAGCTAGAGACTAACCCACTTCTTCTGGTCCATTTATTAAGAATAAATAGAATAAAATCTATCGGATCATACTCTTATTCGCATAATCCTCATGTTTTTGGATTTTATATTGTTTTTGGCATCTTTTCAAATTTAATATTACATTTTTCGTAGGTCTTTTAACACTCAAAGGTCTTATCAGTATAAATACTTCAATTTCCACCGTAATTTTCATTCCAAGTCCCTTTTGGGGAGAGGTTTAGTAACACAATAGATGAACGTCAATTTTATAATTTTGTTATTTTGTATTTTGTTTTTAAATTTTTGTTTTAAGGGGTGCAAAAGCAGCGCAAAGTGGGGCAAACATAATTTACTCATACATCGGCTAAATCATCATATCCGATTTAGACGTAGAATTTCAATTAGAAAAGAAAGTTCGTAAATAATCGTCATATCAGATTAAATGCAAACACAGGGCTCCTCCCTGTGCG
>JAAOEH010000017.1_pt1 | contig 10095 bp, 3 predicted proteins | sample 7058381 | NCBI WGS metagenome assembly JAAOEH01 (sample SAMN14008812, study PRJNA605028) | viral metagenome | isolation source: viral particles filtered from seawater | place: China: Hangzhou Bay, Yangshan Deep Water Harbour | collected 2017-10-31
TAAAATTTGAGTCTAAGTCGCTAGCTCTACAGGCTAACCGTTGTCTCTTATATAGCGTACTCCCGCTCGAAATTTTATTCTCTTCTCTTTCCGCGAGAAGCTCTGACGTCCAGGAAATGCATTTACGCACAGAGTGTGGGACTAATATCGCCCATTTTATATCATTAATGGCTGCTATAAAGTTTTTATTTTCTTTTATAATTTCTGAAACCCGACCTTTTCCATAGCAAAACTCGTCGGTAATTAATGATATTTTGTAAAATGGCCGAAAACTACCCACTAAAACCACGTCATTAAAAATTCACCTCAGGCTGGAGAGCCAGATACCTCGAAAGGTACTGCTCCCAACCATCGCAAAAGACAAAAGTCTTCTGCTGTCGCAAACGTTTCAATCCCAATGATATTCGTAGTATTTAATACTTCAACATCTATCTTATAATCACGGGTTACCGATTGTTCCATAGGAACTACACCAGTGGCCCAGGGATCATCATTACATGCCCACGCAAATAAATTGTTAGTATAAAAGGGGATCTCCATTTCAAAACCAGAATTGGTCAAATTCATGAAAGTCAACGTACCGTCAGGCACAACTTCAGATAATACTTTCGTAACACTGGCTGCAGGTCCAACGGTAGTGACAGATTCCTCCGATAAAGAAACATTTATACGTGCATTCTGACAATTAAAATCAGGAATCTGGGGAATATATCTAAACCTCTTCCTCATTCCTCCACGTTGTGCTAAGTAAGCAAAACGCAAATACTGATAAAGATTAACAATATCCCTACTATTAAACGTAGCGCTTTCATATGACCCAGGATAAACTGGAAATATGAAGGTTGCCGTCCCAATTGTTGTAGATGATGATATCTCGTAAGATTGCATAAATCGTTTTAAAAGCGATCTAAAAGATACAGGTTGTTCACCGAAGAATTCTTGAGAAAGCATAACATGGTTATGAACAGATTTATTCATCTCCATATTGCTAACTTCTCTATTAAAATCTCTCTCATCAGACTCTAGCACAATTTCTGGTGCATACGGTCTAGTTACGAGAGGAAGATATTCTTCCGAGAATCTATTAAATACCATCTGTGGAGCACTGACAAATACATTGATTTGAACAGCGCTGCCATCAGGTGATTGAATCTCAGTAAAAGGAGTCACAAATATTACACCGTTACAAGTATCAAATAATGCAGAATCTGGTGTAAATTGTGCCCCAACAGTATTGTCCATGCTTTGATCAGTAATATTCTTACACCAAGGTTTAGGAAAATTCCAATCTACAGTGAACTCTACAGACTGAGTTTCTTGAATATCAATCACTTTGACGTACTGCTTATTTGTATTCAAATTAGCAGTAATTAGTGAGTATTGTACAATATTAGGTTCGTAACAAAACATTAACTTACCACGATGAAAATTGCTAGAAACAATTTCAAAACGATAAGTTATTTTACCTCTCCAATATTTAAAAGGAGTAGCCGCAAAGCTTAAAGCAGTTGGCATACATCCTAATTTTGTTGTCAAATTATCTACAATATTGGCTCTAGGTGTTACTGCTGCAGACCATAATATGTCAGTTAAGGGGACTTCTCCAACACTCCATGAAAATTGATCGAGTAAAGACTCTCGCTGGCAAATGCCGGCAATAGCCATTTCGTCATCATCGACGCCCACAATTCTCGGATCAATCGTCAATTCCTGTTTAGGATCCAATGTCAATCTATGTCCAGTGTCCATGCCTAAAGTATTAGCTCCATTTTGAAAAGGTTCATTCTTAACCCTACTAGGATGTGTAATCACAGTAGGATAAGACCAACCAAACAAAGCTGATACCTTATTGAGGGCACCTAATACGATACTACTAGCCTTTGCAAACTTGCCAATGACTGGTATATGTTCCATAGCTTTGGAAACGGGTAGCATCGCAGAGGACATAGATTCGACAGGTCCGATTATTCTTTCATCAGATTCAGTTTCAATAACTCCAACGGAGCCGGTTGCACCCATGATTGTGACATCAGTTGCATAAACATAAACGTACAAATATACGTTTGTCGCGGTTGCTGTAACGGCTTTTATTTGATTTAAAGTACTAACATATAATGTACCTAATTTATCAAAATCGTCAAAGTTAGTAGCATCAGATAAAGCTACTGCTGAATTGTTGAATAATCTACCAACAGGTTGTGGAGAAACATATGGAACCACCATCTCAAAAGGAATATTCTCTCTAACGTCCAGTGTTTTAGCACCAGGCGCTTGTGATAAATATTTCAACCGTTGAATTCTAAAAGTTGGACCAAAACTTGATAAAGTTTGATTCACTGATGGAAACGGTTGATAAGATACCAACATCCTGCCATAATGAAATGGGGTTCCTGAAATCGTTATTCTGACACCCAAGTTACAACGAAGAAATGCATAATTCCTAAGCTTCGCTCTAACTGTGGGGTCTCCCAAGAATAAATTCCAGATATTGAATGATAAATCAATATCGGAATCCAATGAAAGACTGATTGCTGCGACCTGAACTGGTCGCTCCAAAAAGGCTTTCATCGTCAAATCATCATTATTCAACATGTGATTTGAGTTCTGGTGAATATACGTATCATCCTTGGTCTCACCTCCAACGTCAGTGAGGGTAACATGTGTTTCCACATTGCTATCCCTCACACTACCAGTGTGAGCGACTGAAACATCTGCTGATTCAGTCTGAATGTTCATAGCATAAAGGTGTCTATCTATTGCTCTATTTAGAGCTGCAATAGATGCCTCCAACGACTTTACAGTAGCATTGATCTGGATGTGCTCCTCACTTATGCTCCTATATGAAGGTGACGAGTGATATTTTTGACTTTTTCTAATGTCTGCCGCCCTAAGCGTGCCAAACATAGATTCTGATGGGTTACTATTTTTTATTTTTTTTAAATTTTCTAACTCTTCTCTAAACTTATCTCTCTCTGAAACTAAATTAACCAAGGTACGATTATCTCGCATGTGTCATTGTCTAATGCACACTCTAGTCGACACCAACTAGTGTGTGTTTGCAATTGGAAGTCGACTGGTTTAAAACCAGTCGACCCCAAAACCATCATTCGCCATACCATTTCCAATTACATTAATGGTTGACAGCTGGTCTTGGGCATCTCCTTCCTCCCTTAGATGTGTAGCGTTGGGACATAGAGTATCTAAGATGCGATTATATTTAACAAAATCGCTCTCGCTAACAGACGGCATTTTGGCCGAGACACTCGCTGCTAGTCTAGTTCGAAACGCGAGCCAACTAGATTTATCCAAATGCAAAAACAACTCCCATAAAGCTGAATTACATGTGGAAATCATCTGATCGACAGGCGTAACATTATCTGAAGGCATTCTCCAATATAGCATCCGATATATCGAGTTCATATCGAGAATTGCCCTGTAGTCGCCCAAATCAGGGTGTTTCCTGAACTTTCGTTTAAGAAACTCCATTTGATCTAGCCGCCTCAAAGGAATACTGGACTTCGTCTTGGTTGGTGTTGTAAACTCCATCCCATAGTGTTTTTCACAAAATTCAGCGTACAAAACATTATTAAACAAATGGGAAATGGACTTCTTAACGACACCTGTGACATCGTCTCCATACGTAGTTTTTAAAAACTTTTCCCAGAAATCTTGCAAAGATAATCCAGGAGTCATGGCAAAGTAGTACATCAACAACATAACACTTCTTATGCAATTGAACTCTGCTGTTCCATAACCACCTGATGTCATCAATCCTGGACAGATAAATATGTCTCCATTAACTTCAATTATCGGAAACAAACTATCCACAAGGACACCTGCAAGCATTTGCAATGCTTCCTCATTGTATCCCATTGCCTCAGCCAATCTATAAATGAAAGAAGCAGCGGCCAAACCAATTTCAAATGGCATCGAAGTATCAAAACCACCATAATCACCATCGAAAATACAATCGTCAGCGTCAGAGAATGCTTCAAACTTACGGTAAAAAGCGTCTCCTTCCGACATCATATTTATTCCAACCGAAGTACAGAAAGTCTCATTGAATTCCACGAGCAAAGTAAACAACGGAGCCAAGTACATACGAGAAACTATCAAATAATCAATAGCTGCAGGATAAAACATCCTAGTTTTTCCCTTTAAAACCTTCTCAATAGCACGCGGCTCGTCTTTAAGTTTGGCACCAAATATGGTACCAGCACTTTGTCCCTTTGCGTAAGATTTCAACTTCTCTGCCACCTTATTGAGTAATTCATCTGATGGTAGTCTTGTTACATTTTTCTCATCTTCATGAACTACGGGAATCCAATTGTTTTTCTTACCCTTGAATCCATATCCGGCGCCTGTAGACGCGTTTATCCTTCTAAGGTAGGCATCATTTGCGTCCCCATTTATGGCGTGGTGAACATCCAGAGGCTTTATCTCGGTTCGTCCATTAGCGTGTAATTGAGCGACAGCTCGATCCAAGAAACTCTGTATACAGGTTTCCAATATATCCCTATTTAAGGCCTTTTTCTGGACACCTATTTTACGCAAATTAACGTTATATGGTGATACATACTCCCCAGACGCGGTGGTCTTTGGATGCATCAATGGTGGTACGAATTTCGTCTCAGGAATAAATTTAAATTCCTCTTCAAAAATTCGTGGTAAGTCTTCACACAAGATAGATTTTTGTATCTTACTCTTGTTAAAAGGCATTATACCCTTTCCATCGTATCCCAAATATTCAACGTTGTCCATATCCTCAAACATAAATGGTGACTTGGGCACGGGATCCGCCAACGAAACTAAATCATCAGATTGTGACACCAAGGGCATCAGGATCGAATTCTCTTCTATTTTCTTCATAGCCGAGACCAACCTATCCTTATTCAAAATCGTTCCGTAAGCATGAGATGATCCTTGTGCTCCTGCACAGTGAATACCCAATATGACCGCTCCGTTACCAACGTCACCCAATACAGGGTACCCGCAATAACCTTTCGAATGGCCGCTCCACGAGTATTGTATAGGATCACTAATGACTACCTCATCAGCATCCTTTCTAGCAATTCTCAGAGGAACACGTAACCGGACAATAGGTGTATCTATGGTTCCAACGAATCCATTTGTACGATTAAAATCAACAACACTGAAATGATTAGTTAAATCCTTAAACTGAACTTGACTTAAACGAACAACAGAAATGTCATCACCGAGATCATACCTATTTTTCCGGGTCAACCAAGTATCCTTGTAAGAGCCTGCTTTATCAATGTGAGCCATACAGATCTTAATAACACAGTCCTTGTCTTTCGGAAGGGCATGTGTATTTATGATCGCGTAATCCTTACAGATTCCAATCACATGAGTCACATTGTTGCGCGTTTTATTATCCTCATCATACTCAACTTGAACACGACGCACATTTGCCAACGCTACCTTCACTAGTTCGGACGAACTATGAGTGTGTTTCACAGGATACTTCAATGTCTTTATTGTCCATTGAACTGGATCAGTACCTTTCTTGATTCTTTTAATGGAAGCACCCGCTGCTGTCAGCTCCTCGAATTTGTTGATAACCTTTGTGTCATCATTCTCTTTTTCAAAAGAAGTATGTTCAAGATCAACAACCGAAGTAAACCAACCTTTCAGAAAAAACAGCAAAGTGGCTCCCAAAGAAGCAAAAAGATACCATCTCTTGTACAATGTAAGGTGAGTCATGATTTTGTCTGCCTCACCCTTGTAAAACATTTTGACATTATGGGTGGCTAACTCAAATCGGTCCCTAGCGGTATTCGTCCTATCTGTAAAATAGGTCTTGACGACGGCTTTGCACGTTGGCAACAAAATGAACTTAACCAAAAGGACACTCAATATCAAAGAAAACGGTCCTGTAAACATGAAAAAGAAGGCACCAAACAGAAATTGGATAAACCACGCTATGGTGTCTATGAAGTTATCTAAAGAATTATGTCCCAAATAACTAACACAAGATACTGAAGCGTAAGAAAACCCACTAGCAAAAAGCTCTGAGATCACGTTATAGTTGTTCTTAGTCTTTTGCGTGCCAAGTCTTAATCTGTAATTTACCATTTGCAGCTGCAAGAAAAACCAATTTTTAAAATCAAAATGTACATCAAGGGGACTAAAAGTCTCCAATTCCAATTTTTCTTGCTCCACAGGTAACATTTCCTTGATACCCTGTAACACATCCGTGAACTTAGGTTTCAATTCCAATGCCTTCATGATGGCAAACTTACGTGCTCCACTAATCTTCCCATCAATGGATTTGCACATATTAATTACGCCATTCTTGAACGTGACAGACATATTTTCGGCTGGTAAAGGACTATCCAAAACTTCACTGTAGATCATCTTTCCGTTTTCATCATATTTGAAATCGGTTTGAACAGTTCCATATCGGACGAAAACGTCCTCCTTCTTCAAAGTAAGCAACTTATCCTCACGTTGAATTCCATCTCGGAAATACTCGACCAATGCATCAAAAACATCATCAGCCTTAGCATCTCGTAACAGATATCTCGGGTGAGAAACAGTATTGCTCTGTTGAATTTCTCGGTAAACATCAAAAATATGCTTATCATTAAGCCGACGGCCCTCAGATTTTTTAAAATCCAAACCTGATCCTCCATCGACTTTAAATTCGTCAATGACTTTGGGATTAATATAGAGAAAGCGTCTTCTAAATGCAGCTGGATTATTGAATAACACATCCAGATTCAAATCCTTATTATTAGTATCAATAATTACCAACTCACTATTAAAAAACATTTTACCCTTATCACCAAAAGCCATGTTCAAAGGCATCGCAACAGAATCGATAACAGACGTTAGTTCTTGGACGGTATCATCGCCCTGTGTCTGTACCAATTGTTTCTTCTTTGCTCCCAATTCAGAATAATGGACATATGGGTGGCTCCAAGGATCGTATCCCTCCCAATAGTCTGAAGAAACTATTCGGTGGAAAACGTGGTTAGAATCAAAAACTCGACCTTTGACCTCCGAGTGGATTCTACATAACCAATCCATTAAGGCCGCTTTACCGACCCCAGGTTCACCATACAACACTATACAAAAAGGTGGGGCCCTGATAGAACCCAATATACGATTTTTAACACTTAAGTAAACAGGATTCAAGGACAAATAAGCCTCGAAGCATTGTTTATATATGAGTTTCGAAAAATCGGTATTATCTATCACCTTTTTTAAAAATGGGATAACTTTCTCGCATGCAACAACGAATTGTTTTTGACACATCATACCTTGTACAGGTAAACCTGAATACAAACAATCACGTTGTGCATATAAGCGGCGAGCCATTCCAACAGCTTCCAGAGTCGGATCTCTAGAAAATAATAAACTGCTTAATGGTACTCCAGCCAACATATTTTCAACAGCTCTAAGAACGGTAGCTGTAGCGTCTATTAAGGTAGAAAACAAAGACATCATGTCTTTACCCTCTGCCTTTCCCAGATACTTATGAATATATGCGACCTGCTTAGTTTGCAAGAAATTCATAGCTGCGACAGTCACGAAGAAGTCTCTAATAGCAGTAACCAAATTACTACTTACAATCTGTTTTAAATACAACGAAAAATCGGAGAGAGTCTCTGAAAAAGATTCCAACTCAATTTTTCCTTTATTCTCCTTAGAAAGTAATTTACTAATCTGATATGCCATAGAATATAAAACATGACCGGCAACTTTAGTCTTAAAACTAATGTTCAAAGTTGATAGGTACAATTGAAAAACCATTAATCTGTCTGCCAAGCAAGACTGACGTCTCGCAAGATAAACAAAAATAATGAAATTAACCACACCCTCAATATCCTTAGAGTATTTACTCAAAACAGAATGTTCTTTCAATTTTGTATATAAATCCTCAATGAACTTAGATTGAAAACTATCGGATACAGGCTCATTCATCTCAGGATCGAATGAATTTTTGATATATAATCTGTTATTGTCAAAAGCCGTGTATCCTTTTTGGGTTAATAGCTCATGCAAAGTATGAGCTAAAGGATCCTGATACCCATCCAAAAGAGAACATTCGAATCTATAAGAATTTCCAGAAGTACCATCAATGATACTCTGTACCATCTCAGCAAATTCATATTCTTTAGATTCGCATGCGACATCATCAAAATTATAGTATGAATAATCATGCTTTAATTCTTCAGCTCGCAATGTCTCATCCGGATCAATTTCCATTCTGTACCAATCCAACATATCAGTATGCTTATAATACTCATACATTGTCCAATCAATTACTTTTAACGGCTTTGTTCTAAGCCATGAGCACCTGAAAGGATCAGAAACATCATTTGGTGTAAATCCGTAGACTCTCATCAATGATGTATCATAGTAACTAAAAGGTTGAACAGGAATGGGAATTTCATCAAAAACTTCCACCATCTCAAACAAGGGAACATCTTTAATTTGATCTCTAAACTTAAATAAAGTCTCGAGTTCCAAAGATCTCTCCAAACGTCTTGCCATTTTCCTATTCTTCTTGGCAATTTTGTTCATCTTGTTTGCTTTCATAACAAGTTCATGCTGGGTGGGCTGAACATTGTCAGAAACTGTATCATAGTCGGAAAGTGATAATCCGTTAAGTTCATTAAATGAAATGAGATCTTCCACGAGCTCGTTACATTCTTGTTCATCAACATCATAACAACTTCCTTTCAACTTCCGACGGATATTCATCTCAAGAGTACGCTTCTTATCAATAGCCTTTCTGGCCTTCTTCAAGTCATCGCGTCTCTTTTGTTGCTTCTTAGCGCGAGACCTCATAATACCAAGAATTGCAGCATCACTTCGTAGATAACCATTTTTAGTGATTCTTAAAGACTCATCTAAAATGATCTTATTGCTGTTTACAATTCTGATCTCCGCCGAAGATTTCTTCTCCAAATCAACAGGGGTGTTTGCCAATCTTTGCCCAAGTGTACTATTGCCAGCGCTAGCTGGGATACGCAAATTCGAAATCTTAAAAAGGTTTGAATTCGTGCGAACACAGGATGAAACATATAAACGGTATACATACGTACCTGATATTTACATCCCAAAAGTAACTAGAATACAAAGTTCGGAAAACGCATCCAAATATCATTACTATAGATAATTTGAACTCATATAATTGACCTACATGCACCATCATCTTGGGGACCCTGGTGCCACAGAATTTATCCTTGCTTAAGGGATCGACGCTGTGTTGTATAATCTAACCATTCAGTACGGATCGGTGATTAAATCCAATCCATAAAGTTTTTCGAGCAGTGACGGGGAGAGCGACTGGCAAACCGCACGAACTCTCCTTGAACCCGTTAACGCGTTAGACTGTTCGGATAACAACTCCTACCCGGTACATGCCGGCAGTAAGTAATTATATAAGCTTATCCAGCGACAATTAAGCGGCTGAAATAATGACATTGCATCCGCAATCCTTTATATTTTTAACACAAAAATATACGAAAAAGGGGTGACATTATGATATAACCGTAGTTAAAATGTCTAGGGTAAAAGTGAATATGGGGTGGACTCCTCCGAAGAGGGCCCCAAATGCATGTGTTTCAGTGGATACATGCTTAACTCCACTATCTGCTTTACATAATTCGTAACATCCCACACAGTTCCTCGGTGGTTTTAACGTGTATAAAACACGTGACGGATAATTCTAAACAAATTATGTTTTTCTTGAAATCGGATTAGGCGATACTTCCGATCGGTTAGTGAAAGAGTAACAGACAAAACTTCCAAATTCTATTACGTGTGAACATCCACATTCTAACTAATGTGGCACATCTTTAAAGGTGGTTCATTAAAATAGAACATACGTAAAACGCCAAACGCATGAGCAGCTGTTAAACAAAAGAGCAACAGCTCTATAAGATAACCAAGTGTTCGAGCAACGCATATAACGTAGAAGGGTGTGTAAGACATAAACCCCGCTACGGTATTTTTCATGACTCGACAAATCCTATCTAATAAAGCTGAACACTGAAAACAAACTTTCGTTTGTAGACAAAACGGGCACGACGTATCGTGCACATTCCATCTAATTGGGAG
>JAAOEH010000018.1_pt1 | contig 10058 bp, 3 predicted proteins | sample 7058381 | NCBI WGS metagenome assembly JAAOEH01 (sample SAMN14008812, study PRJNA605028) | viral metagenome | isolation source: viral particles filtered from seawater | place: China: Hangzhou Bay, Yangshan Deep Water Harbour | collected 2017-10-31
GCGGGGATTATTCCCCGCCTCTATGATGCAGTCCATGTGACATGGCCATGAGTGGTGTGGATTGTTTCCACGCTACATGTCATGGTGTCTATTGGACATTGCATTATATAGGTGTTGAGTATTTCTCTTGTCATCTGTTACTAGCTTGATCTGCTTACGATCTAATAACTCTTTCGTGATTCGTTATTGAAACTCTTTGGATCACTGTTGTTCTGGTTTACGTTAGCCGGACGACTACAAACAACTTTGCGTTGTGAGATTTGTTTTAAGTTTTTATCTCACTTAGAGAAATGTTGAGTGTTTACTCCATTTGGGCAGCTTTGGATGTGCTGCTGTTTTTGTTCTCTTGTTGTATACTATGGCTCTTGAAGCCCTAGAGTGCACTAGTTAGAAAACCTTGAATAGTTTACTGTAGCTGTTTAAGAGTGGACCATTAATGTTGGTCGGGGTCTATTCCTACTATTGGAATGTGATCTGCTTTGCTACGGGCTTGAACTATTGTTCTTGCCCTTCTTTTTGTATATATGTTTTGGAATTCTGTACATAGTGTATTTTATTGGTGGGTTCGTGAATTTTGGTTAGGGATTGGTTCCTTTCCGGAAATCAACCTTCCTAATTACCGCTATCTGTTTGTACCTATCTTGATGAAGGTGGCTTTTTGGTGTCAACTTGACGAGACGGTCCTTTTGAATGTGCGATTTAGAACTGCGATTATTGGACTTGAGTCACTTGTAGTAAGCGTAGGAACTTTGAGTTGGGTTCCTAAGGCGTGCTTGTAGAGAAGTTGGTATGGATTAGTTATCAAAGTCAATATTAACTTGGATATGTTGTTAGGAGAAAAGGTTTATTCACGAAGTTGCAGCCCCACGTGTTAGCATGGTCATTGTATGTGTGCTGATCGTGGTGTTCAAGGGATTGCTTTGAAACTCTCTAAGCAATGACGATGTCGTGCAGTTTGACATTGTTGTGCCATGTGGGGCTTGTAATTATGCTCACCTCTGCGCCAACTGTTGAATCAACCATCCGAAAGGATGTGCACCAATCCAACTTAAAAGCAGCCTGGAATTCTTCAGGAAATGCGTCTGTTGGTGGGATTCATCACCCGCTCACGTTTTCGAACGTGTTTTTCTCTACTTCCAATGGAAGCCCCTCAGTTTTGATTTGGCGTGATTTGTTACTCGCCTTTTCTTTAGGAGGGGTAGTTGGTTTGTGGACAGTTTTCATGTATTTTGTACCCAAGGTTCGTAAATGGGTTTTTCTTTTCCTTGTGTTGTTTGTTGCTCCCATTTGTATTGTTGAGCCATCCGCATTTTGGTTAAGACTGTGGACGTTTGGTTGCATTGGTTTTCTTTGGAGGACCATTGTAGCTACGGCCATGATTCGCCTTGCATTGCACTTTTCTGCAGGTTTGCATTTTATGCCCCTGCGGTGTTTGTATTGGCTTGTGTTTTTCTGGTTTTTGGTTTCACATCCTGGAGCTCGTTATGAAATCCACTGTGTTTCTGATGTGTGTTATTCTTCTGATCTCTCTTTTATGGATTGGTTAATTGGTACTGGTGTTCGTGCCACAAACTCTTTTGGCCCTCCTATTATGTGTGATCCTGGATTGTTATGGTGGGTTCCACTTAAGTGTGTGGACCATGGACCTGATTATTGTGCACAAACTGGAACGATAAGTGTTGACACTGATCCATTCCGTACGTATCAGCCTGTCCCCGAGGACACTGACTATGCTTCTGATAGCTCTGCTTCAAGCAGTGATACGGTTTATCAGTTTGACCTGTCCCGTGAGAATGCTAGTTTGGCAGCTTACTGGGCGTGGTTTGATACGTTACCATGTGATTGGGAAGTGCGAGCAACACAGCGTCGGTCACATCACAATGAGGGATTTATTGAAACGTGGACGATTTGTGTCACACTCGACTATCCAAATGCGCGTTATCGCGCTTGGGGACGTGGTCCTGCACTGGTCGCAATGCGGAGTGCTTGCAGGGGTTGTGGTTATCACGATTCATACATTGCTCAGTCCATGTTATCTGGAGTATTTGGTCGGAATGTTGGATTTGATTTTCTTGAGAAGACTGGTTTGTTCGTTTCACATATGTTGCTAGCTCATAAACCTCACCAACGATATCTTGCATGTGTTCATTACGTGTCTGATCTTGTATCTCTTGGACAATCTTATCGATTGGATGTTGGTAACATTCGAGCAATGACAGATTGGTTTTCTGTGTCCATTGAGCAGAAACCTGATTGGAGTAGCTCTTCAAGCGGCTCTAGTTGGGGTGAGCCCGATGATCGTCATTTTGATATTCCGGCAAGGCGTGTTGATGAAGGTGATGCAATTGTTGAATACCGCAATCAATCTGGCTTTCTAGACTTGTTTTCTGGTGCTCTTAAATCTTCAATTGTTGTATCGATATTGAAAACTATTTCTCTTGTTTGGGCAGCTCTTTTTGTTTTGCCATCTCTGAGTGGTGAGGCATTGTTGAGCGCATCTGAGAAAGTTTTTAATCAAAGTTCGGTACCAGAGAGAGTTGTGAATGTTACTTCTAAAGCTATGGAACATCTTGTCACATTGGCAAGACGTACTATGGCTTTTGTTAAGACTGGCAATTATGAGGCTTTCTTTATCAGTGAGAGTGAAACTACCAAATTGCAAGACGAGTTTAAGTCCATTAATAATACAATCTTGGAACTTGAAAGGTCATCTAGCTATGGTAGGACACTTGGTGAAGTTCAGCTAAAACTTGAAGATCTCAAGAAGAAAGCAGTGCTTAATGCATCTCTTTCAACGACTCTTGAGGCTCGTAAATTAGCCTCTGACGTTGAGCGATTGTTGTGTGACGTAAAGTTTCGTATTCGAGCATCTGGGACACGGTATCAGCCTTTTGGTGTTTTCCTTTTTGGTGGTGCAAAAATTGGTAAGTCTTGTTTGGTTAGTATGTTTAACGCCCATTTTGCGGCAATGGAACCCACTGGTGAAAAGTTGGATCTGTCAAACGTTTACACCCGTACCCCTGGAGAAAGTTATTGGTCAGGATACAAAACTTCCACATGGTCTGTAGTATTTGATGACTTGGGTCAGGAATCCACTGCCATGTTGGGCCAAGCATATAATCCAACCAATGAACTTATCCAGGTCATCAACAATATTGCTTTCTTTCCTGCGATGGCTGATGTTGCGGAAAAGGGTTATGTTAGTGTTTGTCCACTGCAATGTGTCGTAACTTCTAACAATCCAGACCTTAATTTGCATTATACAGCACATTGTAAAGACGCATTTTTCCGTCGTATTCCAATGCGTGTGACCCCAAAAGTCAAGCCTGAATTTTGTGTTGATGGTCAGAGCACTATTGATGCACAGAAGTGTGTTAAGCCCGATGGATCACCTGAGATGGATTGTTGGACGTTTGATGTTGATGAGTATGTCACTTCACCTGTTGTTGGCAGGGATGGTAGCTTTCGCTCCGTCCATCGTGATATGCCTGGTGCTCTCTTTTGGAGGTATTACTCCCGGAAGGTATCAGAGCATTTTGCTGGCCAAGGCCGTTCTTCAAATTTTGTTGATGCTTTGAAGTCGATGGTGTATTGCAAAACTTGTTTGACATTGAAGAGCTTTTGCGGCTGTCATGGCGACGGGTTGGATGCTACGCGTGTTCATCTTGAGGATAGATATGCGGATTTGACTGCTCATTTAAGGCGATCTGTCCACTTGCATTCTTATTCTCCACAGTCAGGGCTAGAGTGGCGACCAGTTGTGTTGTATTCAGTATACTTTTCTTGTTTGGCTCTTGTCTATATTCAGAGTTTTGTGCTGTTTTGGCTAGCTTGTTTGTTTTCTTTGCTTGTTTTCTATCCAAAGTTGACATTACGTATGATTACTTGGGTTGACAATGTTATTGAGAAGTCACTGGAGCGGTCATATTTTACTTGGGCTGGATATCGCATAGGAGTTAATACAACTATAGGTGCCACTAATGTTTGCAATTGGACTTATCATCAAGCTGCTGCTCTATGGGCCCGTTTTGTTTATGCAAAAGTGAGAATGGATGATAGTGGTGCTTTGGTGCCAGATTGGACTTTGCGGTCAATTTTGTTTAGGTGTTATTGGTTGCCTTTTGGCTTACCACAAGCACTTGCACTGCGTCGTGAGCCTTTTGTTCCAATACCATATCGACCATTTTACAGGCGCGTTTGGGTTGCTGGACTGATTGTTGCAACCATTTTGCTGGTTAGTGGGTCTTCTCTTTTGTGCGCTCGGTTCTTCTCACAGGGTGGTTCTACTGCAGCTCCTGCAGAACGTACAAATGTGTGGGTTACTGAGGAGCGAATGGCTTTGTCGACTATGTTGACTCGCAATTCTGTTACAGGAACCCATGTGGAATTGAAACAAGATTTGTTGTCTTGTTATGGGCGTGCGAGCTTTCCAGTGAATGCTACGTCTAGTGAATGTTCATATTGTATACCATTGATGGGCAACAATTGGTTAGTTCCTGCACATTTTGCACATGGAGCCCTTAAATGTGGGAAAGCCGTGCGTATATATCGTCCTCATGGAGATCGTGTGCAGAGCTGGGTTTGGTATCCAGATGCTTCAACAATGACTTGTCATCCTGAAGAGGATTATTGCATTATTAGGGTTTCTGGTGCGCCTGTGGGTAACACGGTTCGTTTTATTGCAACCACGTCGCGTGGCGTTACTGGATTAAGTGCTCAAGCTATGGTGCAATATCAGGGAACTGAACCAGCTGTTGTACGTGCAATGATTGATCGCGTCAACATAAGGTACGTCTGTGATTGGGCACCTAAGTCAACGGTTCGCCATGTCTGGAGGGCTGCTGTACCCATTGAAACCCAGCCAGGTTTCTGTGGAATTCCGCTTGTCCATGACAAAGCTATTATTGGTATGCATATTGGTGGCTCTGGCTATAGTGCGCTTTTCCAAACATTGGATGGTGAATGGTTGAGGGCTAATTGTGTTGCTGAGTCGTCTGCCCAATCTGGGAAATGTGCTTTGGGTCCATTTTTGCTTGGTACGCCAACGACAAAGTGTTATCATAAGTTGTCGGATGTTCACTACAAATGTCCTATTCGGTGGGATGAGCTTGGGAAGAAAGCACTTCCGCATATGATATTTGGAAGTTTGGATACGCGCGTCCAACAATTCGTTTCTAGAGTTGAACCCACTTTGTTTTATGGCTATTGGTCTAAGCATTTTACCACGACTAAGATTCGCCCTCGTGTTGGGGTTGGTGAGGGTGACTGGGCTGCGCCTCTTTGGAAAATAAAGAAGAATTTCCTAGAAGCAGCTTCAAGTGACCGCGATGTTATTGTACCCCATCATCTCGAGAATGCTGTAAAGAGCTTGCGTGGACGTCTCAAAGACCTTGATTGGTCCCAGTGGCGTGTTTTGGAGCATCGTGAGGTACTTTATGGAATTCCTGGCAACTCTTTTGCTCCCGGCATGAAATTTGGGACGAGTGCTGGAGCGCCATATTGTACTCAGAAGTGTAAAGCTATGGATATAGTCTCAGATGGTGAAGACGCTGGTCGGTACGAGCTTACGCAGATACAGTTTGATCGTATTCAATTTATGTTGAATCAGGCAAAGGAAGGTTTAACTCCCGGGTTGTTGTTTCGTGCCACTCTTAAAGATGAACCGATAAAGCAGCAGAAAATTATTGATGGGAAGATTAGGATTTTCCAGGCTTCCTCTTTGGAAGCCACTTATCTTCTGAGGAAATTTTTCCTGCTTGCTGGTGGTGTTCTTTGCTCTGATGTGACTAAGTCTGAGATTGCTGTTGGAATTAACTGTAGCTCACCCGCTTGGGATTCACTGTTTGAACATGTGGTGCCTGATGGATGGAAAACTTTTTGTGGTGATTATTCCAATTTTGATCAGAATATGTCAAGCGCATTTCTTATGAGCGCTTGGAATCTCATTATTGGACTGGGAGATTTATCATCTGAGGACAAGGAGATTTGTCGTGCTTTGGCACTTGATGTCTCCAATCCTTTGACTGATTTCTTTGGTGATCTTTTACGACTCTCGGGCACAAACCCAAGTGGGCACTCAATGACAGTCATTATCAATGGACTTGTGAACTCATTGTATATGCGTTATGCCTACTCTGTCATTTTTGGCAATTGTGATGGCTTCAATGATAAGGTTCGAGTTGTTACATATGGTGATGACAATGTTGTAAGTGTGCATCCTGATATTTGCTCCCAATTCAACCAGAAAACTGTGAGTAGTGCTCTCGCAACTATCTGTGTCAAATATACGGATGCGACCAAGTCTTTGGACGTTCCAGAGTTCGCTAAGAGAGAAGAATTTACCTTTCTTAAGAGGTCTTGGAGCCCTTACAAACTTGATGATGGTCGTACAATCTTAATGTGTCCCTTGGAGTACGACTCCATTGGGAAGATGTTATTGATTGGTATACCTTCTAAAGATGATGAGGTTGGTCGGCACACAAACATTTTGCGTTCGTCTCTTCTTGAGATGTTTCCTTATGGGAGGGAGAAGTTTAATCAACATCTTGGGAGGATTTATGAATGCTGTGAGTGGTTGGAGACAATGGAGGACCCAGTTCTTCAGGCAATGGCACGTGATATCAGAGCCACTGATTTCCATACTTGGGATTATTACCTGCAAAAGCGGTTGGATCCCAAGGGGAACTCGTGGTATGACGATTCCACCCCCCTGACGGGGGTGGATTTCGTCATTGGTTGATCTCATTTTCCTGGGCCCGTGGCACGGATGCCACATCCACGGGCCGTCATTAGTGGCGCTTCACCCATGCGTGGGTGGAGGTCTATCGGAGGATTGGAAGGCTTTTCAGTGCAAGTCTTGAACCAAAGCATTGGCGTGTGATTTCAGTTACCAGCGAACGACAGCTTGAGAACGTTTCAGTTGTTCGTAAGGGGGTCACACCCAGACACCAGTGGCAGTCCCACAGAGCCCTATTTAGGGTTGCGTTTGGTGTGCGCACAACGTTTTCTGCAAGGGGATGGATGAGTGTTAATTCCCCCAAGTGGTTCACTTGCTTCAACAAATTTGTTTTCTGTATTGGAGGATCCACAAGCCAAAGCCGGAGCTGAGGCGGCAATTGATTCTACTGTTTCTGAGGTTGAGGATGGTACATACAAACATTGGTTAGAGCGTGAGGTTCCTATTGCGACAATTGCTTGGGCAGATGGCTCCACATTGTCGAACAGTTACTGCATGCTCGCGGAAATGTTGTTTGGTACCAATATCTTAAACTCTCGGATGCGTAATTATTCTAATTTCCGTTTTGATGCCATTAAGGTTCGTGTTGTTATTAATTCCACTCCTTTCCGTTCAGGTATCCTTATGGGATCTTGGACGCCATTGAATGTGAATAAGAACATGACGCGAACTTATGGCACAAGCACGCTTGGTGAGTGTCCTTATTTTTCTGGAGGAGTTTCAGAGGTTGAGCAAGGTGTTACAGTGCCTGGCTGTTCACAGTCAGATTTCTGTTACGTCATGTCTCGTTCCCAGCGAACTCCTGTGTTTGCAAATGTGTGTGATTCTCAAGGTTTTGAATATACTATTCCATGGCGACATTATCGTGATTCGCTAGTAATAGATTCATCCTGGCCTACATCTGGAACCGCAAATTTTGCAAATCAGTTTTATAACTTCGGTTATTTCACTTTAGAGTCTCTTGGTATTCCTCTTAAGGCTGGCAATGCAACAACTACGCCAGTCACAGTTCTCATTTATGCTCGTTTTGTTAATCCACGTGTATGGGGTCCGACATATTCAGCTCAGAGTGGTACAGTTTTGAATGACCCAGCTATTATTATGGCTGGGCCCTCGCGACCACTACATGCTGCTCATGAAGCGACCCCTCCTGTGCATGTGAATTCTGCTGATGATGAACGAGTTAATACCATGAAACCTAGTGAAATTGCTTCTGCTGTTGCTGATGCTGCTGGTGCTTTGAGTGCTGTTCCCTATGTCGGTTTCTGGGCTACAGCTACTTCAATAGTGGCACGCGGTGCTTCTGCCATTCTCGGTTTATTTGGTTGGTCCAATCCACCAATTATAACTGGAAGGCAAGGTATGCAGCTGTACAGCAATGTGCACACTAATAATCCGTGTATCTCCCGACAGGATGACGTAATAGCTTTAGATCCCCGGAATGAAGTCACGGTTGATCCGCGACTGACCGGTGGTCCAGGTGAAGATGAGCTCATTATTTCAAAATGGTGTTCAAGGCCTGTTGTGCTTGACACTATTAAGTTTAATGTTGCTGATAATCCCGGCCAGCTATTACTGTCTATTCCTGTCTCGCCTAATCATTGCTATCAGACGTATGTAAATAATACTGCAAGTGGTTCCATTCCTTGCGTGAGGTCAACAATGACCCCATACACATATGCTTCTCAGGCTTTTGATTTTTGGCGTGGGCGATTTCACATTCGCTTGATTCCAGTCATTTCAGCATTCCACAAGGGATCGGTAAAGATTTGGTGGGATCCAATTGGTTATGGCGTTACCAATCAGGTTGGACTTCAAAAGACAATGATTCATGAGATTGCAAACGGACCTATTGACTTTTCTGTTGATTTTGCCGCAGCAGTTGGCTTCTTGTCGGTTGATCCTTCACCCATTTCCAATTCTACGTCTGCTGCAGTTGCAGCAACTAATTATTGGGGTAACCGAGTTGCGGCCACACCAATTATTTCTGATAATCTGACCCGTTACTTTAATGGTGTTGTCAATGTTCAGGTACTGAATAGGCTTCAGGGCGAGACTGATGTTTACTTTGTACTTCAGACGTGGTTTGAGGATATGAAATTTGCTGTTCCTCGGTCTGATGTGGACGTTGTTAAGGGCACAATTTCTCAAGTGGCGGTTACGAACTATGTCACACAGTCTGGGTTGGTAGCTGATGGCAAAGATCGTAAGCTTGGTTTGTTGTATACTGGGGAGTCCGTTCTATCACTTCGTACATTGTTCAATCGTTCTTCCATTTGGCGTGTGCTTCACGGGTTCACAGGTGGTTCCACAGGGATAGCTGTTTTGAATTATGATTTTCCACGTTTTCCTTTGTGTAAGAATGCCATTGTTAAGGATTTGAACTCATCTACGAAATATTTCCGTGATGATACTTATGGCACATATTCAACTCAGGGTACTTTGGTTTCAAATTGGTGCAATACTACCATCATTGGTTACTTTACGCGATGTTTTGTTGGGCATAGGGGCTCTATTGTGTGGCGAGCGCAGCCTTTTGATTGCGCCCTTGGGGATAATGGTGCAACATATGCGTTATTCCGTTCAAACGCTCGATCCACAACAAATGTGTGGGGAAAGAGTTCCTACGTTGCTGGAGGGGGCTCCAATGGTGCCACAATCACCTTGCAAAAGCAGTATGGTGCAGGAGCAGCTGGTGCTGTTAACGCAACACCTGTTGATCGTGTGGCTGCTGGGGTTTTCCCTTCTTATTTCAAGTATCGTATGATGGGAGCAGATTCCAACCACTATTTGGATGCCACCGTTGTATCTGGGAATGAGTGGGATACCAATATGTTCAACTATGACAAGATCCGATATACTAATTCTGGACAAAGTGGCTATGATCGTTTCACTATGCTTTGTTGCATGGCTGGTGCTGATTTTTCCCCTTTGGAATTTCTTTCTTGTCCCGATGTGTATATTGCAACCCCAACTCTTCCCTCAGGGTAGCTCTACCCTTTAATTGAGCCTGTCTACACCCTGGAGTGGACTTTTGTGTCCAGGGACATGTCATGTATTTGGCTTTGCCTAGCGCAGTTGGCATTTGTGTCTGCGCTCAGTAGGTTGGTCGACCTGCTGCGTATTCAAAAGACCTCCCATGGTGCTCGCCTTTCTTTGTGAGTTGGCTTGAGCTTTAGGGGCCATGGGCACTCAATGAGTGTGATCCCGAAGCGTTCCCTGGTAGCCGGGGGGAAGACGTCGCCTTAAGACTAGGTTGGTTCTAGCAACCTGCGTGTTTAATACAAAAGCAAAATCTAGACATTTTCATTTTCCTGATCCC
>JAAOEH010000019.1_pt1 | contig 10027 bp, 1 predicted proteins | sample 7058381 | NCBI WGS metagenome assembly JAAOEH01 (sample SAMN14008812, study PRJNA605028) | viral metagenome | isolation source: viral particles filtered from seawater | place: China: Hangzhou Bay, Yangshan Deep Water Harbour | collected 2017-10-31
AATTAATGCCCTATTTTAACCGTTTGCCGTGGTACGGCTCATTTTCGGGTTACTCTAATTTATTAGTTTAACCTCATTACACTGGTTACTGTAATTTATTACTTTAACCTCATTTTCGTATTACTAAGTCCTTTTTATTAAGGCACTTTATGTTTTATGTTGTGTAATGTTTTGTAATTATACCCTTTGGGTATCAATCATTTCCGCATAGGTTGTGTTAGACTTTCGATTTGGTCTAATAACTTAAAGCACGTCGACGCCTATGTATGAGGATAAGATTACGATTACTGCGTATACGAGTTTGCTTATTATCTGAGGGATAACAAAGGCTGGTGAATAAAGCCGGAAACCCGATAAGAGAAAAGTATTACCAGTCCGTAAGTACCGTATGATCAATTCCATTCGATGTAAAATCATTTTCTTTTGCTACTTGGAGGGGATGTACCGTGATACTCCAAGTGTTCTATTATAACGGTTGCTCGTGGGAATCACTATGGCTACAATTACTAATGAAACTTTTGATGTGTGTGCTGTTGGTGCGTGCCGTAAGGCTGGTGGAGGATGTCTCCACAATTTCGCTGTCAAGTCAAAGAACTTGATATTTCGAGTTTTCGATACTATTATTCAAGACCGAATTGAAGATGAAGTCTTTGAGGAAGAGATTGATAATGGTACTAAATTGTTAGGTTATGAACCTAACATTCGTCCTCATGTTGTTTGTCAACAACCTCAATCTGAACAGTCTAAAGTAAGATCAAATATTGAGGCAATGTGCAAACGTGAAGAATCGGCTTATAAGAAGGCTGAACGGAAAATACGTAGTGTTTTCGAACATTGCCCGTACTCTCACATCCCTAAGAAGATGTGCTGGTGCTTGCACACTACGCATAGTCACGGTTGTGATTTTTGCGGGACGAGTATTGAAGATCCTCGCACAATGTGTGACAAGTGTATTGCTTATCAAAATGATATTTGGTGGGCAGACTTTGTTGCAGATCATGAGAGATCTTCTATCCAAACGGATATCCCATCTTCCTTAAATTCTATTGCTGATTCACTTGATTATTTGGAAAATATTTTCGGTAATTGTAAGAGTGATATTTTACAATTGCGTAAAGATATTGACTATTGCAAAAGTGTTTATGTTGAGGAACATATGCCTGGGGGGATGTGTTATGATTTAACGTCTGAACCTAAGGAATATTGTTCTTCAAGTGATGCTATTGCTGGAAAATTACGTGAAGTTGCGTGGAATATTTGTGCTATGCAAATTTGTTGGCGTGGTGATAATAGAATTAAAGTTGAAGGTCATTGTGAACATTTGAATGAAGGTTTGATGAAGTTGTGTACTTTGTTGGATACTTTTATTTATGCTGCTCCTAATTATGATGAAAGGGAGTCTATTCAATCTGAACGAACTTTACCTCGCCAAAAGGAACGTATGTTCATTTATACTTCTAACATTGCTATTCGTTTGCGTGAAGCAAACAAAATAGTTAATGATGATAAATCTTGTCATCATTTTCGTGCTGAATTTATTGGTACAACGAAGGCTATGTTATGTTTTATTGCAGATATTCGTTCTATTGTAAATGAAGCTCGTAAGTTGAGTCCTCGAATTAATCCAGATAATGGTTGTTTGCATGATGTACCTGATTCATGGGGTCACTGTCCTTGTATGGAAATTACTGAACATATGGAAGTCCATGGTGATAGTAATCTTGCTATGCCGCATGAACGTAAATCTCAATTAGTGGGATTTACAACTGATAAGGCCAAAGATGAAAGTGCCGTCCTTAAGATGGCACATGATGTAAATATAGTTGATATTAAATCTCGTTGTATGATTGATTCGCGCCTTGATGTTTTTCAGTGGAGTACTGCTTCATCTATTGGTACTGCATTAGCTCGCTACCGTGTTAGTCCAAATTATTGTGCTCAATATGTCGATTCTACTGTTCGAACTTATAATCAAACTGCATTGTGTAATTATGCAAATATTTACCAATATTGGAAAGGCTCTTTAATTTATACTTTCGAAGCTGTCTGTACAAAATTTCATATGGGCCAAGCTCAAATAGCTTTTAACCCTGCTTCTATTGCTGCTCCAACAGCAGCTGCTTGTCGTAATTTAATCACGACTACCATGGATTTACTTCCAGGTAAAAATCGTGTTGAATTTAAAGTAGAATATGTTGGAGAGACAGAATATAAGCAGTGTGTTTCATCTGCTAGTGGTCCTGCTGTTAGCACTGACCCATATGTTGATATTGCTAATGTTGGTACTATATCTTTCTTTGTACAAAATCCTTTAATAGCTCCTAGTACTGTGTCTAGTGCTATTGATGTTAATGTTTATATTCGTGCTGGACCTGACTTCGAATTTGTTGTTCCAAAACCTAAAACTTCTGGACTTACTTATTATAATATACGTGGAGACGTATATGAAGAGATGGAAGTTCAAAAGAAGGAAGATATTAAACCAGTTATTGCGCAAGCAATGACTGGCACCATGTCTTCCGAGGAATTGCAAGTCCATCGGGCTGGTAAAGTTGATTCTGCATCTACTTCTTCTATTATTGGGAGAGACTATCTGCTTTCTACGGGGGTGGTTTGGTCAACTTCTGATACTATTAGTTTAGGTGCTTTGCAAACTATACTTTTGCCTAGAGCTATTCTTGAAACTACTGATATTTCAATTAATGGTCTTATGCAATATCATACTTTCTTTCGTGGTACCTTTGATGTTACTTTTAGGTTAAATGCTCCTATTCAATTTGCTGGAATGCTTATTATGATGTATGTTCCTTTTGGAGTTGATTATACTAAGTGTTCTAATTCTACCTGGACCCAATTTCCACATGTTTTCTTTGATCCTGCTGCTGAAACTACGGCAACTCTTAAAGTACCGTGGTCTTATGTTACTCCTTTAGAGAAAGTAGATTCTACTGCTTCTCTGCCTGTTATGGGTAGTGTTGTTTTGAAAGTTTGGAATGTTTTACGTACTCCTGCTGATGGCGTTGGTTCTCTTTCAGGCTCAATGTGGTTCAGAATTAATGAACCTTACATTGGTCTTAAGCGTACTGTGCGTACTGTAGTTCCACCGATGGAAATTATGGAGCATATGGAGAGTGTCAGTGGTGGTGGTGTTAGTCAGAATAATGTAACAAGTGATTCTGCTAAGAAAATTGCTTCTGAGGTTGATATTTTTCAAGGATCCGTAACAACTCGTCAAAATATTATGACTCAAGATCATATGAATATTCTGAATTTGTTGCGGAGAGTTGATTTTGTTGATACTTTAGATTCTACTGTACCTACTACTGCTGTATGGACGCGTATTGCTACTTTTCCACCTTTCTTTGGTGCTATGCATAACTTTTTGCGTAACTCTTTTGCTTTTACTAATGGTGGAAATAAAATTGTCGTTATAGTACCAGTTGGTGCTAATCGTGGTGTTACGCTTGCTATGTATCCCTCTTTTACCGATGCTGATTTTTCTGATACTATTTCTAATACTGCTGTTACTGATGCAGTTGCTAAGTTTTATGCTGGTACGACTATTTGGAGACCTGGCTTAGCTTTTGAACATACTGTTTGTGTTCCATTTTATCATAGGGATCCTTTAATAAGTATCCCTAATACTACTGTTGCTTCTCAATGTGAATATGCTAACTTGCGTCTTTCTGCTTTGAATAATGATACTGCTACTAATGTTTTTACACAGCTTGGTCATACCATTGCTGATGATTTTCGTCTTTATTTTCCCTTAGCATTTGGACAATTTCGCGGTCCTATTCCTGCTCTTTTACGTCGTAAAGTTAAGGGTGATGTTGTTTTGGACAAAATTGCCGATAAGTTGGATGAAGTGGTGAAAGCACCGCAAAGTGGGCCTAGCCTGGCTTTACCTGAGCAAGTTTTACCGCGTGCTATAGTTGACCGTGTTATTGATCGTATTGTAGAACATACGGGTGTTAATCGTGAAACGATAAAAGATATTGGTACTTCTATTTTACATGCTTCTGGTAAACATAGCATTGCGGATGCATTGGCAGAATCACTTTCGTTAGGGCGTTATAGTAGAGATTCAGATTCTCGAGATGACAATCCGTCAGTTCATGCTTGGCCTTTAAATTTTCCTTTACCTACTAAGACAGTTACAATCCGTGAATTGCCTAGGCAAGTAATTGACTATGATAATATTTTTATACATAGGGCTACACCTGTTACTGATGTTGAAATTTCTGCTTTCCTTGCTGCTACTGCCAAACCTAATTCGTCAAAACGTGTTGTACGTAGTGCCGATATGGGTATTGACAGTGAATGTGTTAATGAACATATGTCTATAGCTATATATGAGCATATGCCTACTGGTGGTATTGTTTTAACAACTACTAATACTGCTACTAATTCTCAAGCTTTTCCTGGATTATTTAATGTTGCTGACTTGAATGTTATCAATATCAATATTGAGTGTTATTTAGTTAATCCTCTTACGACTGATTCAGTTAATATTGAATATGGTGTCAGTAATGCTGGTGACACAATTGTAATGCGTACGCAGGTTACTGGGCAAGGGCCTAGTTCAAAATCTCATATAAATCTTCAATTGAAGAGTACTCCAGTAAATACTTTGTCATCATTTTCGATATCAGCTGTGGGTACTGGTGCTGTAGTGCATAACTACAACATTAGTGCCTATGTTGATAATATACCTGATACTGGAGTAATAGTTTTGAATGAACCTTTGCATGTAACTGAATATGCTTCTATTGCACTTTCTGAAAGTGCTATTGTTGAGGAGCATATGCCAGTACAACCTAAAAAGAAAAGGTGGTTTAATCTTAATACTGGTTCTTTTCAAGAAGATCAATTTCATGATGCAAATGATCATTTTCCTGACTTGACTGAACGTGAGGCGGCAGATGCTAATGCTTTCGCTGAGACGTTAATTGGAAAAATGAAACGTTATTCATCAAATACTGTGAATGCTCTTAATCCAGTGTCATTTTTTCGCGACACATTTGAGAGTATACATTCATGGTGTACTGACAAATGTAAAGCATCTGCTGCTGCACAGGTCAAGTCTAAGCTAGGAGAATATACTGGAACTTTCATGGACAATATTTTACCTGTTGTTATATGGATGATTGATTTTGTTTCAAATTTATATGTACTTTTTAATACTGATTCTGATGTACTACGTGGTCTTATGATCGCATCCCTTACTGCTAAATGTGTCATGGCTTATCACCATGGAGACCTATTACTGAACAAACTAGACGAAGTAATAGGCCTTAAGATTCAGCAGCATATGGAATTTGATAAGACTTCTATTGCAGCAGTCGTAGCTGCGGCTATGGTTGCTGGTATTATTGGAATTTTAGGTTATTCTTTTCATGAAACTGATAGTTTAAATTTACGTAATCTTGCTACATGGCGTTTTGCTGAGTCATGTGCATCTTTAAATAAAATTTCTTCTCTTACTCGTTCTGTACCTTCGTTGTGGTCTGCTGCAAATTCTGGTATTAAGACTGCAATTGATTTCTTTTGTGAAGGTCCTGATATATTTTACGCGTGGCAGGATAAGAATAAGGATAAAATCAATGATTGGCAACTTCAAATTGATATCGGCAAATCTAATTCTGAGTTTATTGGATCTGAGCTTTTTGCTGTACGTGATGGTAAGACAAATTTTGTACGTTTGGCTGAATTAGTTGAATTTGCTAGAGAAGTTAAAGCTCATGGATCGGCTATTAAAGGTTTTAGCCACGTGTGGTTGCGTACTGCCGATGATGTTATTAAAATTCACGCTAATGCTTTGAAAACTATTCAAGTTTCTCAAGGACGTAGTGAACCTGTTGGCATTTTAGTTACGGGTTTGCCGGGTGCTGGGAAATCAGTTTTGTTTTCAGAATATTTACCACATGCTGTTATGCTTTCACTAGGACTTACTACGTGTTACAGTGATACTAAGTCCAAAACTTATGCTAAGCCTACCGATCCTAAGCAAGATTTTTGGGATGGTTATTTAGGTAAACAACATGTTTGGGTTAATATTGATGATTTTGGTCAATCTAAAACTGGAGAGGATATTGCTCAGGTTATTAATTTAATCTCGGCATCTGATGCTCCAGTTAATATGGCCAATCTTGAAGATAAAGGTATTCTTTTTGTTTCTGATTTTGTGTGTTGTACTTCAAATATGACACATTTTAAAGATATTAATAATATAAAGAATACTGAGGCTCTTGCACGTCGTTTTCCTATTTCTTTAACTTTTTCTGTTAACCCAGAATTTAAAACTGGTAATATTTTGAACCATAGCAAAATGGTTTCATATTTAACTGATTGTTTGCGTAAAGAAAATACTGCTGAGTCACTTCAACGTGGTATGGATAATGTGTGGACTATTGAGAAATGGGACTTTGTTAAGGGTCAATCTATTGGTAGGACTAATTTTTCCTTTGTTGTTAATCAAATAGTTAGTGCTCATTTAGATCGTAAGAAGGGAAAAACTGACTTTACTGCTTTATTGGATTCCATTGGTAAAGAGAATGCTGTTTTACCTGATGTTGAAGATTTTCAAGATGCATATGTAGATTTAGAAGAACATATGCCTTTTAGACGTTTCAATGAACCAGAAGAGGAAGAAGTTGGTCAGGGTGTTGAGCAAATTATTGCTCGTCAGATTTTCTATTATGATGTGAAGGAGAAGATGGCGAAAGGAATTACCTATGGTATTGCTCAAGACAAATTAGCAGAGTTGAAATCGTGTGACGCTCAATTGCATTATGGAATTTCTATGAAGGAGTATCATGATTCAGTTCATAATCCTCCTGTTGACTGGTCACAACATAATTTTAATTCTGGCGATAAGGCTTTCTTCTTGTCTGTTGTTGGTTCATTGAAGCGTATTCCTCGTTTAGAAAGTGTAACTGAGCCAAATGGTTTAGTTGTTAGTCGTTGGCCTGGTTTTGTTAATTTCTTTCTTAAATGGGCTGGTATTGTAGCTGCTGGTGTGGCCGTTGTTATACTTTTGAAGAAAGTTATTACTATGCTTTTTAGAGTCGTATTGAAACCTTTGGAAGAAGGTCCACAATATGATGGTTCAAAGAAAGCGGCACTAAAAGCTCCATCTAAAATGCCAACCAAACCCCTTAAAGCTGACACTGTTTTTCAAGCTCCTTGTCTTAATGAACGCCAGTTGGCTGTTTCCAATAGTGTTCGTTATTTACGTATTGTTAACAACATTGATGATCCTTTAAAGCTTACTGCAATTTCGTTAGATTGTAAATATTTTGTTTTTCCTGAACATTTTTGGCTTAAGTACTTAGAAATTAAGGCTATGAATGGTACTACACATTTTGAATTAGAAATGCGTAGAGCTGGTGAGCATATTGGATGGCAACCTATCAGTATTTCTGCCAATAATTCTGTGCAATTGGAAGGAACTGGTGCTACTGCTGGTGAAAAATTTGATGCTCGCCTTGTTTATTTAGGTGGTAATACTATTTTGGGAGCTAAATCTATTTGGCATCATGTAATGGATGCTTCTGAAGTAGATTTTTACACTAATTCTGTTCAACAGACTCGTAGATTGGGTCCTGTGGGTGGTATGGTAGGAAATCTCGCCCTTTTAAGTTTTGGTTCTTGGATGAAGTGGGCCCCTGTTGGTGCTACACCTCGTATTTATTTAATTGGTAGAGCCCATATTGATTCACAACCTGGTGATTGTGGTCGCCCATACGTTCATGCTGCAATTCAATCGCAGAAGTGTTTATTGGGAATGCATTCTTTGGGTATTAAAAATGATGCTCATAATATTGGTGTTACTCCTCTTATTAGTGAGTCTCTTATTGCTGCTAAAGCTATTCTTGCTTATATTCATCCTACAGTTATTGCTGTTGAGCCAATGATCATTGAGGAAATGACGAATATAGAACTTAAACCAGTTCAAAATTTTGTTTCAGATTATTGGAATACACCAACAATGCCACTTGTAGGTAGAATGTTTTTCGATGGCAAGTTGATTGAAAAACATACTCCAAAGAAAACAAAGTACGTGCCCATAGAGTTGGGTCGTACTGTTAATGAAGATGGCAATGAAATTGTTAAATATTTCAAACATGCCAATTGGACTAATGATTTTCAGCCAAGTACTAAGAGACCAGTTATGATAGGGGAGACTAAAATTCATCCTTTAATTACTGGAGCGCAAAAATACGCCGTCACAGCTACAAGATGCTGTGATTCGCGTTATTCAATTAATGCATTTAAACATTATTCACAACGGATGGGTGTTCCAGATCCTGAAGCTCGTGCTTTAACTTTTGATGAAGCTTTGAATGGTTATGGATTAATGAAACATCTTGTAATGAAAACTGGACCTGGTTATTGGTCTATATGGTTTAGTAGTGGTAAGGAACAAATTTTCTCACCGTTAGAGCAAGTAGTAAGATCAGATGGTAGTGTTGAAGTGACCCGTTATGAATGGTCTGCTTTAGCAAAGTCGATGATTGTACCACTATGGGGTAAAACCATAGTCCAGTTTTATGATGAAGCCGAAAAGGATTTGGCAGCTGGTAAAGCTATTAAAACTTTTTGGGTGTCTACGCTTAAGGATGAGCTTGTTTCGCATGAGAAAGCGCGTATAGCTAAAACTCGAGTTTTTGAACAACCCTGTGTAGTGTATACTCTTCTTTGCCGTAAATATTTTGGTTATTTCGCTGATTGGTTCCGTCAACGTGCAGGTTTTCGACTGCACCACGGAATTGGTAAAGATAAGGATACTGTGTGGGGTCGTTATTATGAAATTCTTTCTGCAAAAGGTGGCTATGGATTTGACATAGATTATAAGAACTATGATGGAACTGTTCAACCTGCCGCATTTGAATTCTTTCTGCAAGTTACAGATTACTTTTATGGCTTAGAAAATCGCGTTCAGCGACATGCTCTTATTCGCACATTGCAGTGTAGTCATCATTTAATTGGTGATACCATTGCTGAGTCGAGTCAGGGTAATAAGTCTGGTAATCCGTTAACGGATCTCTTTAATTCTATTACAAATGTTTGGTTAGTGTATGTCACTTACCAAATGTGTCAAGAAGCATGGGGTCCACGTAATGCAGATGGAACGACAGTGTGTGCAGGTATGGAAGATCAAGATAAGGATTTTGATTTCCTTACTTATGGAGATGATGTTATTCTCACAGCTACACCTGATTGTTTACAATATTTTAACCGTACTAATTTTGCCCATGTAGTTAAATACATGGGCTATACAGTTACGGCTGCTAATAAAGATGCGGAGCTAAAACCATTCGAACTTTTGGAAGAATTGACATTTTTGAAATGTCCTTTTGTCCAAAGGCAAGGATATGTAGCAGCGCCGTTACCAAAGAAAGTTATTTATCGAGAACTTACTTGGCAAACAAAGGAGTGTGTGGGAGACGAAATGCTCTTTAAGCAACGAATTCAAAATGGTTTGGATTTTATGGCACACCACGGATATGAAGAATATCAACAACTTCGCCTAGAGTTGAAAGAATTAGGCGTAGAAACTGAAGACCGCTTTTCAGATTTTGAATTAAATATGCGGGAAAAACAAGCTGGAGCGATTGTTGAGGATGGTATTGGTCGTACAATCATTAATGTTGACGATGCGATGTTAGAAGACATTGACATCGATGATGCGCTCGAAATTGACTGGGAAGATCCATGGCTTATGTCGGAAGAGTAGTTTATTATTTATTTACTTTATCTTATGTAGTTAGTCTTTCCTCCAGAGGGGAATAGCGGCACTGTTAGAAGTGTGTACGCGGACTCTGGTTGTATTATTGTATATAACTGGCAAATTAGATTTGTCAGAGTGTTACGAAGGATAGTGCGTCATTCGCAAGAACCATTTTCTAGTATTCTAGATGACTTGCAAACGTAACCCTGAGTATATCATTTCACTTAAACACGTGTATGTATCTTTTAATTATTTATAATTATTGTGTTTATTTTATTAAGACGTAGAAAA
>JAAOEH010000020.1_pt1 | contig 10013 bp, 1 predicted proteins | sample 7058381 | NCBI WGS metagenome assembly JAAOEH01 (sample SAMN14008812, study PRJNA605028) | viral metagenome | isolation source: viral particles filtered from seawater | place: China: Hangzhou Bay, Yangshan Deep Water Harbour | collected 2017-10-31
TTTTTGTTTCATTAAAAACACCAAAAAGAACATTTTGGCCCGTGAGTGACTGAAAGTCATCGCTCACTCACGATTTAAGTTTTAGGTTTTTTCTTAAAAATTGGCACTTTACTGTTGTTGTTTGCATCAACAGAAGGTGGTTGCACCTTGGTTACAATGTTGCTAATAGTAGGTCCAGCAATATCAATATCTATCATTTTGCAATAGACTTGCACTGTAACAGATGGGACAGAACTACTGGATACTTGTCTTAATGGAGCTAAGACAAATACTTTAACAGTACCCATCCAGCCTGCAAGAGGGGCAGTACTGGCGGTACTATTTCCAGTCTTTAAATAAGGACTAGGAGCAGCATAGGGAATCTTGAATTTGACTGATTCTCCAGTTTGAGCAGAGAAAATGACAACATCAAGAGCAGATAAGGCGTACATGTCCATGACAGACATTACACCATAGGGATTGGTTGGATTCCAATGTGGGCAATATGCAAACATAAGTGCACCACTATTGAAAGAAGTGGAATTTGATCTAATTTCTAATTCGAAAGCACATCGAATATAAGCATTTCGATCAAGTTTGTCAGTAACGTTTGTGGCAACGAACTGATCATGTGGAAGATTCACAGTTCCAATTACGGAACCTTGAGCATCAGTACCAGACCAAGTAATAGTAACTGGTAAATAGGTTCTTCCAAGGACATCATTGAGACCAGCATCAGGATAAGGGTTTGTGGAGTCAAAGAGCTTAGAATGCATTGGACGACCTTCATCAGTTCGAAGGCCTACAGTATCACGGAAAGAAGTGAGTTGACCTGATCTTTCCTGATCATTCATATGCTCAGTTGGAAGTCTTTCTTCAGCACCACGATTAGACTCCATTTGACCTACAATCTTTTTAGCTCCAAAATACCATAGATAGCCAGGAAAAATAGGATATCCACAGGTGTAATCATCAGCAGGACAGAGAAATACATAGAGCAGATTACTAGCTTCAGAAGAAGGAGACAGCTTTGTCAATTGTATGGCTGGTCTTTCATAATTTTCATATTGATACATGAAAGTCTGGAACGGATAGATAGAGTAATAAGGGACTTCAGCACCAACATATGGTACATCAGCCGTGCGTTGAGTAACAAAACCAGCTCGATCTGGAAATTCGGATTGAAATTCTCCGATAGCCAAATCATTTAGATTTTTGTTAGCAAGAGTCATAAAAGAGGTAGAAGCAGCAGTTGTTTGCACAACTCTTGCTCTGAATCCTCCTCTATGTTGAAGAAAAGAATACAAGAAGTTAACTAGCCATGATCTTCCATTCATTTGGGTCGAAATAGTTTGGGGATCATACCAGCTAATCTGGGTCGAATCAATAATAGTACTAGCCATTGAGAATTTGTAGGCAAGGGTATATCTGTGAAATAACTCAGGCCAAGTTGAAATCACTTCGGCATTAGAATCTCCGAATTGATATCTCATCTTTGCAGCAACAAGTGGTTTAAATTGGGTTTGGAATAGGGTTCTCATATTCGCATGGCCTGCAGCCATTTGACCTGAAATTTCAGTCTTTCCTTTAGAAGCGAAAGTTCCATCAGGTGAATATTCATAATTATCCCACATATCAACAGGTCTTGAACATGTGAAATCTTCAGCAGCAGACATCCAAACAGCACAATCTATAGTAGTAGCACCCACAGTGTTTGCAGCAATAGGGCGATTGACTACAATTACAGCAAATGAGCCAATAGTATATTGAGCAGATGCAGTGAGCGAAGCAGCAATATTTGGTGGTATTACAGGTAGCCATAAAGTATCAGATAAATATGGCACCATAAATGGTACAATAGTGTCACCAGCAATATCAACAGTCAGAGATAAAATATCTCCAATGTCAGTGTTTGTGACAGTATTAATAGTAGCAGGATTATAATGCCACTCGATACGAACACGAGCAGTCAAAAATTTGGAAGCAAAGAAGTGTAGAAGGAACTTCATTCCTCCTTTCCAATATTTAAATTTGGTAGCTATATTTCCAACAGGAGTAATGGAAAATACTTCATTGGACGTATTCTGAGCCATATAAGTGGGTAATATGGGCATTGAATAAACAGAAGCATTTAATGTAGCTGTCGAATCAAAGTGAAAAGTAGCAACAAGCGAAGGGAGCATTTTATACTCATCGAGTTTTTGATAATCTCGATCTTGAGTGTAGACGTCTTCAGTAGCAATTCTATTTTCAGGATCCATTCCTAATTGAGGCACAGGATCAAGTCCACGTCCAGGGGCCATATTGGGTACAGTAACAGGCAACATTCTACTTGGCTCTATTAGAGAAGAGGGATAGTTATAACCAAATCCTTTAGCAATAAGCGATGCACCCATAAGCAATGGGGAGGCTATAGCAGCAACACCTCCAACAACAGGCACAACAGATAGAGCAGCAGAAATTTTAGAAGCAATTGAAAGGCTTCCAGATACAGTCTTAAATTCAGACTTTTGTTCAGCTTCTTTTTTCATTTGACCAACAATCTGAAATTGTTCATCAAAACCAACAAGCGGATTCCAAAGGGTAGCTCCAACAGATGCATTTCCAAGAAATTTGCATAAGAGCATGGAGTATTCATCGGGCATTTGGGGCAATCTTCTTTCAGCTAAGGCTCTGTTTAAGAAGTTAAGTTCTCTATAATAAGCGTCTTTTCCCCAGTGATACCATTCACGCATCACATTGTTTGCAGACATCATAGTAGCTTCTTGCAAACCAAGGAAATTAGAACAATAATTAACAGTGTTCTTGAGGACTTCTTCAAGGAGAGGGGCAGATACATATCCCATACCTCTAACAAACTTTCTTTTAAGGAAATTAATCTCCTTATAATTATAATAATCTCTAGAACAAGAGAATATACCAAGTTCATTTTCAGTAACAGTAATAGGACGTTTCATAAAATCAACATATTCGTAACCTAATCGTTTCATAAAGTGATGGGTGCTAGCCATATTTACTACTCCTCTTAGTTCACCTCTAACGGTCATGACATGATCGTCACCAAGTGCTTTCTTTGGTATCAAAGCATTAACTTGTTGTATGTTGAGATTTATTCTGTGTTCAATTTGACGACGCTGATTCGTATGATGGACAGCGAGCATGGCACAGAAAAGCAGGGCGATAAGGGTAAACAAGCAGTTGACAATCATAGTTAAAGGATTGCCAGATGCATTGCCATGAGTAAAGAATATTAGCAAACAAAAGATAACTAAAGATCTTTGCTCAAATGTGAGATGAAACAACGCTTTCCGAAGAAAGTTTATCTCATCACGGGTAATAATATATCCAGGTACTAATTCGAGGGATTCTGGCGTAAAACGTTCCATCCACTCGCAAATACCTTCAGCTACTTCTTGAGTGAGAGCAGAACAGGTTGTAGCATCTTGGGCTTTAAGATCACCAGGAACAGCATGATCATCATCGGTACTAGATCCTTTGAAAAGGTAATCATGCATAATGGTCCATTCGTGTGAGTGGGGATTGACACCAGCAGCAAACTCATTACGATTGTGGCCTTCTAAAATGTTTTCAACAAAAGCAAGAGTAAGAGCTCTCATAGTAATAACATATGGAAAAGGAGCACCACAAATAGGACGTGTTTGATATTTTTCAACTTTTTCTAAAGGCAAAAGTTCATCTTTTGGGAACATGGTAAAAACAAGCTTCACTCGTTCTTTTAAGAGGGCTTTTGATTCCTCCCAATTGTCTCTTTTACAAGATAATATATCAGATACGAAATCGTGAACTTCAGTATAGAGGAATTCTTCAGCAACAGGACGGTCATTAACCATTTTGACAAAAACTTCTTTTCCTTTAAAAACAGTAGAAGAAGGTAGATCATAATATTCCTTATAATCTTGTTTAAACTGAGGAGTATTGTAAGGCCATCCAGGAGAAGATGAAACATCGACAGTTTTAGCAAAACGGTATCCAGGTGGTCGGGATAGTACTTGATCAACAGAAAAGACTTGGGGCTGTACTATTTCAGGGATGCATCGAAAGATTTCTTTGCGACATGCTTTCAATAATGTTCTATCAGAATCAGATAAGAAAGTATCAGGTTTAGCAAGTTTGTTGATCATATTTTGAACGGGACTTTGGCCATCACCAGGAACAAGTTTGGCGATACCAACAGTGGGCGGACCGTAGACTCCATAGAGCAGGGATTCAGAAATCTCGGTTCTGTGTGGTAAGCGTGGAGATAGCATAGGGTTGACCAAGGGTTCGGACTCTAACAAGTCTGGCACTGTAACGCGCATTTGGCCTTCGATTGGGGTGTCATGTTCATCGAATTGTCTGAGCTTTTCTTGAGTGAGCAAAGCACAGATTCCGACTCCAGCACCTCCTGCAACGTGGAAACCTACAATTTTTCTTTGAGCATGAGTGCTTAAGACAACGTAGCATTGTCCACAATCTCCACCTTTTGGGGTGAGTTTGTCACCATCAATACGTAGAACGTCTCTACAATGAGTGATGACTTTACTTCCTGAATGCGTAGGATATTCGAAGTATGGAATTTTCTCCACACGCTGACCTGGTAGTAGTATCGGTATTTTTGTGGTCATATCCTTATCGATAAGGGCGATGGTTGAACTTGCGATCTCGCCGAGATCATCTGCGATACATATGTACGAATCGATATTACGGAATTCTGGAAATTTTGGGTCCAGGATAGTTACCATAGCTCTATCATCATCAGGATCGTCAAAAACTCTCACATCCTTAAGAGCGACAACATGGGTTCCTTTGTCAGTTTGGATGGAAAATTCAAGAACGTCTGGGAGTTCTAAGAGATTGGTAAAGTGGGCAGCACAAAAGAAGGTTCTACCCTTTCTAAATGTGCATCCTTGCGAAAATTGACCTCCGTTTGCAAAGGTAACGGTAAGTCTACCAGTGTTTGCAGAGACAACTTTCACAATGTCCATTGAGTTTTGGTCAACTTGTCCAACTATACGGGGTTTATAGTTAAGGTTCTTGGTGGCAAGTTTGGCCGAGCTTCTTTTGTATGCTTGTTTATTAACATTGTATTCCTGTTTGAGCTGACCAGAAATATCATCTTTTTTGTTAAAAGCAACATACATGCTTATAGCAACACCACTCAATGTAAGTATTCCTATAGCGGCTACGAGGAAAGTGATTAATTGTTTCATATGATCACTTTGTTCAATACGATCAATTCCTTTGTGTTCAGTCGCTCCTTCAGAGGCAGCGAATTCATCAATTTCTTCGATTGTAAGGAATTTTCCCATGGCCAAGCCATTGAGAAAATTATCTCTCGAATTTTTAGTAGGAAAATCGTAGCATTTTCCAGTAAAATCACACTGAGCAGGCCAAACTTCTTTTTCAATACATTGGGTCTTTTCAGTTTCCTTCTTTTTCTGAGTTATCCATTTGTCAAGAAGGGCTTGTTGTTCCTTTTTCTTTTGTACATCAACAAGGGAAGATCTACTAATATGATGTACTTTTTCAATATATCGTTGGGAGATCTTTGATGTATCTTTGGGCAATTCAGCAAATGTAGGAGCAAACATTTGACCATTTATATGAGCAGGAAGTTGTTCATCAATAGGAGGTATATCAGTAACAACAGAGCGAGCAAATACTTCAGCAAGGTCATCTACTTTTGTAGGTGTGTGAAAATTCTGAGGAATGATTTGCTTAACGAGCAGATAATAACAGTTAAGATCAACGGTTACCATACAAGCAAAATCAAATTCATAATTCTTGAACAAAGTAGCATAATTAGCATTGGATATATAAACAGCATACTGACCAGCACTTGTAACCATGGAAGTAACATAGTTTTCACCAGGTAGAGGCTTCAATCCAACACTCTTTTTGAGCATCAGCTCCATTGCAATCTTTCCTTCTTGCATTTGGCCAGAAACTTCAATTTCTTGGGGTTGAGTCTTTAAAAGATCGATAGGACTTTCGGTCTTTTTACCAAGTTTTAAAAGTCTTTCACTAAATGCAGTCATAGATTCCTGAATAGAGGTCTTCTTCACATTCATAGTATCATATTTGGATTTGATCATATTAAATACATCATTAAGTTCAATGACTTTACCAGTTTTAATGTCGGTGAGCTTATAAACTGAAGGGTCAAATGAACTATGATCTGAGAGCTTGATACCGGGTTTAAGATCAACTTGTATCCTGATGTGTTGTCTTCTTTCAAAGGCAGTAGCATCAAGAATAGGCACAGTATTACTTAAATCCTTATTTCCAGTTATAATAACAAGACTAGATGTAAAGAATGTATCAGATTTAGTATCAACAGCAGCCATATGCAATGGATAGGGAGCAACATTGACCATATAAATTAATTCTAATGCAATTAATCTCATTTCTTCTGTATTACCAGATTGAAATATATCGTCAATGACACATATCGGTTGGTTCGTATAACCTTCCCAATATATGTTTTCAGATTTTCGATGATATATCTGATGGGTCTCAAATTTTTTACCCAAACAGGCAGCACAATAATAAGCAGCGAGACAGTCTTTAAGCGTGGACTTTCCAGCACCAGCAGGACCATAAAGTGCAATACAAAGTGGTTCATTACGCGCAGCACCAGCCTTATAAATAAGGACAGCCTTGCGGTAATATTGTAAAAATTTATCCTTAGCACGAAGGTAAAGAGGACTTAGATGATATTTGCCAATTCGGATCTTGTCAATTTCATCCATTCTAACTTTCTTCTCAATAACTTGAAGATAGTTATCTCTTTGTCTAAAGAAATTATCTAAATCTTTTTCATTTTCTAACTCATTTACATAATCGATGAGTTCGTTGTACCATTCACACAGAGATTTATCACCTCTATGTTCCCATGGAACACCGGTAAAAAAGCCATAGAGCCATTTGAAAGCGATAACGATAACTTCAAAGATATAGGCGGTAATATCTTTTATTCCTTTAAGACCAGAGGAAACTTTGGATAATTTAGTACCATTTGCAATAACTTCATTGTCAAGGGGTCCATTTGTAAAAATGGCATGGAGAAAGGTTATTGTTGTTTTGAGGATACCTTGATGGGCTCCCTCATCTTTGCCTTGTCCAGTGATCTCTGGATTGAGATCAAACATAGCGGATGTAGTCATAGCAAAATCAATTAGGTGTTCCAACACTCCAACTGATGTAGACAACATGTGATGTTTTGTAATGAACATGGTTCCAATGAGGATCCTCATTTGCATTGTTTCAGCTTTTATCATAGCAAGAATAGTTGCTATAAAATGCATAAGGTCTTCAAACATACCAATTCCTTTTTGAAGAGCAGTCATGGAGAAAAGAGAAGACACTTGATCTCTCATAGTTGACAGAGATTTCATAGTATCTTGAATGAGCTTTGTGGCATTTTCTCGCATATCAGTAGGGAACTGTTTTACTGTCTGATTGAGGTCAGTAAGAAGCGATTTTGTCTCTTCCATTTTCTTTTCAATAGAAGGTTCCATAGTAACTTGAACTTTGAGATTGTCAAGTTTTTCATCGATCTTCTTTTCAAGTCGTTCGATAGGACTTTTGAACATTTGTCCAGTAATAACGGGCGGAGGGACGGCTTTATCAAATTCCTTTTTTGTATGAGTTATTGGTGTGTTCATGGTTTGTAAATACCATTGGTCAACAGTTACATCCCATGATTCAGTATCAATCAGAGAAATACGTGCAAGCGATCGAGCACGTTGAGCAGCAGTTTGACCTTCAGAACATATAATATAATCATTATAAGGACTAAGATAAAAAGAAGCATCATCGTTAGGATCAGCACTTTGAGAAACACGGGCAAAGACACGTTTGTTTTGCTGAGGAGCAAGAGCGGCAACATTTTCACGAGCACAATAGCGAGGGGCAAGACAAATATCAAGATCAATAGGTTGATTTTGATGAGGTGTATATTCATCATCAGAATTTTCTTCATCGTCTTCTTCTTCATTATCAGATTCAAGATGTGGTAACTTCTCATCATCAGGAGCTTTATATTCCATCTGACCAAAGATTTTTAATTCTTTTCGTGGGTTATAAGGATCAGGATATCTAAAAGCAGCTTTTTTATCACTCAATTTTAATTTATCTTTCCATAATTCAAAATTGTGTATAGCTTTGACTTGTTGAATACGAATTCTTTGAATCTTCTTTTCATCATCTTTTACAGAAACAGGAAAAGGTGGCATTTCAAAAGAAAGATTGAATTTCATTTGGCCAGTAACATTAGGATCAGAAGTCTTAACTTCTTCATCATCTTCAAGAATATCTCTGAAGACAACGTCAAAGTAAGCACGCATTTTAAGAATATCATTTTTAAGACGGATATTCTCATTGCGAAGTTCAATATTTTCTTTCTTAAGAAAATCTCTATTATCGATGATCATTTTGAGCTTTTCAGGAGAATCAAGAGCATGAGCAGTAATAGAAGGTCTAGTTTCGGGAGGGGTAAGACTAATTTTCGTTTGGAAATTTGATGAAGATTTGTTAAGATCGGGCATAATCTTGGAGCCATAGACTTCCCAAAGATTATTTTGTATTTGGCGATAGACTTCAGCTTCAGCTTTCGCTTTAGTTGAATAAGGACCAGCAGCAACAGTACCATTAGGGACTTCTGCAAAAGCAGTAAACTTCTGTATATGAGGAGGACCAGAAGCTTGATAAGTTACAACAGGGGCTTGTATCTTATACTTGGTACAAAAATTGAAAATATTAGACTTAGGATCTAAATTTTCATCAAAGGGCTTAGTAAGGGCAAAAAGACGAGCAAGAGCAACGTCTTGGGTGGAAACGGGACGGGCAACAGGAATAGAAGAAAAAGTAGTAGTAGTAGACATGTTGGGTCGGGAGAAGTAAACCATTCCACACTGGGCATAAGGACAACAGAATGAGATATCTTCGATTAAAAAGGCTTAAATCGGGATATTCCCAAACCACGTTTTAGAGCTCGATACCAATAAAATAACTAATTGACTCAGATGGCGAAATTCGCTTTCATCATACTCAAACACCATGCTATACCGGGGGTTCAGGCTTGTCTTTCTGAACGAGGATTTAGAAGATCATGGATGGTACAACTACAGGTTGACAACGTTTGTGTTGACAACAAGTAGAAGGTTCGTGACCAAGAGGCAGAGTTGTATTAATTACAATATCAATATATAGACGAGATAAAACTGTGTTTGTTTCCGGACGCATTCTCAGATGTGTACCTGAATAACTAACCTCCAAGTTAAGGGTAGCAACAAGAAGCATGATATAGGCTCGAGGCAACTGCTATCAGAGGCAAAAAGTGCTTTCAAGAACTTTGGAATCTACAAGGCGAATAACAATGTAGATAGTCTTTCTTAGGATCGGGACGAAATAAAATATCGGGACGAAGGGATAAGGTGGGGGGGGGAAAGGGGTAAAGGGATTAGACATAACTCCGTTATTCTAATCAAGGGCTAATTTATTTAAAATAAATTAGTAAGGCTATGAATTTATCATAATCTTAATTTCTTATTTCAACTTGTCGGCGGTGACAAAGTATAAGTATTAAAATTACAGATTCCCATTCACGGGGTGATAGACTTTAACATAAATTCTATAAAAGTCAAGAATTTAAGTCGTTGAATCAAGTAATGTTCAACATCATCTTAGTTAGGAGACATACAATGCTCGAGTAGCAAGTGCATTTCAGCACGAGTCGACACATAGTAGTACCAGCATACAGATAATAGTCTGTATACTCAGATAGACGCCCACAAGGGGCGGGGATTCCTAAAACTTTTCAGAAGAAAAGTAAATAAAATCATTCTACTATCATAGGGCATATGATAATGGGTGCTTTCTTTCAAGCGGTCATTTACTAGGAAGGGGTAGCGATTATCTTCCATATTAAATATACTAACGTATAAATTTCACTATTAACACAAATATTACTAACGTAATACGGGTGGTTTCATGAAAATATTATTAACATAATATAATATAGAAGAAGGCGG
>JAAOEH010000021.1_pt1 | contig 10004 bp, 2 predicted proteins | sample 7058381 | NCBI WGS metagenome assembly JAAOEH01 (sample SAMN14008812, study PRJNA605028) | viral metagenome | isolation source: viral particles filtered from seawater | place: China: Hangzhou Bay, Yangshan Deep Water Harbour | collected 2017-10-31
CATAGGAGTGATCCTTTATCCTTGCATTTACGAATTCGGCACGAAGAATGACGTGCAGGTATCCGCCGATTAGGACCCTGTTTAGCGTAACATTTCGCCCGGAGGATATATTTGTTCGGAGGTAGGTTATCTCTACCTGTTCTTGCTCTTTGTGAGTAGTGGTCAATCAGACTTTGCCGTGGATTTTGCGTAGTAAGTAATCAGATGAAAGCGCAATTTGAAGCGTAATGAACCAACAGCACTCACTCGAGAATTTGTAGTCAATACTAAGTTTTAGCTGCATTGTTTTGAGAGAAGTAGTCATTGGTTGGAAATATTTGCTTTTACTAGTTTCCTAATGTTTCTTGTATTCTAGAAGTGTATATATAATTGTACCATTAGAAGTGAGCCTATTTAGGGGCCAAATCTTGTGATGAAAAGGGAATGCCATTTGGTAGTCTTGTTTGAACAAATCGGTCCGTTTATGGTCTCACATTTTTCAGTTTCAGAAGGGAGTAGTAATTAGTAGCAGTTTATATTCCATTTGAGAGAACTTAGCACCACGCAGTGACAATAAGTCGTAGGATATTTAGCATCTAGGTATTTCGCCAGAGTAAGTCTTCTTTGCTAGTCTCCATTTGAGTTTGTGAATTTGTGAAGCGCCTTAGTGTTAGCAACAAGGGATCTATTGATTGCCTTGGGGTTTGGTCACCTGCTTTCCTGTGCCTACTTCGCGAGATGTTTCTTGAGTTATGTGCCTGTAACGATGCGTTCAGTGGTACACTCGACACATATTTTCAGCTTTAGTGTATAAATAAAGTTGACGTATCTTGACGTGAGATTCGATAATACCGTCGCCCTAACGTTTCCATAATGTACAACAAAGAATTTTTCATGACCATTGTAGATCGGGAACTTGAGCTCGCACGTGGCGAGCTACAATCAGTGGAAGAAACCACTTTAATAACGAAACATTTCAGAGATATCTGTAGAGGAGTTTTCCCCGCACACGTAGAAGATTATGCATTGGTGGTTGGAATCTCTTATATGGACTCTGCCATTTTGTCAGTTGCACCTTTACAGGTGCCGAGAAGTAGACAATGGCTAATGCTCTATAAGTGGCGCTATGCTGTGAAAGAAATGATAGCAGCTAAGAAGGCGTATGAGTCAGTGTGTTCAGCACTAGGCATGTATGTCAGATTGCCACCAAATACTTGGAAGAACTATCTTTTTGAGCTATGTTCAGCGTCTAACTTGGGATGGGAGGGAGGTCCCTTCCTTTATTTCCAAGAGCTTCCGAAAGAACTGATAAGCACACTAACCGTGCAGTTTGAAGACAAAGCTCAGGATATTGAGTTGTCATACACACAGATGTATGCTCAATCGGAATTGTTGAAGTATCAGCCTTCACTCCCGAAAGCAATTGAGTGGTCAAATGAGTGTAAGTGTCTTAGTCCTAATTGTAAGTGCATTTTATGTGCGCTGTTTGCAGGACGAACTTTTCCCGAAGATGAGGAGGAGTGGGCGCGAAGCTGTGCATGTGCGAACGCTTGGGTTGTACCAGATATAGGACCCTCGGAGTTTGACTTCGAGTTCCAATCTGGAGACAGTTTAAAGAAAATGAAAAATGTTGAAAATACAAAAACAGAACCAAAATACAAAAAGAACAAAAACAGAGATAAAATTATTGCTCAGGTGATGTCTGACTTGTCTAAACGTAAGCGGGATTGTGCTATTTCAAAACAGCGCGACCGCAAGCAAGGAAAATACGAGTTTCAGGCAGACTTCCTAGATAAGATGAAGACAATCAAACTTGGTATGGAAGAAAAAGACTTGTTGCGTGAGGCTATTAGCGTTGGCAAGAGTATCAAGGAGGCGTCTGATTCCTGGGAAGGAAATTTCCGAGAAGCAGTACAAAAAGTGGACCATCTGTCCCCAGAGTTTTTAGAAACTGTATCGGCTATCAAAACTAATATTGCTGACGTTGCGAAGCCCTTAGCAGATATATTGACTACTGGCGATAAGATTGCAAATTGGTCTGTTCAGTTCATGAAAGTTGCTGGAATAACGATAACGATCGGTTCCGCAGCACTCGCTATTGTGAAGATGATTACAGGCGGGGGCAGTTATACGCCGATGGCGTTTGCAGCCCTAATTTTCGTGATTGATCAGGCTATGGGAAACGGATTGTTGGTGGAGTTCAAACTGCCACCCTCCATAACCCGTGCACTGTCCACATTCAAAAACACGTTTTCAGAATGGGTTTCCAATTTGTCCGACAAGGGCATTTTCCAGGCCGATGATGGCCCCACCGAACTTTTTGTGAATACGGCGGCTCACACATCATTAGTGACATTGGTTCTTGCGACTTTGTCTCATTTTATTATGGGAAGAGCGGTTTCGAAGACAGATTCCGTTGTATTCCTGAGTAGCTTGGGACACTGGCACAAGTCTAGTGGAGCTTTTGCAGAGATTGGATCGTATATGATTTCCCTGTTGAATAAAGGGATTTCTTTCATAAGAGAGAAGGTATTGGGATTGGAACCCCTTCAGATTATCGTTGATGGTTTTCCAGCGGTACAAGCGTGGGCAAGGAAAGTTGATGCACTGCAGCGTGAAAAGAATTTGGGAAAGCTGAAACCTACAATGGATACAGCATACCGGATCGTTACATTGCAGTATGACGCGAGGCGACTCAAGACTATGCATCTACCCGGCCCGCGAGCCGCAGGTGTGCGCTCATTGATCTCAGAGAGAGAGCGCGTTCTTCAAGGTTTCCTGGACAAAATGTCTAACATTACTGGCAAAGGTGCCGGCCCTCGGGTTGAGCCCCATGCACTCCTGATCACGGGAGCGCCAGGTATTGGAAAGACTATGATGACAACATATATGGTTCAGGAAACCCTCATGCAAGTTTTGGACAAGGAAAATCGAGAGAAGTACGAGCGTGGTGAGTGGCAAGACTACCACTACAACCGCATTTCCTCGCATGAGTACTGGGACAACTACACAGGACAATTGGTCGCGATTTTTGACGATTTAGGACAGTTTGAGGAGCCACCAGGGATGAAAGACTCTGAGGCACAGGATATTGTGCGAGGAGTGAGTGGTTTTCCTTACGCCGTCCATCGTGCGGAACTCGAGAACAAGGGTAATTCGTACTTTACATCCGAGTTGGTGATTGGGACCGGTAATGGTTTCTATGAACCGTCTAACATGAAGGATAAGGATGCGTACCGACGACGTTTGAAGTGGTTTAAGGTTTCTGTAAAGAAGGAGTACATCAAGGGGTACAAGCATACGTCTCAAGTAGGGCGTGATTATGACGCTAATAAGATGCGAGACGGAGCTATCCCGGATATTGATTGGCAGAAGGTGTTATCTGAGCTGATCGACCCGGAGGACGATTTTAACCCTAATATTTATGAATTTGAACACAGGAATTCGTTTACACAGAGAACGGACACGGTCATACTGTACAAAGAACCCGGTCCTGATGGTGTGTATGCACTATGTCTGAAAAGAGATGAGCACGATGAAACATGTCGGTGTGGAGTAGAGAAAGAGACTTCAGTGTTGTCGCTGCAGGAAGTAGCACAATACAATGCTCAACAGATGAAGATCAATAGGCAACGCGCTGCGCGCTATAAGAACCAGTTGTCCCGTCATAGAACGGGCTTGAATGCAGAACAAACCAGAATTGAAGAACTGTTGCAGGTCCTACGGGGACAAAAAGAAGAAATTGCAAAAACATCAGAAAATAATAAAATCTTTAAAAACAGAGTTGGTTTCCAGGGTGGAGACACGGATGATGAATTTTTCGAAGCTCAGCAAGAGGTCGATCCGATTACAGGGAAGAATATGAAAGAAGTGTTGGCTGCTCTAGATTTTCGGCTTAGCCCGGAATATGAGAAAGTCGGCATGGTTCCCCTGGATTGGGACGAGATCGTGAATGATGAAGAGCTGACAAACAGTAGGTTCCCCCCTGAGTTCCTTCAGCTGATTTTGCACTTTTTGTATGTGGGAGGTCCCTCTCGCGAGTTATTTGATGAGCGAGATATGCACGAGTGGTCGAAAGACATTGTGAAATGGGGCGTGTTCCGCTACTGGTACAAGGCTATGCAGAAGAGATATCCCAGCAGCCAAGCAGATTTTGCTGCTGAGTGTCTCTGCTTCTGGAATCAGCCCACCATTTCAGCGTGGGTCGAGTATCTAGACGCTAAGGAGCCAGTATTCCAAACAGAACTTGAAAGTCGGTATGAGAAAATCAGGAAAGAGTTGGAGGCGGCGATGCAGAACCCGTGGATCCGACCGGCGGCTATCATAGTCGCTGCAATGGCAATGGCAGGTGTTGGATATGGCATCTATAAATATTTCTCTTCAGAAAAGGTGAAGGCAGTTGAGCCAGAAGCTATGTATGGGAGAGAAGCCAAGGTCCGTCAGGTGCATCGAAGGCATGTGCCTAGGGTCGACTTGCAGGGTGGAGATGAACCCTGCTATATGAATCAGAATTCGGAGGAGATTGCGGACAGAGTGTCGCTAGAGCACCAATATGAAGTTTGTGTAAATACAGGTGAAGAAGGGTGTTTCCGCTCCCCGGGCTATGGTTTGTTTCTCGCGCAGAACGTTTTTGTGTTTCCAAGACATTACCTCGACTTTGTGCGAAAGTACTACGAGAAGGGGTTGATTCGAAGCATGTTTCTATACAACTCAACGTGTGACCACGAACCGATCTTGCAAATAACGCCGGAGCTGTTACTCAACGCCAGAGTATTTGGTGAAGAGGATTTAGCTTTTGTCGTAGTGCCTGGACAGGTGACCAAGAAGTCAATAACCAAGCATTTCATGACTCTGAGAGAGTTGTGTGACTATAGACCAGGAATGGTCATGTTACGACAGGTGAACAATGAGCACAGTAGGCTGGTCAGTGCGTATGGCAGTTGTGCGCGATTGTCGCACCCAGTGAGGCCAGAGACTAATGGTCTCGAGTGTCCAATAGTGGATAGACCATTTCAGTATACTATACCAACTCGCGTGGGCGATTGTGGAAGTGTGCTGTATAACTACGAGTCAAAACCCCGAGGAAGAATTATGGGGATCCACTTTGCGGGCAGCTTGGGACGAGGTCTCGCGGTGCCGATGTGGAGAGAGCAGGTCGAGCAGTGGGTTGCTAGTATGCTCGCGGTTGTTCAGGGGGCGATGTTGCCCAAATATTTCCGGTCTGATCTAGATCGGTCAGTGGATTTCGAACCAATCAGTGAAATACCGTACGAAGGAACGTCGTTTGTCCCGTTTGGGAAGGCGAAGTTGCCTTGTGGGTATAGTAGCTGGAGTCAGTTCAAGAGGTCCCCCTTGAGTGGGACCTATGCTGCTTCCAAGAAAGCGCTTGCTCATTTGAGGCGCTACACAAACCAGCAAGGGTTGGATGTTGATCCCTTTTTAGAAAACATTAAAAAATATGGCACTGAGGTGGCGGAAGTTAACACCGAAGTTGTCACTGTCGCTGCGCAAGTAGTGGCAGCTCGCATTTTCGTGGCAGACAACGGATTTGCGAAACCGGTCGTATGGGACGTGATGCAGGCGGTCCTGGGAATTCCAGGCCACCAATTTTCGAAGTCCATTCCACGACAGACATCCGCAGGGTATCCGTATTCTGCGGTTTCCTCGAAGGGGGGTAAAAAGGACTTCTTTGGAGACGGTGTAGAGTTTGAATTTACTTCTCCGGAATGGCATGCACTGAAAGCTACTGTTGAAGATATGTGGCAAGTATTGCAGACTCCGGAGGGTAAGGATCTCTTGATCATCTTTTCCGACAATTTGAAGGACGAAACGCTTCCAAGAGAGAAAGTGGACAGGAAGACGAGAATTTTCACAGGAGTTCCGCTGGATTTCTATTTGATCCAACGCATGGCTTTCGGCGCTTTTGTCGAGATGTTGTGCGAAGGGCGGATCTACAGTGGCTCTTGTGTGGGCATCAACGTATACAGTGAGGAGTGGGATGCACTTCACTATGAAATTTTGCGACCAGGTAAACACGTTGTCGCTGGGGACTTCTCTGGTTTTGACGCGTCTCAGGTGTACGAGATCTTCGACATCATTTTGACGCACATTATCCAGCCCTACTACAACGACGGAGAGGCCATGTTCCAGGTTAGGAAGAATATTATCTGGATCATCGCACACTCGTACCACATTAGGGGAGACGTGGTCTACCAGTGGTCTAAGAACATGCCGTCAGGCAATTATTTGACCGCGATTTTGAACACGCTTTACTGTTTGGTGCTATTGTGCGGGTGTTATTTGGTCTTGCACCCCTCCGAAGATTTGTACGTTGCCGCAGAAGAATACGACAGTGACGTGTCAGCTGTTTCGTATGGTGACGACAATGTGGTTGGAATTTCCGACCGCGCCGTCAGTTGGTTCAACCAACAGACTATCGCCTTGGCGATGACACAATTTGGAATGGTCTATACTCCTGAAACTAAACCGAGCAAGGATGAGGTGGTGATCTTCACGAGTCGTTCCATTACTGAAGTTTCCTTCTTGAAGAGGAAATGGAGGTATGAGCCCTATGTAGATAAAATAGTGGCTCCTCTCGAGTTGTCCGTAATTCTCGAGATTCCCATGTGGACAAAGCGCACTTTCGAGGCGAAGAAAATTGTGGAGGATAATGTCCGAGTTGCTATTGAGGAACTGTCCTACCACCCCGAAGATGTGTTTAACATGTGGGCCCCCCGGATACTGAAGGCGTCTGCTGAGCACATAGGCTTCGTTCCCCCCTTACAATCGTGGGAGGCGAACTTGAGGCTAATGGAGCTGAGAGCGGATGCTTAAGCGTCCATCCTGTCTGCCTGAAAGACGTGAAAGAACAGGGGCCTTCTTTGGCAGGTACTTATAGCCCCTCCCTGGCATTACCTTGAAGCCAGAATGTCAAATTGCTGTGGACCAAAGCATGGCGGGCAGAACCCAGGGAGGAGTGTTCGGCACAAACAAGAGAAACCGGGGCCGACTGTCAAAACCCGGTGTTCACAGCGCGCAGAATCCGCTGAGTGAGGACCTGCGTTGTACAAACACTCGCCGAGACGGAAGGATCAAAGGTTGGCGTGCCTCCTGGAGAGGAGAACATCATTGAAGATGCAACCTACATGCACGTAGACAGACCCGTTGCGGATATTACATTCGAGCAGCCGACTTCATTGCACAAGGCGCTCATGGATTCCGCTTCAGACGGGACTGATCACTCGATCAAGGATTTTCTGGCACGTCCATTCATTGTAAAAGATGGCCAGTTTACTTTGTCTCAGATTCAAGGGACGGAAATAATGACTATTGCTTTTCCGGAGGACATTCTGCAGGTGAATACTGCCCTAGGCCAAAAGGCTGCAGGTTTTCTAGCCTTCAGAGGCACTCTGGTTTTGCGTCTTCAGGTCAATGCTAACAGGTTCCAGCAGGGTCGATTACTGCTGAACTTTTTCCCTGGTGATGATGTGTTGTTGGCAAAACATTACACCATGACTGCTGCGACCCCTACATCCCTGATGATGACGACTCAACTTCCTCGTGCAGAGCTGGACATTGCGACAGATTCCGACGTGGTCTTTAAGGTTCCATTCGTGAGTCCATACCTTGCCTACAATTTAACAGATGGCACTGGTCATGTGGGTCACGTTGGAGTGGTGGTGTATTCACCCCTCCAATCGGTAACTTCTGGAGACAACGTAGAGATGACTATGTGGGGACACTTTGAAGATATTGAATTGATGTACCCCACTATTTCTAACGGAAGGTATGTAGTGCAGTCCGGAGACACGAAAAGGAAGATGAAGGATCCTTCATCGAGTGAAAGATCTCACACTGGTCCTATAAGCTCAACGCTGCAACGGATTTCGCGGGTGTCGAGTATCTTGACCGAAGTTCCAGCACTTTCGTCGGTGGCTGGGCCTGTCGGTTGGTTTTCTTCTATTGCAGCAAATGCTGCGAGCGCGATGGGGTTCTCGAATCCCCAAAATGGAGACCAGAGTTGTGTTGTAGTGCAGAAGATCTATGATAAGGCGTACAATGTTGATGGGAGGGATAACTCTCACAATTTGGCGCTTTTTGCAGACAACCAACTGGAGATTTTGCCAGGTGCGGCAGCGAATGACGTTGATGAAATGTCGCTGCAATATGTTTTGGGAAAATGGGCGTGGATCTACAGTTTCAACTGGGACACTACCCAAGTACCTTACACGCAACTGGATGCTCTACAGATGGGACCGACCTACTTTACCGAGCCTGAAACGAATGCGGGGGGGAAGTTTACTATCCCCCTTAGCTATTTCTCGAATTATTTCAGGATGTACAGAGGTAGCTTCAAATTGAAGTTTAAGTTGGTTAAGACAGAGTTCCATTCTGGTCGACTGGGTGTGGCTTTCATGCCTGGGTGGTTGAATTTGACGCCGCCTACTATGCTGACAGCCGCAAATTTGGCTTATTTGCACAAGGACATACACGACATTAGGGATACGAATGAGTTTGAATTTACCGTTCCCTATGCTGCCACGGTCCCCTGGACCAAGTGCACAGATTCCTACGGTTCTGTGGTGATCTTCGTGGTGAATACGTTACGTGCCCCTCCGACAGTTACGCAGTCGATTCAGATTCTTGTTGAAGCTGCTGCTGCCGAGGATTTTCAGTTTGCCCAACCAGTCAACTCCAGCGTTCAACCTTATCTCCTAACGGACGGGACATTTTTCCAGTCTGGTGATGGATTGAAGGTTATGAAGAAAGCGAGCGAGGAGACGAATACGGAAAATGCTATGCCTCGACACGAGACTCAGGCGATTGGTAATTCTCGCCTTGAGCACGATTTGAGTTGCATGGCCAATAGACACTGTGTTGGAGAGGTTGTTACCTCCTTGAGGCAATTAGTGAAACGATCTACTGATTATGCCTATGTTGTCTCCAACACGTCTGGTGCGAACGTAAATGGGATCTTGATCAATCCGTGGATGAATTCGATCAATCTCTACCAGACAGGGACTGGTGCCTCTTGGACCACTCCCGCCCCTGCCAACGGTGGAACAACATCGGTGGATTGGGTGACTATAGTGTCTGCATGCTACACGTTTTCACGTGGTGGCGTGCGAATCCGTACTGCTGGTCTTGGATATAATTTGAATGCAGATTACGTCGCTTCAAATGTTGTGGTGCCAGATTCTAAGCTGTCCCAGTGGCCTGCTACTCTATTCTACGTTTCTAACGACGAATCGAGTGCAGGAACCACGGGAGGAAGTAATAACGCAGCTTTGAAATTGGTTTCCGCAGCTCCCGCGGTCGGTACAGTGTACCCTCGCGGAGAATTTCAAATTCCTTACCAGTCTCGTCTACATATGCGATATATGCCCATTGACCCGGGCCCATTGTACAAGGCAGACGGAACTACGCCGGTGACACCTCAGGTTGTACAGCACGTGCGACCAGTCAACCGTTTATTTATCCGTCGTTTTGCTATCAATTCTGCAGATATGGAGTTTTTCCGCCAAGCAGCTGATGACTACAGCTGCCATTTTTGGTCGGGAACTCCCCCTGTGTATGACTTTTACGATAATTCTGTCGCAGGGATGCAGCGTCGCAGACCCCTCGCTTAAACGCGAAACCTCGTGTCTCACGAGCGAGTATAAATAACCGTGAACCCTCTGATTGTTTCTCTAGTAGGAGGGGTGAATTTCTATGAAGGAGAAAGAGTAGGACACTTTACGTCTAGGCAGAATGGCTGCCGGCCCAAACCGTCACAATGGTACAGGTTTCTCTCATGCAGATTGGAGAGTTTTTACTGGCGTTGTTGATAAGGTTTTCTAACTGAACCTCATTGTGACGGGGTTCGTAGTGGTCTCCGGGCTTTTAGAAAGGAGACGCCTCGTTTTTGGGAAGACCAGCAGTCGTGCTGTGATGAAGAGTGTATCAAGCTTGGATGATCAGTACGGCGTAAAGCTGGACTTTTCGAGGCCGTTGTCAGAACCCCAACGTTTTACCGTGGTGCCCCC
>JAAOEH010000022.1_pt1 | contig 10002 bp, 2 predicted proteins | sample 7058381 | NCBI WGS metagenome assembly JAAOEH01 (sample SAMN14008812, study PRJNA605028) | viral metagenome | isolation source: viral particles filtered from seawater | place: China: Hangzhou Bay, Yangshan Deep Water Harbour | collected 2017-10-31
AGCCCAACATACTTTTAAATGCAAATTTAAATGAATGTTACCGTCTATTAAACAAAGAAAACATACAAAAACTTTGTACCCCCGAAAGGGCAGACGTTAAAAGTTAAAAAACATTTATAAGTGCGCCCTTGCGGTATTCAAAAGAGTACATCAAGGCAGCAAAACCGTGAATTGATAGGTTAATCAGTTAAAATTTGAAAACACTAAAATTAAAAAAGAGACTTTAGAAACTGATCAAAAGAAATTAAAGTATTATTTTAAACTATATGAGCATTTTGTGAATACAATATAGATAGTGTTTGTTTGTGCTTAAACTATTTGAGTAATACGAGGAGTACCAGTGAGATACGAAAATTCGAAATCATCACAAGCAGCACGATAAGCATTAAATTGAGTATAAGCACCATTGGGACGAACAATAGTGGTAGTGTAGGGACACTGCATATTGAGCGCAGCCACTGAAGGAGATTGAGTCAGAACCGGATTAACATAATACATAAAAGTATCTGAATAAAAAGGAACAGACCATTCGCCATAACCTTCCAAGGATGGTTTGACAACTTGTTGAATTGATACAGATTGACCCCTAATTAGTGCTGAACCAGTTGGTGAAGCAACTTGACCAAGAGCATCAATATCAATTGAAGAAAGAGTATTAGAATCAGGATCCAGAATTACAGAGTAAGCATAATCAGGAGAAGAAGCAATACGGAGATTGATCCCACCACGAGCAAAAGCAAAAAGATTAGCATAATAAGAAATCATATCGGTAGGACCATAAAGTTGAACTGAAGAAGCATTTTTACGCGCAATTCCAATCATGTGAGGTTGTAAATAAATATCATTAGTGTTGGTGGTAGTTAAAGTTGAATAAAGTGTTGAACGTTTGATCATAGCGTCAATATTAGCAATTCTACCACCCAAAGATAACTTGTCAGCCTGAAGTGAATTAACAGGACGTATATAAGAGGTATCATCATATCCTTCCCTATAATCATCTTGTTCATGATTCATTTGAAATTTGAAATCATCAAGAGCAGTACTAGAGACATTTATTACTTGAAGAGGTTGATCAATAGAAACTGTAGGAACAGAACTATTAGTAACATTAACATTTGGAGTACCTGAAACGGAAACAACAACAGGTTCATTTGAAATAGCCACTGAAGGAATACCAGAAATTTCTACACTAGAAATAGGATTACCACACAAAGTAAAAGCTACACGAAAATTATTATCAGAACCAGAAGTTTTTGTGATTGTAAAAGAAACTGAAGTTGATCCATTCGCAATCAAATCAATATACCCAGAACAAGGGACAGCATCATAAGCAATGTGAGAAACATTGCCCCAAGGAGTAGCTAAAGTAGTACCAGTAAAACCAGTTCCACCTGTATCCGTTGAGTAATTAAAATAGCATCTCCATGTTCCACTAGGTATAGTTAAACTAAAAGAACTACCAGAAGAGAAAGAATCTGAAATATATGAAAGTGACCAACCCTGATATGTAACAGGTCCAGGATTGGGTTCAATACCTTCTTGTGTTAAATCGCGAATCCAACCATCTACAGTATCCACACCACGTTTTTTCCTACGGCGTAACTCATCATGTTTTGCAAGAATTTGAGGAAGTTCAAGTTTGAGTGTTACAGGTGTAACTTTATAACCAGCCTCTGCAAGATCATTCAAAGCTCCAACTTTAGATTGATTAAATCTAGTTGGATTGGCGGAAATAATACTCTTAATATCCTGTGGAAGATGGTGTATGGTTTTCATAAAAGTCGGATTAATTGGATCAGTAGTGAAGATACGTACACTACCCCCAGATTCCAAAGGAACAACATCAGGTAAGGGAACTTTATAATGGTTGCGACCAGAAACAACAAGTTCTTCTTCTTCTATTCGAGGATCATAAGGAAAATAGAGTAATTCTTTGGGTAAATTAACATCAAAATCAGTTCCAGCAGAACGTTCAACAATTACTTCAATTGTATTCTTTACAGTATCTGGATGAACCATTTTAGTTAAAATATCAACACCAATCATACCTAAAGAATGAGGTAAATCAGAATCTGTATTTAAAAAAGGATGAGGCCAAATAAAAGGAACTTCAAATTCAACAAAATTATTTACTTTAAGATCTACGATTTTTGAAATTACTGCATTTCGATCAACACCTGTAACAGTCGTCGTATTCGGAGCAAAGAAAATTCGAACACGAAGTGAATGATACATAGTTTTAACAAAACGAAAATTAAATTTAAACGAGGAACGCCATTTTGAAAAATTCTGTCCAATATATGTAGGATAATCAATACCAATTGAACCATCAGGTGCAACATTAGTATAATCTAATAATGTCACCTGTTTGCTCCAAACATTAGTACCAGCATTTTGTGAACTTGTAATATTAAATCTAGAATTGTAAGTCGGAATTTGAACGATATTAAGAAAAGAATTTTCTGTCTTTGATGCTTCACCCATATTGATAGAAGGTAAAGAATTTGAAGATAACAATGATAGCAAATGAGCATTATTTGATTCATTAGCAACTGACATATTTGGCAAAGCACGAGGTTTAAAATTTTGAGTATGAACACTTTCTGATCTTATCTGAAATCTAAAAGAACCTTGTTTAACTTTTTCCATAATATTAGTACCTTCTTCAACAAGTTGTTTAAGGGTAGAAAGATCTGGCTTCTGAATAAAAGAATTATACAAAGACTCAACAGCAGGAGTTTTTGAAAATGAAGCAAGATTATTACCAGCAGGGAACTGAAGATCAACATCCACAAAACGAGCCATAACTTGAACGGAAACAGTACCAGAAGAAGCTTCATCTTGAAGGGGAGAATAAACTGTAATATAAAAATCACCAATTGTTCCATCACCAGACAAAAGATTGTAATAAACATAGGGAGCAGCGTAGGGAATTCTGAGTTTAGCTTTTGAAGCATCCATAAGATCTAGATTAGTGCGAGGCATTCCGGATAGGGTTGAAAGATTAGCTGAAGATGCAATTGGTGTTGTAGTTTGACACATGGCGTTTTTAGCATCATTATATTTAGCACCTGGTAAATATGAAATAAGTAAATTTCCTTGTTGGAAAGGTTGTTTATTTACCAAAACTACAAATTCAACACCAGCACGTAATCCGAAAAAGTTATAGGCTTTACGGGACAGTGCTGGTTGTGCAAGGAGAACGTCAGGAAAACGATATTGTTTTAAGACTGTACCAGCAGGAGAAGTAATTGCCCACTGAAAATTATCAATCTCATAAAGACGCCCCAAGAATCCAGGAATTGTGTGAGTTTTATTTTCTTTTGTTGAAGCCATAACCAAAGTTTGTGGCGTTTGAGTATTTTGAAGAGGAGCTTGAACTTCTTCCAAAACACCTTCATCTTGAAAACCAATAATTTCAACCTGTTCCGTAGCCTGAGAGTGTGTGTCAGAAAGATCTGACGTATATTTTGAATCAATTGAATTTTGAGCAAGTGAATTTCTTTGTGTGTAGAACCACTTAATCCATACACACGCACCTTGTTTCCCTGGATATTGTGGGAGTGCCACGTGCCATCCTGGGAAGTAAAACTGAATAGTTAAGCACATTATATAAATAGCAGATATTTTCTTTTAGAGCAAGGAATTTATATAGAAAATACAGATCACATTTATATTTTAAAATTTATAACAAAAAGTTAATAAGTTTTCTGACAGACCATGCACATAATTTACATTTATTCTACGATAATAACAAAACAAGGCCAATTTTCTCTTGAGCACATTCTCATCATAATCATTTATAAACAAAGTTTTTGAATTTTTATCCATCAAAATATAATTCATAGGCATTTTCTTGTCAGTTTTGACCAAAGAATAATCTCTATTTATTTCCAAAAATAATGGTTCATCACACACAGCAGCGATATATTCATTTTGTGTCACAAATCGATATGGAATCTTGTGTTTAATACATTCTTCATAAAGCATCTTTTTATATTTATCAAAAATTTCACGATCATGCAAAGACAATTCACGCATAGTTACATCCAAATTAGCCAGTGTTATTGCATCGCTTGCCAACCCTTTCTTTGTCCATTGAACTATCTCTAATACAGTGTCCAAATCAAGAGGAGCAACATATCTATTTAATGCAGGATTCCATTTAAAATGACGTTTCAAGTATGCAACCTCACTAATATCACGCACAGGCACAATTATTCCAGTTTTTGCTTCATCGGTATATTCATGACCTATTACAAGAAGAGCTGTTGTTATTGTATTCTGATTAAACCAAGATATAATTTTTTCAGAGATACCAATTAAATTATCATCTCCATATGAAACCATAGCCACAAGTATATTGAACCATTTCATAGATCGGTAATCCTCATTGGTTTGTTCATAATGTTGTTGAGCGCAAATCATAAAAGCAATACGAATAATTACAGAATTGTAAATTGAATTTAAAATAGCAGTTATAGGACATCCTGATGGTTGAGAATGTGTAGCTTGATATATTACATCTCGATTTATATGTACAGCATGTACAATATGCATCCAAAGAGTTCTTCGAATTTGAGCATTCTCTGGTCCATCATCATACCACTCATTGATAGCATCCAAAATGGCCCACAAAATTTGAGAAGAAAGTGAACCGTCAAAATTGGAGAAATCTCCAGCAACAACTTTAATACCAAGTTTTGTAGCAGCTCTTGAAGCAAGCTTGCGCACTATATCATCCCAATCTGGTGAATATACATTGGTACCAACAGAAATCTCATTTTTATTTCTATTATGCATCATCCATGCAGCAAACCCAAGAAAATATTGTCTGAAAGCTATAGTAAAATGTACCGGACCACCACAGAACACTCTTGTTTTTCCTTGTTCCACTTTGGCAATTGGTCTTCGTTCATCTTTAAGTGTATCACTCCAATAAACACCAGTTTGTATTCCTGCCCTGCAATTCTGGATCAATTTCTCCACATCTGCTTTCACTTGTAAAGCTAAAGGAGAATTAAGATCCCATTCATCTTCACCAAAGGCATCTCTTTTACCTCGTAATTTTGTATATTCCATTGTATATGGATAACCCATAGACGTGGAACGATTAATTGGAGCAAGAAATTCGTCTTCTGGTACACCAAGTAGAGCTTCTTCATATGTTAAAATTCGGGTATAATCTCGCATATTCTTAAAACATTCATTTATAATAAAATTGTTTTTGACATCATTTACTGCTATCTCTATATATTTTGGATTGATTCGAGGAACACTCTTCCCGTACTTGATTAAACCATTATACATAGGATCAACACCATTTGATGCTCGCAATTTTGCTGGAATAGTTTTGTGCGGCACATAATCGAAGAAAGGTGAAGGTATAATTTTAGAAACATTTCCTGAACTAAGTGGTTTATCAGTTTTTCCGTGGATAATTAAACCTTTATCTAATGGTACACTTCCACAAACGTTTGATTCACCAACAATAGGTTCACAAGGAATATCAATTTCCACACTCATTTGGTATCGCAAATCAATTTTAGATAAAGCATCACGTAAAGATTCCTGGGTTATGGTTTGAGCCATACCTATATATCCATTTGATGCCATATGAATACCAACAATTTTCCTTATTGCACTATTATTATTGAGAATGACGGGTGCACCACAATCACCTGATGCTGTTGAACCACCATATTGCCAACAATGATTTATTTCCATTTGAACATTTTCATCATTAATACGAACACGATTCATTGACATTTTAACATCATGCAATGAACGTTTTGAAATACAAATATCTTTTGGATTTGAATTAAATGTAGGCAATTGTGCAGCATAATTTCCATTTAGCATTGATAAATCTTCAGTTTTAATAAACAAATGCAATATATTAGCATGAGGAGAGACACGATCTTGTTTTGGACACAACCATACGATAGCAGCATCAATTGGTTCTTCATTCTTATACAAGCGTACATGATTGTCAAGCATTGAACCAAATGTAAACTCAGCCAACTTAAAGGATCTATTAGATAAATATAGAACATGATCTCGTGATCGTGATTGTTTCAAAATTTCTAAATAATGATAATTTATCAAGAAACATGTTCCTTTAATGAACAAAACATTTCCATAAGGTCTTACATCATCATGCAATAAATATAAAGAACGACTCACAATTTTATTTTCAAGCATCTCACAACCTTGATCTTGATACATCTCAACCTGCAATTCCTTTGATGGTTCTAAAATCTCAATTTTAGCATTAGGAAAATCTTCAACAGGTACATCTTTTAATTTCTGATTAAGGTCTGTAACTTTATTTGACAAATCCATAAACAACTTGCGAAAATGTTTTTCTTCCTCTTCAGACATATTTGGATATTCAATACGTGCTTGTTCCATTAATCTATCTACAGAAACTTTTTCCACCTGATTGTATTTACTTTCAACACGCAAATTTTGTTGTATCTTATTCAAGGGTTTGACATCACTTTCTACTTTCATATTCTGTTGTATTTTAATCAAAGGTTTGACATCACTTTCTACACGCATATTTTGTTGTGTTTTAATTAAAGGCTTGACATCACTCTCTACTCGCATATTTCGTGTTTGATTAACCAAAGGACGAATATCACTTTCATAACGTGGTTTTATGATCTTTGGAGTATCATAAGCATTTATTTCCATTTCATAATCTTCATCTCTATATAATTGTCCTTTATACAAATATCCATCTTGTACCACACGAATACATTCACACAAATCATCGTTTTGCTTACAGACAGGACACTTACAAGCAGAGAAGCTATTGTAAGCAAATGCAGACATTGAAAGGAAAATGAAACCTAGATATATAAGTCCTATTGTTTCAACCAAACCAGATTTTTCCCATAGTGCTGTCAATTGTTCTCCAATTCGTGAAAGATACTTACGAAAAGAGTCATAAACTGCTGAGAATGAATACCACAAATTCTGACGTGAATGATACGTTTTTGTTGTAAAGTTATATCCAATTTCATGGGCATTCATAGCTTCTTGTAACGATGAATTCTTTTTATCCTGATTTTTAATTCCATGTTTTTGTAAGCGATCATATGTGGACCACAAAGTTGGATGTAAACTTATCTCACTCTGCAAAAGTTCAAGATCAGTTATTCCCAAACCCTCAGGTCGAGGTGAAGTCATATATGTGCAAAAATTTAGCAAAGAGTTGTATGCTACTACGTCTGTTGAACTTGCAAAATCAATAGCTCCTTCTTGATATGAATCCGAGGCATCTTCAAAACATTCTGTTTCTCCTCCCATTTCAAAAATATAAGGATCTTCAATCAATTTTTCATACATAAATAATTTTTGTTCTTCCGAGTTTACCAAATTGGAATCATACTCTTTGAGCTGTTTGACAAGTTCTGCATAAGTCATATCAGCTTGTAAAATTTCATCTGTGACTAAATTATACTTATCAAATCTCTGTACGTGCGGACAAAATTTAAGCTTAGTTTCTAGTCCTTTTCTAATACGTAATTCTTCACAACCGGCACAATTCTTGATCAATTCTGGATCCAAGCGACGTTCAATTTTTCCATTGATTTTAACTTCTTTTTCAAATTCAGGATTGGTTTTAATTCGATATGCATTGGCATTAAGACGGTTCATTGCCGCTTCTGGACAATTTATACTTGATATATAACTCCAAAATTTCTCTTTTAAATTAGTTGTATAAATGCATATCTCAGAAGAAAAGAAACGCCCTTTGTCATTCAAATCTGCACAATGAACATGAGCAGGAGCAGTATTTATCAATCTGATAGCTTCCATAAATTCAGGAGAAGGATTTCCTACAGAATCACGCATTTGAAACGCATCATCAAAAAATGCAATTTTTTGTCCAACATATCCATCCCAGTATTCTGTTTCATAATTACGCACATAAATTTCATTTCGGGCATTTTCCATATTGTATTTGCGATGTGCTAATAAACTAAAAGCAAGTGGATATAACATTTCTGATTTACCACGACCAGAATCACCTGAAAGGAAAACTGCTAAAGGAGCTTTTCTTGGTCCTCCTTCATGAACTGTACTACGACAAGCAAATTTAAACAAATCATTCACTAAAGGAGTAATTGATACAATCACGCGCTGACATTCAGAAGATAATGATTTCCATAAAGAAGGAGTGTGTTTCCAGCGATACATTTGATTAAATAATTCTTCAACCTCACGTACACATTTTTCATCACGAGCTAATAAATTCTTTTGTCGAGCCTCTAAATAAAACTTAACACGCTTGACCCATTTATCTACTTCATCACTCATTCCCTTTTCAAGTAGCAAATCTTCACGTTGTTCACCAAGAAAATATACCCGAAATTCATCAGAAACAAATTCAAACATTTTTCCAGCTTGATCCCAAATCTTGGTTATACCAGCACAGGCTTTAGGAACAGCATCCATACGTTTGAGCAAACTATCATAAAACTTATCAGTAGGAATCTTTGAGACGCCAAAGAAAGCTAATAATGTGAAAGATATTTGTCCGATGATTGGAATATGATCAGCATAGTTCATTTCGAATTTCCATCCATAATGATTTAAAATTTGACGAATCTTATCAGTAACTTGCTTTGGCCAATTGAAATAGACCAAGACCAAAAATATCACTGCACAACCAACTTTCCAATCCCAAGCTAATGCAGCCATACACATAACAAGCGTGACTAAGAGGGCCATAGTAGAAATTTGTGATGTTGTTTTTTTAATAAGATTATTAAGTGATCCCAAAAGACCATTCTCACTTTGCAATCGTGATGTTAAATTGTTTATATTTGATAGTGTTGCAGTAGCTATATCAGCAAGATTAGTATGAGTACTTATCAATTCTGGGATTTGATACATGCATGTATCTGCCAATGAAGAAGCAGCATCCTTGACTTTATTAGTAGCGTCCAAAATACGACCACCCTCTATGACTGTTGCTGCCGCAGTTCCTGCTCCTGGGAGAACAAAATTTGTAGCAGCATATGCAGCAGCACGTTGAATACTAGGATTCATTATCATTTTAGTCAAATCTTCTCGATCCATTTGAAATTTAAATTGTCTAAATTCCTTCTGAGCTTGACGATATCTTCTTATAAGAGTTTTGATTTTTTCCTGCTGCTTACATCTCGCACGTTCAAGAGCTTCTATTCTTTTCCTTAAATTAACCTCATTAACATATTGGTTATTAAATTGTGGACCAGGATTTTGTTCTACATCTCCAGATAATAAAAGCAACATTAAACGAGCAGCTTCTTGTTTTGGATTTTTCTTTCCAATACCAACTGTTGAGATAATATATTTCTTATAAATACAAGTACATTTAAATTCTGGTGCTTCTCGTGGTGATTGAATGGCGTCAAAATCATATTTCACTTCCAACTGATGACTATCTGCAACTTCTTTTAATCTAGAAACAAAATCATTTGTAAAAGTAATTGTTTGTGGTCCTGGATTTTGTTCAACATCCCCAGAACATAATAATAACTTTCTAAGTTGTTCTGGTGTTGTAACTTTGCTCCATTTGGGAAACCAATCATGATGTATCATATAAAATGTAGATGAAATAATTAGATGATTATTATAATATTGATTTCCAGACTTACGAAGAGGACAATGTTCTAATATAAATGAATAAACCTTTTGCTTCCATTGTGAGAAGTTATTTTCACACAAACTAATTTCTCGTCGTGATTTCATATCTGGAAAACTATCTGAATAAACGTAAACAGGCCACTTAGTAAGGTATTCATCATCAATATAAAAATCACAAAGAAGACCTTGTAAATTTTTATAAGGCATATTTTTAATAGCGATATTTTTAAGTGTTGAGGGATTCATATTTCATATCAAAATCGGTTACTCTTACTCGCTACCGAAGTGAGCTTTCATTTCGCCATATTATTAATATTCTACGACGTGAACCCATTCCATGGGCTGTGTGCATCTGTA
>JAAOEH010000023.1_pt1 | contig 9982 bp, 2 predicted proteins | sample 7058381 | NCBI WGS metagenome assembly JAAOEH01 (sample SAMN14008812, study PRJNA605028) | viral metagenome | isolation source: viral particles filtered from seawater | place: China: Hangzhou Bay, Yangshan Deep Water Harbour | collected 2017-10-31
CACCTCTCATGTTCGCCAGACATAAAGTAACAGTTACGCCTCCCAACCAATTAAGGTCAGGTCTAAGAAAACTGATAAAAACTTAGATCCCCCAGACGGGCCAGGGGTAGACTTCTTTAAGTCTGCATGTGGAACACATGAGGGCCCGCCTTGAAGGAACAAGGGGTGTATAACGCCAGCATTTTTATAGGGTCTTTAAACTCCAATTTTGGCGCGCCAGGCTTGATTTAATATTATTTCCTAAAACTAATTAATGCTAAATATTTTTGGGTTTTATATTTTATATTGTTTTTGGTCCTTAATAATAATTAATCTAACTTACAAACTAGGCCTAGCGACGCTTCAAATGCGGCGGATACATCTTGTCCTCCGTAAACGGTTTGCAAGTCAGGTAGTAACGCTCTACCGTGCGACTGTTTTAATTCGAGACAGTTACTCATTTGATAGTTTTCGCATATCAGACGGTTAATTTTCAAGGGATTAACAACCCTGTGATAGTTAACGCATATCAGACGAACGCTATTAAGACCTGTGATTCACTACAGGGGCTCCGAGTAAAAATCCGAAGCTAAAATCGTCACCCGCCGCTCTGTAAACATATGCACTAGTATCCGAATGAAAACGCGCAATAACCCGGTTGAAGCCGTTTCTTGCGTCGAGTACATCCGAACCACTAGAGTTATACGTGGTCAGAGTGACAGGATAGGAACTGTAGTATGGAATACTGAGTTCATGTATACCTTCATTAGGTGTCATGAAAACTTCAGCGCCTTTATAATCTGGGTACTCCCATGTACCATTTGTATCAATAACCCGCACTCCTGAATATAGAGAGTCCGGCTTGAGGGCTACCACCAGAGGAGAAGCATTTGACAATGGTGCTATTTTATAACGCATACTACCACGGTAGAACGCGTACAAACTAGCAAACCACGATATTCCATCGATGTCAGATGTTCCTTCTTGTGTAACACCTTCAAACCGATTGGCATTGATCCAAAATGGTTGTGTGAATTCCCAGTATCTATTTTGAGTCGGGGGCGTTAAAGCGGTAAACCGTTTAATAAGTTGCCTAAACGATGTTATCTTTTCACCCATCATCAACATAGATGCGTTAAATGTAGTCGTAGTTGGTTGTAGAGGTACCTCGTTGAACGTTGTTGGTTCTTCGCGAGCCACCTCTAATGGTGTGTCACCAGTATCAGTACCGACCTGCGCAACGCTTGTAATTAAATCTAATGCGGTACGCCGGGCAGCACCAAGTGGTGCAGCGCGTGGTGTTAACGCTGGTACTATAGGGACGGCAAATTCTATATCCTCTGCAGCACATACCTCAACTAACACTTCAATCCCGTCGGATACAGTTGATGTATTGACAAGCTCGTTAAGAACTTCGACAATAACTGATCCGCACGCATGAACTTGCGTAAACGCAGTAGTCCACGGCGTGGAATTGACGTGAAGCCACGGGACAGTAGCTACGTAAGGGACGTTAAATTCCACATCTGTATCAGATCTAAGATCTACAACAGTTGAGTAATTAGCGTCGATGTCGAAATTGGTTGGTAAAGTTCCACCAAAAAACCCAGGCACGTATAAGATACGCACACGGCCTGAATGGAACTTCGTCTTGACAAATTTGAGTTTAATATTTATACCTCCGCGCCACAATACAAAATTGCTCGCTGCAAAATATAAATGTGGTATTGATAATCCAGTGGTACCAATCGTTGCAAACCATGCAGTAGGTGATACTACGTGGTTATACAGGATTGTTCCTGGACCATCACCTTTATTCCAATTAAAAAAATTTACATAGTTATACGTTCTTGCGACATAATCAACGGACATTTCATCTGAGTCAGTGCGAAACAGTGATTGGAGATGTTCAATTTCATTTTGGCTTGCTAAACCTAAATTAGTTGCCATATCCGAACCATCTGAATTGCACATAAACCTAGAAGGAGCTTGCTTAAACAACTGCAAGTCTGCCGGATTTAGTGGCTTAGACCAACCATGCGTCGCTGCAATAGCATGAAGCGCGTCAACGCCAGACTTGGCATATCCAATTAATTGACCCACACCAGGTATCTTGGTGAGTGGTTCCATTATAGTTGAATAAGCTTCTGTTTGGCGTGTGACGAACCCACGTTTTTGTTGCGATGTGCCTTCTTCGCCCACTTGAGCTATGGAAGTAGGCATACCGGTTGGGAACTCTGTTCTTACATTAGTCATATTAACCCATATCGTGTAATCTATATTCCCACCTGATACTAAATCAACTAGAGGTGAGTAGACGATTAATTGGAAAGTTCCAATGTCGCCAGACCCAGTCACTAGATTATAGTATAGGAAAGGAGAGACGAACGGTATGGTCATGGTAGCCTCAGTTGTAGTAGACAAATCTATCTCCACACGAGGATTACCACTAACGGATGTCAATAGCAGGGGGTTGGGGTTGGTATAATAATATTTCCGATTAGCTCCCAAATAGTCCAGAAACGGAGTCCAAGACAGCATTAGTCTGCCTGCATGAAAAGGTTGAGCATTCACTTGAACACGGACAACCAAATCAGCACGCAAACCAAGAAAATTTTGTAATTTTCTGCTGTACATTGGATTCGTAACTACACCAGATGGGTAATTAAAAGAAAATAACCTTTCACCAGGCGTTTGGTTACTCCACGTCGCAGTTCTAAAATTTATAGGCCGCTCAAGAAATGAATTAACTGTATGAGTCTTTCCATCCCTTGCACAATCCAAAATTGGATCTTGCAATTTAAGCGGCGCCAAAACTGTAGACGACGACGGAGATTCACCCTCAGAACTAAATGAAAGGATTTGTTGTTGTTGTTTTATGGTAGTGTTTTCGTTTATATTTGCAGGTCATATATAAGGATAATCAACGCGACCTAGCGTATGTTCTCCTGTGACGTATCTAGACTTTTGTGGGCTGCACGATGGCGTCTTGATTAGTAAAGCTAAAAAGCTAACCTAGTGTTACAGCAATACGCGACGTTTTCACGTCAGCATTTATCGCGCAAGGTCACGCAACACTATCTATGCTCAATTAAACCAATGAGCAGGGTTGACATATACATGTTATTGCCACTAATTTCCAGGGCCTGTTGGACCGGTATTAACGGATTGACACAGTTGCGTGGGTTAGTGATGAGACTATTACATATATATGGTTTGACATTACAATATTATTTATTAACAATTTCCAGGGCCTATTGGACCGGTATTAACGGATTGACATAGTTGCGTGGTTTGTTAATTAGACTAATAATATTTAATATCGCGTATTTAGAATAACAGCGGTTTTGTGCATGTAGATTACTAGAGATTTCCAGGGCTTGGTGGACCGGTATTAGCGGGTTGACCCAATTACGTGGTTCTCTAATGAGACTATCTTATGCTTCACAGTTTAATCCTAGACCATCGCTTTCCATATTTTTGATTGCTAGCAATGTTGAATACCTTGTATCAGGTATAAACAACTCGCCGGGTATCAAATTGGTAAGCTGCAGGCCTAGATCCGTTATAATAGATCTATATTGGATATCGATATGTTCTGGGTGTAATGCGAGCTCGCGTAAACAAGCTTTAAGCGTGTCGCGGGTCACAATCACTGCAGAACTTTTACCAATTTTATACCAATTTGTAGAATCTAATATAACTGTGAGGTCCAAAGGTGCTGTATATTCTTGGATAAATGTGTTATAATGGAAGGCTCTTTTCAGAAAATTAACTTCTGATAGAGTTCTCCATTTAACACATTCACCCGTTTTTGCTTCGTCGGTCATTACCATATCGAGATAATCGCTCATAGCGCGTGTTATCGTTATTTGATTGAATTGCTCCAATACATCAGCTCGAATGTTCATTACGAAATCATCTCCGTAAAAAACACTCGAGGTATGCTCAAAAAACTCTTTAACATTTCGCTTGAGTGGGTCATCTATAATATGATACCAACAATAAATCAAAGCCATTTGATTGACAATTGAGTTAAGGGGGGCTGTGACTGGACAACCAGAGGGTATGCCGTTGCGCACATAATACATAAGTGAACCTTGTTTAAAGTTCATTATGTGTAGATGGTGCACACATTCATAATATAAACGTCGTAGATAACCAAGATATTCATCTTTCGATAAAACTTCATTGCCTACTACGTTACGCTTATGAGCTTCAACATACTCCCAGTTTAAGTCGTACCAGTCTGCCATGATCTCCGTTGCAGCATAGACAAGTTGGGCTGGTAGCGAACCATCAAAGTTAGAGTAGTCACCAGCTATAACATGCGGTCCTTTTACTAGGAGTTTTTGTGCCACTGCACTCCATTCACTAGAAAAAGGGTTGACACCTACACATATCGTATTTCTAATACGCATACGTGATAAATGTGCAACGAAAGGCGCGCATACCTTCCGAAGCGCTATTGCATAATGCATAGGCGCTGCAGAAAATAGTCGCGTCTTTCCCGCGTTTGCTTTAGCTATTGCTATCTTCTGATCTTTAAGTGTGTCTGTCCAAACAATCTCTGGTCGAATACCATTAAGTATATCTGTTTCCAACTTATCAACATCAGCTCGCAAAGCGACTGCGTGTGGTCCAGTAAGGTCATAATCCATGCCATTGCCAAACCACAGCGTTTTTCCTTTTGTTCCTTTCCTCATAGTTGAGTACGGAAATCCAGGCGCCGTATTACGATCCAAAGAATTGATAAATGGGTCACCATCTATACCTAATATGGCTTGATCAAAAGTGAGTGGATATTTGTAGTACTCTGGTTCATATTCGTGTGACTGATAATAGACGGGCTTTAAGCCATCTCTTATATCATTGACGATGTTCTGGTCAAGTACAGGTCGTGGTTTTCCATATTTCTTTCTCTGTAAAATCCGGGGGTCAATAATTTCACCTCTTACTTTAAATGGTCCTAGTGGTCCAGGTTTATTAGGAGTAGCTATCAGCTGTCCATGGATAGGCGTCTTTTTAATAGCCGTCTGCATGGTAGTTCCAATAGATATTCCTGGCAGATATTTGTGTAAAACAAAAGATCCACTCTCTTCCAGTGCGTCCATTTCAACAGTAAGTTCAGATGATGGGTAGGCGTATTGAGCTATGCTCGGCATTTTCTTCAATGATTCTTCAATCATTTGCTTGGTTATTGCGGAAGAATTGCCTTTACAAAGCCCTTCTACGCCAGAAACGTGTATTCCCACTATTTTCCCTTGTATGCATGTATTTGCAACGCAAAGCGCGGCTCCACAATCACCAGCACGAGTTGGTGCTGTATAAGTGTAGAAGTCGCGATTACGCACTATTTCCATGCATCCAGGTACAGACATTACATCGACTTCATCTCGTTCTGAAACTCCAATAGCACTTATACAAACGCGAGACTTCTCAGTTTCCGCATTAGCAAAGTAATATTTAGCGAGTATTCCAGGACAAGATGGGACTAGGGGGTAACTTTGAATATCAACAAAATGACTAACAATATTCTTGAAACTATTAACAGTCACAGGGAAGGCTACTAACATAGCATCCTTTCCTTGTAACCGCACAAATGTGTCAAACACAGAAGATGGTATCTTAGCTCCAATTAACTTTCGAGAATATAAATTCACAGATTGATATTGACGTTCCTCTATAGCAATCTTATAATGATAGGGCATGAGCGCAATTTGGCCGCATATAAAAATTATATGTCCAATGTTGGTCTCAGTGCCGTCATTCTTATTTGCTGTCATATAAACCGTATTAGGATATACGACATGATTTACTATAGTTTCAACCGATTTATCCATTTCAGGCATAGCTCTCTGTTCTTCTATATTCACGTTTTCAATCATTTTGTCGATAGAATCGCCACTTTTCGTAGGGCTTACGCTGTTGATTACGTCAACAGACGGTTCCGTTTGATATTTAACGCGCGGCAATATTTTCCGCAATCTCATATTGGTGTCATCATCATGAGATTGGTATCGTATAGCCACCTTGCGTATATTTTTCGTGTTAACGTCTCCTTCATATTCCTGAGATTGAAGAGTGTTCAACAAATGGTCATAATCTGTTGTTCTTTCGAAATCTCTTATGTCTTCGGATAATCTAACACTCAATTTACGCAAGTACGGGTTCAAAATTGGTGTTGGCTCCAATTTGCCACAGTGTTTAATCAATGCTAATAACTCAACCATATCAAATCCTTGTGATAGGCGAGCACAAACACAAACACACGGCATATCATAAACCTTCATCACATTTTCGAACTTTTCTGTGAGTGAATCGTCACAACAAGCATCACAATTAGCGCAGTCGCAACTACACAATTGGTCTATAATTGTTAATAATTCAACACAGCGTTCGCGTTCTCTTTTCATTTCCGGTTCTTGGTACATTGCGGCAGCGGTATAATATTTGAGATTAACTTGTGCTTTTTCCATATGTAAAGCGTAACAATGGCATTTTGTATACCATTTCACGCACAAATCAACATTCTTATGCTTACATTTTTTACAATTTCTACACTCATTATCTAAACATTCATTTGCTTTCCGCATCGTTGTCAATAACTCTTTATTACCATTAACAAATGCTGTCGTTGGTGTTGTTTTTTTCCGTAATATGAAGTATAACGAAAAAGCACCAATTGCAGCACCTGCACAAGCTTTAAAGAGGGGCCAATAGTTTCCAAACACATTTTTAATAACCTCAGTTTCTCTGTTAATCATGCTGTTTAGCTCGCAACGCGTTTCGCGAACGACAGATAGGCACTTATCATAAGCACCATCTCTATCGCCACGAAGCAACATTTCGAACGCACTCATATCTGTTTTCGATAGCCACAACCTAGTACTATAATATCGCTTGCATATATTCCAATACAATCGCTTCATATAACTGGGCTGCAAAATCACTAAATTCGTCACATCATCTAAATGCACTTGTGCAGTAGACGTAAATACAAGTGTTTCTCCATTATAAGAATCATCAGTTTCATGCTTGGGTTTCTCAACTTGAGCAACCCCCCTATTCCTGTATGATTCCAAAAAATTCGCGTAGTCATTAAAATTATTAGCGCGGTCGCGCATCTTGTCCTGACACAACTTTACAACTTCTGTATAGGTTAAGTCTGTCAAAATGTTGCGACGGCTAGAAGCGTCAAACAAATCAAATCTGTAAACTTCAAAACATAAAACGTCTCCAAAATCTTGCCTTGCCTTGGCAGCGTCTAGTCTGTACAATCTATCACCATTAGCGCTCATATATTCCATTTGGTATTCTGGTACTATACGAACGTTAAAAGCGAAATCTATACGACGTGACACTGCTTCCGGACAATTCAATGATTCAATCTGTAAACGTTGTAAATTAGAAGTCAAACAAATTAATTTAGGTTCTGCAAATGTGTTGTTTTTGTCCAACAAGGAAGCCATATGGCACTGATATGGGAACATATTTCCAAGTCTTATCATTTCAAACAATTCAGGATTAGGTTTCAGTTGTGAATCCTTAATCTGGATAAAGTCATCATAAACAATATATTCTTGGTTTATATACCCATCCCAATACTCAGTTTCGGGCTCTCTTGCATATACGTTTTGTTGCCAAGTGTCTGGTGGATCGCCATATACTCTCATCATATCTAAAATGAAAGGATACGACAACCCTGTCTTTCCGTTGCCAGAAGCGCCGGAAAACCAAACAATGACAGGTTCTGTTCTTAATTTTGATTTATCCGCACCACTCATATTGGCTTCAGTCAATAAGAGTTTTGCGGCTGGTAAATTTCGGGCGATGATTTCGGTGTTTCCCTTAGAAAGGTTCAGATCTTTACATATACGCATTAGACGTATTCCTTCGGAATACATACGTCCTGCGGCATGTTGCGTCTCAAGATTTGTTTGAATCTCTCGATGCTTCTGAAGAGTCAACAACTGTTCAAGGTCATTTTCCCACTTACTAACAGAATCAAGGATATCAGAACGCGGAATTACATTTTCACGCTTCAACACTGTTACTTCCATCCAAGTCCACAGTTCATTGGTCACGGTATCTAACCGCTTCCATATATTCTCTAGGCCAGTAAATGCTTTTGGTATTCTATCTAACCTGAGAATAAATGAATCTATATCTCTAGATGTTGGTATCCTGCTAACCATGAGCGAAAATGAACACAGAGCTAAAAGCTTAGTGATCACCATCGCATCAATGGAAGCAGATTGCGCAGTAGAAGTTAAAAATATACTTCGCAGTTGCGGAATAATGTTTGCGGGCATATCTGATTGCATAAGTGTAGTAACTAAGTTCATGAGCACATCTTGTGAAGACATACCTCCTGAACCCAATCTATACAGATTATAACAAATAGATAAATAGCACGCAAATTTTTTCCTAATTCCATCCACAGCAACGCCAGCAACTGAATGCAAGCTTGTTACTGCTTCTCCAAATGTGTCGGCAATTTTGTCCAGGGCTTGTATAAATGCAGGATCCATTTGCACGTTAGTGTTGAAATCAACACCTAACTGCGCAACAGTCTGCAGCCGAAAATATACATCCCAATTTTCCTTTGATGCCAAAACTGGTTTATCAAATTCCCAATCTCCTCCTAAAACGTATTCAGTAGTAGATATAGGTCTAATCATAACCAATTTAGCACAATATAAACCTAACTCATGAATGAAACTATGTTCAATTAGATCAATTGGATTTGTATAACTCAAATTTCTAAAAAAAAAATGTAAGAAATTCTGTAGCACAAACAAAAAATCATACTGATCCGACAACCTCTCCTTGTTAACAAGAGCGGCCATCAGTACAGGTAATTGAGACAAAGCAACCTTCATGTTTACATTAGCACTAAACTTGTAACACCGTAGTGGTACACGCTCAATGTTAATACAAAACATTAATATTAAAAATGGAAATTTACGAATATCTGTTCCGTCTAAATGTTCGAAACCCCACCGCGTATAATTCGCTGGATGCCTGATACTATTTAACGTATCTTTAAATAAGGGATAAACCATATTCAAAGGCACAATAGTTCGGGAACCTCTATAAAAAAAAAACAAACGCTCTTGCATTCGTTTTCTGAGTATGGAAAGCTGACGGGGTTCGAAATTAAAACTTAACAAATATTTCATAATAAACATTTGTTCATATAACGTAGAAGATTTATGATATCCAAGCACAAATTCATTATCACACACCTCTGACCATTTCATGCAAACACTAAATGGACGAGGCACATCAAGGTGTTTAAATGAATCTATAAAAGTTGAAAAGTCCTTACGTGGTAATGTAACTAATCTAGGTTCGGAAGCTAAACTATTGCAATGTTGTTGGATGCGTTGAACTGACTTTGGTAAATTGGTGCAAGACATCGTAGACATTATAAATAGATAAAGCTAATGTTATAATTAAATAATTACGAGGTGATAATATTCCTAAAATAAATAATATAGCTATTGCGAGTAAAGCGAACTTTGCTCCTATAAACTTTAAAATAATATACAGAAGATATAAAGACTGCTTAAGGCAAGCTAAAATCTTAACTAAAAATTGTGAAAAATAAATTTTGGAAAATTAAACTAATAGTTGTTACGCAACTAGCGACCGATTAACGTTTCGGCACGGCTTACTTATAGTTATAAAGCTTTAACTGGGGTTAATGTGGGGGGTGAATAAAATATAATAAAATAATTATAATATCTTACGGGCCTACGTGGCCTACGCTAGTACAATGTAGTATAGTAGGGACTTAAAGGTCCTTTCAAAACCAATATAGGCTCGGAAATCCGAAGTACACCCTATACCAGCATTTACGCAGGATTGCGTAAAGGTCAATGAAATTAACAATAAGTATATCGTATACAAGAGATTGTATCCACAAAAAAGGAGCCGTAATTCCTAATGAGCAGCATATAGCGCGGTGTGACGCGGTGTGCGAAGGGATTATAGG
>JAAOEH010000024.1_pt1 | contig 9978 bp, 2 predicted proteins | sample 7058381 | NCBI WGS metagenome assembly JAAOEH01 (sample SAMN14008812, study PRJNA605028) | viral metagenome | isolation source: viral particles filtered from seawater | place: China: Hangzhou Bay, Yangshan Deep Water Harbour | collected 2017-10-31
GCTGCATAAGCGCATATATGGTCTGCAAACGCACATTCCCGTTTGACAGAAATGAGATAAGGAATTCAAAAATCTCAATGTCTACCGTGAGACATAAAACACGCGATGTTACTATTTATAGTAACGAGGCTCCCGCGAAATACTGCGGATATCTCGAGCCACTTTAATGCCTACGCTTTACAAGTCTATAGGCCAGGTGTTTGCGAACACTGATGCGATCTGTTGAGAGATCCCCACTCCGTAGGGTGGGTCTATTTTGGGTGCGACAGCACCCCTTCAGACGTTTGTCTGATATTGAGTACTGAGAGTACTACTGAGTTCTTCCGCACGAGCTGCGAGACGATTGTTTCGTCATCTGTTTTGAATTCATTAATATTTGCTAGTTGAGCAATGCGAGATCATAGTATTAGATTAACCGGGTGGCACCGGCGGTCGATAAGGTCTTAGTATGTATTTTACGATGAACATTTAGTGAAGTATGAATACGTTGTACGACTCGAATAGCAACCGAGGTCGTATATTGGATTAATGATAGTGAGTATAGTGAAACTAGAACAGATGATTAGATTAGGTTGAGAACCCAATCACCCATGTCTACCCCTTCCATGTAAACAACCTAAAACCCCAATATGAGTAAGTTAAATCAAAAAATTACGGTAGTTGAAAAAGTTGCTGCGCCAGTTGCCACTGGCACCAAAGAGGAGATTGAGAAGAAAATTGAGAAAATGAGAGCGGAGGATGAGAGAAACGCTGAATATAATCCTAAGAGGATTGCAGTTGAGGCGGAGTCGAGAAAAGTCACATCTAAGGAGAAGGATGTGCATATTAAGCAAAATAGAGATAGTAATTTTGCAAAGGGAGTTGCTAAAAATGTTTCTACTTACATGAAGCAATCCAATAAGCATCTGCTGAGACATCAACAGTATGTTGCTGATAAAGGTGGATTAGGTGGAGTTGTCCTAATTGGAACCACCGACAAACCTGAGTTGTGGGTACCAGACCAAAAAGTTGACGTTCAGAATTCCCCAGTCGTTGTTACTCTGGAGAAGCGGTCGATTCTTGAAAAGTTCGTTAATATGTTTAGAACTATTCCAGAACATTATCTAATTGACCATCTAAATGTCCAGCATGTCTTCACTGGGACCACTTTTGATGAAATCATGACGGTTTCCCTGATTATTGACGATTTTTATTGGAACTCATTCTCTGAGAGAGTTCCTAAGGATGTTAGAGGATTCCACATTTTACCAGGGAAGTCTGGTATTAGTATAACTGAGAATAGTGGATACCATACTCTGGAAATGATAGTTAGAATGTCAATCCAGATGAGAAAAGGAGTTGAACCCACTAAGAAGGAGTTACAGAACTCCTACAAGGCGTCAGCTGCCAGCCTATTCACTTCATTTAAGATGGAAAACCAGAAGCTGTTAAGAGACTCATGTCGAGAACCTACAGAGACCTCATATCCTATTAGGATTGAGGACGAACACATCATCCCCGCGCGTGACTTAGAGGATGGTGAGGAGGTTACTAAGACAGGTGTTATCTTGACCCCCCTTGTCCCATCTGGGGGTGCTTGGGTTACTAGAGATAAGTACGATAGTGATGGAGAGTGTCTAGGGGAAGAAGAGGTTTTTGTCCCGATGACTGGAAATAGTTCCTTTGGTGGTCAGTCATTTGCGAGTTTTACTTCAGATAAGGAATACGCTAAGATTGCAAGACCTCTTGTCAAAGTGTTCGACATAAAGAATCCATTTTCATGGGTTGAGGAACAAGTCCCTATGATTTCCAATATGGATTGGATAATAGGAGATAAGATTCCAAAAGCTGCGGCTGAGATGAAAGAAGCTGCCGATAGTGTTTCGAAGGGTATTTCTATAAATGTTGGAAGTGATACCAAAGAAGTAGTTGAAGAGCTACAGAAGAGTCTTAACTCCATTAAAGAACAGTTGAATAACATCAAAGTTGATCATAAAGTTAGCTTTGACACCAAGTCGATCTTCTCCGGGATGTTTGACAGTGTGCTGGACAAGATTCGGTTTGTCCTCCCAGAAGAAAAGACGTCTAGAGAGTTGCTTGTTGGCCTGATCATCGCCGTCATATATGTTTGGGCAGTGAAGAATGGCCATAAGAAGTTTATGTATCTTGGTCTTGCCCTCTCTACCGCAGTTGCACATTGGGTTGATAGTCCTAATATAGCCACTTATTGCGGTGCTCTATTCGGAATAAATGGGGCAATAGATTTACTTCCAGTAATACAGTCTCTTTTTATGTCCGAAGAAGAGGAGGAAAAAGTTGAGATGACCGGGGACTCTCTGTTGTCGTCTGTTACTGAGAGTTATGTTCCATCGGTACTTGTTCATGCCATAATCGCTTACGTCGGAGCTGTCGTAATAAATGTTTCTCCGAACCCATATGCGGTCCTTTATGAGTGCACAATATTCAACAAGTTGTTGAACGGACTTGAGCTGACGACTCACACCCTCGCTGACGCATTCATACAATTAGTTAACGCGTTTGCTAGTCCATGGGGAGTGAAGATATTTAGGTCTTGTTACACGAAGTATCCAGAGGCCTTCATTATAGTCGACGGGATGAACGCGATAAAGGACAAGTTCCTGGAGGGCCAGAGGATCAGTCGTGTTGACTATGATAAGTTTAAGAGTCTGTGCTCGTCCCTTAACCAGCTTGATAAGACTATCCCGATGAAGAATGAGATGCGAGTGTACAGAACTCAAGTTGATTATGCAAAAAGGATGCAGGCTAACTTAGAGGATAAGTTTAAAATAATGGGCATTGTGTCTGGGGGAGTCAGAGCAGCTCCTTATATGACGACTCTGGTTAGTGATCCTGGGTATGGGAAGTCAGTTCTTACTCCGGCAATTACTGGGGCCTTGGCCCCACTAGTTCTTGAGAAGAGTGAGTATGAGGAGTTCCTGATTGATTCTAAGAGCTTTGTAGTAAGCGTCAATCCTGGCGATGAGTACCAGGAGCAGGTCAAGCCAGGACATGCTATTTACCACATTGACGACTTCATGCAGATGAAGAATAAGAATGCTGATCCTAAGGTATGTCACGGAAAATGGCTTATTTCGTTCAATAATAATGCCGAGGCTGTTACCAATAAAGCATTTGGAGATAAGGGAACTGTCTTCTATACACCTAGGTGGGGTATAATTAACACTAATGTTAAGAGTTTCAAAGGCCTTGAAGATCAAATGAGCACCAATAATGTGAATGCTGTTGGGAGGAGAATGGGAGATGTTTGGAGGGTCGAGATTGATGAAGAGTATAGAGAGTACTTAGGCCCTAATCATTATAGACTAGATGAGTCGAAGACGAATGGTATTGAGACCCACTTTTATAGTTTCGTCCCTGATACGTTCATGGTTGATCCAAACAATGGCATTAAGATCGAGCCGTTGATAAAGCAAACTCTTAGATATGATGATTTTTTGAAGGTTACTGCTATAAGGTACCTCAGCCATCACGTCCATCAAGAGATTATACTCGGTCAGATAAAGGATGCTCATAAGAATTCGAAGCTCTCCCCTTGGGTGGGCATGACCGGGTTAGAGATTGCCATGAGTTTGGCAGATGAAGAAGTCTGTCCCATTAAAGTTCCTAATAGGTTCAGCTCCTCGGCCGACATTTTGAAGTTTGTCACCAAGCTGAACCTCTCTCCTGAACTCTCCGAAAAGGTGATGAGTATTAAGTTTAGGAAGTGGGCTAATGTCCTTCACGATAGATCTTCGGCTTTCGTGATTGTTTTTGTCGGACTAATGACAGATGCCATGCTCGAGGGACTTGAATACAAGATTGAAAGTCTCATTGGGATGCAATCAGATGACATCTTAATAGAAGCCAATTACTGGAACAAGAAGTATGCTGACAAAGACGTCGATTATATAAGGAGTAAAGAAAACGTTAAGAAAGGACCATTGGTGATTGAGACGTTCACTGAAGCCAAAACGAGATTTCTTGGGTTGTTCGGAAAGATGGAGGACGCGGAGCCTATGTACGACTCCTGTCCTGAGTTCTTTGACACTTTCATGGCAAATCAAGAGAAGTATCTTAAGTGGATTGGTGACTCTAATTACCCTTTTCAACTCGTGGCGAACGCTAGGATACTGGGATCTAGATTGATGAACCCTGGTGAGAATTTGGACTTATTCTTTAGAGCTATAAGACAGACCTTTGTTGCCGTCAGTGCTACAGCCAGAAGACTGACAAAGTGCATGGTTGACGTCCTGAATGCAGCTGTGATGTCCACTACTTGGAAAGGCTTTATTGCAGACCCGTACAAAGTTATTTGTGATCACATCTCAAATTTTGTGATTGACATGAAGGCCTATGGTTCTGACATTTACAATTGCATTGCCTTTGGACTGCCGTTCAGCCACACTTTTGTGTCAGCAATGTGTGCCGTTGCTACTTTCGTTACTGGTGCTGCTATGACCAATGTGCTAGAGATGATATCAAATTCTATATTGAAGGTCAGACATCATCCGAAGGCGAGTAAACCGATCCGATTGAGACCTAAAGTTGTCACCGTTAAGCCTGTTATTCACCACGTTCCAGTGAATGGAGAGGTTATAGAGGGTCAAAAAGGAGATGCTGATTTCATTGCCTCCAGAGACTTAGAGATGATTGGAAATGCCAGATACTGGAATGATGAGGTTAAGGCAATAGAAAAGGCTGCCATTGAGAATAATTATGCCCTGCTCTACGATGGAAAGTTAGTCAGCAACTCCTCATTTGTTCATGAGTGGTCGATGCTTGTACATGATCATACTGCTAGGCCTATGTTAGAAACGTGTGTCCCAGGAACCACATTTAGTATTGTCGACGTTAGAGGTAGAGCGACCAATGTACTATTTGGAGACTGTGATGTGGTTAGATTTCCACAGGAAGACTTTGCCATAATAACTCTCAACAAGTCAAGTCTTGGTGCACGTAGGAGCCTGGTGGATAAGCATATAACTCAAGCTGAACTGACCGAATTACAACGTGACACTCACATTGACTGCCTATTGCTTTACTACATGAAAGAAGATGATGAGAGAGTGATTAAACATATCCCTGTGAGAGTTGAAACGAAGTTCATGTCTTATGATGACCTTGCGCCTACTCCTATGTTAGTGTACTCAGTGGAAGGTCATGGGTCAGCATGCATGTCTCCACTCATAGTGTGTGATGATAGATATAAGAATATTAATGGCATCATTGGTTATCATACTTCTGGAAATCGTGTTACGGGTCACAAGAAGGGAGCTTCAAGGGCCGTGACTAGAGAGTTACTAGTTGACATGCTTGAAGCTGTAAAGGTTCAGAAGGGCCTTCCAAGTGTTGTGAAGATCCCTATGACTAGAAACTCGCAGATACCAGATGAAATACCAATCACTGGATACAAGGATCCCCTCAGTCAGTCCACTTACTGTAAGATCGTCAAGACAGTATTTCATGGTTTTATGCATGATGAAAACGGTTGCCAGGTCCCGTATGATAAAGTCCCTTCGATTTCGAGTCCATATAGTATAACTATCGATGATGAAGAAGTGACTCACTGGCCGTACTACAATTGTCTTGAGACTTGTGTTAGTGATACTCCTGCAATTAGCTCTACAATAGCCGACTTTGCGACTGCCATGTACACGTATACCTGGGATAGTGCGAATATAGAACCAGAAGTACCTAGTGTCTGGAGTATAAATGATGCAATCAATGGTAGAGGAATGGTCGGTCCCGATAGCAGAAAGTCTTCCGTAGGTCAAGAGCTGAGATATAGAGGCATTACGAAGAAGGCAATGTATGGTGAGGAAGGCATTAGAAGTTTGGAGACACCCCTTATGCAGGAATTGTGCCGTGAGTTAGAAGCTGACATGGAGAAGCTCCTTAGTGGTGAATTGCCTGATTGGATGTTTCTGGGTTTTATAAAGTCTGAAATGGTAAACCCAAAGAAGTGGCTAGAGGGTCTCTTCAGATGGATTTGTGCCGTCGACTGGAAAGAACATATTACGTGCAAGAGACTTTTTGGTCATGCTCTCCACCTTGCTGTTAAAAACTCTATAACGAACGGGATGCTGATGGGGATGAATCCGTACTCAGAAGACGTCAATGTGATGGGCAAGATAATGGAGGTCTTCAAGCTTATCTGTGATGGTGATTACAAACTGTTTGACAAGAGATTCTTCCAATGGCTGTTCGAACAGTTTTCCACATTCTGCCGTCATATATACTACAACGGCACTGAGCAAGAACATAGAGCCAGAGATATGATAATAGCCAAGTTGGCTTCTCCTGAGGTTATAGTTATCGTCCATGAAGAAGGTGTTCCTAAAGCGGTAGTTATACAACTGTCGAATGTGCTCGCGTCAGGTCACACTTTAACACAGTTTCTTGGATGTTTCGGGAATAGCATAATGGACAGGTACTCTTACCTTATGTCCTGGTGTAGGAGCATTGGTACGACGCATCTAGAGTATGATGTTAAATTCCACCCTAAACCGGACTTGGTCTATGAAGAAAAGAACATGCACGTATTCGTTTTAGGAGACGATAATGAACAGTGTTTCAAGGAGGAGAGGTATGGACACAATTGCATAGTTAACCAACAAAATATGTCTGAGATGGGTGTCACGTATACTCCTTCTGACAAGTCTGAAAAGTTCGTTGTTAATTGGAGAAGATTAGGAGAAGCAGGAATATTGAAGAGAGTCATCCAGTGGGATGAAGAAGAGGGTAAGTACATTGCGCCTATTGAAGAAGCTTCTATCCTGGGTTCCATATACTTTACATCAAGTCTTAAAACGTTACCGCAGACCATTGACACTGCTCTTCAGGAAGCCGCAATAAGAGGGGAGGTATACCACAGTAGGTTCTCATATTACCTTAGAAAGAGAGCTGTTGAGGTTGACTATCCCTTGTGTTCTCCCTACTTCGATTATAAGATAGCTAGGTCATTTGTCTTCAACTCCGCTTATTTACCCTGGGGGGCTACTTCTACTGAGATAGTAGATGATAGCGGAGCTCGAGACGCTTAAGTCTGCCTAATGTCCCGGAATGACTATAAACTTGCCCATCTGGAGACAACCTGCGAGGTTGTCTCCATACCGTCCCGGAATGACGTCAAACTTGTCCATCTGGAGTCAGCATTGTGATACTGGCTCCACCCCCCGTCTTATACATTTTCAAGTGTTAAACTTACTGAAGGACTTCTGAAGTCTAAGGTGTCCCTGACACTCGCTAATGTGCAAGACGGTTACAGTTCCCCCTTCTCTGTAAAAGAAGGGAATTTTGAGTGCTGTATCTATTGCAGCTTATCTAATAGGTCAACGATACTGGTCAAACAGGCGCTAGCAGGCGTGCCAATAGGCGTTGATATCCGTGTCGATGGACATTGCGTGAACACACGGGTTCAGTTATTTCAGATTTTACCATTGGTCTGATCTAAGTTGTTGATCTCTGATAATAAATTCTAACAAAATATAAAAATGAATAACACAAGGGTTCAAGTCCCTTGGAAGAAGGTTAATTATGTTGAAGTTAAATCAAGAAAGAAAATTGCGACATAAATGGTACAAACCGGTTCTACACGTGGTAGGACCAGACGTCGAGATGACGTCGAATATGGATGAGCCTATAAGTGAGGAAGTTCATTCAACAACAGTGATTGTTGATCAGGGAGTGGTTGAGGAGAACTATTTTGGAGTCACTAATGAGAGTACGATAGGTGCGACCCCATCTGAGATCCGTGACTTTTTGGGGAAGGACAACATACTAACTCCAATTGTGTGGAGTACTAGTAGTAATGCCAATGACAATCTTCTGACAATTGATCCATCTGCAGTCTTGTTGTCGGGGAAGTACGCTGATAAACTGTACGGTATGAACATGATCAGGTTCAATGTTGAGGTTACGGTTAAGGTGAATGCTTATCCTTTTCAGGCTGGTTGCTTATTGCTTCATTTCTTACCGTGTGCTGGAGATTTTTCTGCTGGCTGGACAACTACTAGGAACATAAACCTCACTACTAAGACGCAACATCCTTGTATTGAGATAGATGCCCATGAGAGTTCCAAGAAAATGTCAATACCTTACGTCACTCCGTATAATTATTACGATCGCTTGAACGATAAGTATAGAATTGGTAAGTTCTACTTAGATGTTCTTAGTCCATTAACAGTTGGAGCCTCTGGAGCCACTACTGCAGATATAACCATCAGTTACAGGTTCACTGACGTAGAATTGGCTGCCCCAATGGTTCCAAACTCTGAGAAGGTCGCTATGTCCAAGACTGGTTCAATAAGTCAAGGTTTGAGAGCGACGGCTAGAGTCGTTAATAATCTCTCAGCTGTTCCAATGTTGAGAGCGTACTCGGAGCCAGCTAGTTGGGCTTTGAGGACAGCTGCTGGGCTTGCTTCTAGTTTCGGGTATTCCAAGCCGATAATGGACACTGCTATGGTTCCAGTTCATAGTACACAATATAGGTATTCTGCTGTGTGTGACGGGCCGGACGACTCTATTCCACTGGGAGTGTGCAATGATAATAAGTTGGGTGTTGCTCATGATGTGTCAATAGTTCCTGAGGACGAAATGAGCATGCAGTACTTGTTACAGAAAAGGTACTATTACCAGTCGTATACATGGGGGTCGGCTACAACGACTATATATGATGCAGCAATAGCTCCTTGGAATCTATACCTCCAGGGCACTTACTCTAGTGGTATCAAGACAGCGACTTATAAAACTGGTGGCCCACTTTATTACTTGTCTAATTTCTTCACTTATTGGAGAGGATCTATCAGGGTGAGGATCAAGATAGTCAAGACCCAATTCCACACTGGTCGTCTTGTGATAGTGTGGTCTCCTACGTATGGAACTACTACTGCGCCATCTGATTCCACGTTTTCGTTACGTCATTACATCGACATACGAGAGGCAGATGAGATTGAGCTCGAACTGCCATTCATGGTTCCACAGGAGTTTCTTGGCCAGTCAGATAGTAGTGGAAGGCTGTCAATTCTAGTGCAGAACGTTCTGAGAGCACCAGAGACCTGTTCGTCAAGTGTCCAAGTTCTAATGTATTTCAGCGCTGGGAGTGACTTTCAATTTGCCGGTCCATTTGGGATTAACAAGAGTCCACCGTTGATGATAGGTAATATGGACAATATGTTAACTTCTGGGTCGAAAGTGGTGTCAGGTGTTATTGGAAATGAGAGAGTTCCTAGACCTACTCTGAAGTCTAATCTCCTATGTATGGGGGAGCATATCTCTTCGGTAAAGCAGTTACTAAATAGGAACAGTTTCTGTGGTTCTACTTACACGGGAACTTCCGTGAGAATTACCCCCTGGTTTCATGGTGCATCAACGACGTCTGGTGGTTCTGTTACCTCCACTGCCCCAGGTGGGGACGTTATGAGTATATTGGGTCTCATGTATACGTTCTTTAGAGGTGGTGTTAGGGTGATGCTTGCCCTTACGGGGTCTCAGGGAGGGGCTCAGTTACAAGAAGGCACAACTTCCAGCCCGTGGGTAGGGGCTGGAGGCAGTAATAATCCAACGAATACTTGGGCTACCCCGGGTTCCGTTAATCAAGGCTGTTACTCTTTCTTTAGTGCAGACTCAGTTAACAATATCCACTGTTTCCTTATTCCCTATTACAATGGAGTGAGGTGTTCGCTACTTGACTTTACAGTAGCATCGACAGCCGCAGGCATAGATCCATCTGTGCCGTTAATAGGTCTGAATTATGTGAGCAATACTTCAGTCGCGACTGCCTTAATCCGCTCGGCTGGTGAGGACTGGCAACTAAGTTATTTTATTGGTTGTCCCCCGTTACTCACCTCACTTGCATAATCAGTGAGTTTTCAAGGCCGGGTGGCCTGAATTTTCTCTCGCTGAGGATCGATAATCCTCTATTTGGGCCCCGTCGTGTTGGGGTGCCTTTGTGTAGGCGTGTAGTTTAAGAGAGCACGA
>JAAOEH010000025.1_pt1 | contig 9970 bp, 2 predicted proteins | sample 7058381 | NCBI WGS metagenome assembly JAAOEH01 (sample SAMN14008812, study PRJNA605028) | viral metagenome | isolation source: viral particles filtered from seawater | place: China: Hangzhou Bay, Yangshan Deep Water Harbour | collected 2017-10-31
GTATAGTTTTAAATGACCTAGTGTTTATGAAACCACAATTTATAAAAGACTACGGGGGGCAAAACCCCCCGTATCTTGACACTAAAGTGTTTGTGTCTCACTAGAATTATTTTTATAATGCAAGACTGGATCTTGTATAGTTTTAAATGACCTAGTGTTTATGAAACCATAATTTGTTCACTAATTATTTTATAGTCCTTTGCAGGAAGCGAAAAACCCTGTTTAAAGTTGATGTAATTTATTTGTATTTCGAATAAGGGAAGTTATTATAAGGTATCGACGAATGTAAATCCTTATAGTTTCTATGACCCAACCTCGAGATTTTCTTGTCATCAGTCATGTGGCAGGAATATGCATCTAGTGACCAACTGTACTTTGTAGCGTATAAGAGTAGTGCAGTATAAAGACAAAGACTCTAATTCGGATGATGATGGTCTATTAATACAGGAGACCATGGCTTCGACACCCATGGAATCTGGATCTAAAACTCCGACGGAAAGTAAAGTACCGAATGGACAGCCACAAGTAAGTGTCCGTAAAGTAGTAGAATTGGGTTAACAAGCTATAATGGGCTTGGAACGAACCACACGATAGGATCTAAGTTAGATATTGCAGGTATATCTATTTGTACTTGAGAGAATGCTCTCATTATATTTAGAAAAAGCATATCATTTAACATTTCCGACAATCTGGAGAGTTGTACTGATTGAAATTTACGTATACTGAAAAGTGATTTGTTGTCTAGGAAAAAGCTTTTTGACGAACCCCCCCCCACTGATATAAACATGCAGAGTTCAAACCCCAGTCAAGAAACCCCCAAACAAACACCTCAGCTCTATGAAACTATTAATCCTTTTAATAGTAAAACCCGTACCCTTTGGCAAGACAACCCTATGTTGTCTACCGAAGATATAGAACGTATGGAGAAGGCATATTTAGCTTCTCCCGTTCCTGAATGGGCAGGTCCCCACTACCCTTCACATTTCCAGGTTAAAAATTGGCTTCATGCCGATAAATTAACTGGATGCATTTGTCACCACAGTGCCCGACGCCGAGGACATCCTGTTCCTATGGACAATAAAGGCACAGTTCTTTGCGATCATAACTGCATATCATGCCGCGAGGCCTATGTAGTTCACGGAGCCATTCCTTGTTTGCATCCGCGAATCGTATTTTATCGCAGCACTGTTTATGCGCGCTGTACCCCAATGCGCGTGAAGTATGTTGAAGAGCCTTACCCCTTTAAGGCTGAACCTCGCTATAGCCATAAAATACCGAAATGGGCCTATCCCGTGAAGACGGTCCATTGGCGCTATCCCGAATATCGTGAGTATGTTACAGCTCATGTTCGAGGTAAAGATGTTCAAGTCACAATTGGATATCTAGACAAGATGTTTCCTATAACTGAAGTGCTTATGGAATTTATGGATAAGTTATTTCAGTATCCCTCCTCCTCCAGGAGGGTTGATCCCGAGCCTCAATTTAAGGCTCAAATGAATCAAACCCCCCGCTCATCTAATCCTAAGACTTTTGTCGATGAGTGGTGTGAGACCGAAGACAAAAGCATTGAGAACTATAAGGAACTTCTCACTAAAGACATTAAACGAGAGAGAAAGCTCAGAAAACAAAAGCGTGGTCCGTTGCCATTGTTTACAGAGATTGATAACGCGCTAGCTTTCCCCCAACCTCTCAAATATGATTATCCTTGGATTAAGAGGAAAATCGACACACTTACGATGCTTAAGAAACGTAAGGTTTTAATCAATGTCTTGTCCCAGTTTGAGTTCAATCCTTTCACTTTTGTAACTTATGACCAAATGGATGCTAATTTATGGTCTACTCTTCACTGCATTATTGCCCTCCTTGATGGTAAGGTGAACCTTCGCCCTGATCATGGAAAATATCGTCCTTATTATATTTTCTATATGAAGGGAAACGAAGGTAAGATTATGTCCTTTGACGTCCCTGAAGATTGCAAGTTACCGAAGCTTACATATCCCGAACTTTATAAACGCCTCCAAAGTGTTACAACACATTGGAGAAAATTTACTGTGCCCATTGAACATGTAGATTTCGAAATTAGGAATAGCCTAGAAAGGGTTATGAGTAATATTCCGCGTTTCAAAGCTCAGGGTAAGAACCGTCCTAGTCAGAGTAGTTCCTCAAGTTGCTCTAGTCCTGAAAGTTCGTCCTATAATCCTCTATCCGACCCAGAACTTCTAAAGCTCCGCGCCTCAAGTTCTAGTGCCAGAGAGAAAGAGGAAGCCATTGAAATGATTGATTTCGATTTATTGGAGGAGGATCATGTACCTGATGACTTAAGTAAGGTAGATGTTCTCTTTCCAAATAAATCAGAGCAAAATCTCATTGCCAACCATGCTCCAGAAATTAAAGCTGAATCTAAGAGTTCATTCTGGAGTTGGTCTAATTGGAATCCTTTTGCCAAGGCCAATGACCACGTCAGCGCCGTCAGGGCTGAAGTGACTGAATTGGTGGATGATACCAAAGAGAAGATAGATCAGCTGAATATGAAGGCAAGTTCCTTGATGGATAAAATCAATGATAAAGTTGAAGCAATACCAGATTTCAAAGAGATGTTTGAAAAGATCTCTGAATCATTTAGCGGTATGTTCACCATGCTGAATGGGTTACGGCTTGTGGCTGTCATAGCCTGTTGTACAACCCTCACTTTGTACGCAGTCTATGGTGGCACATGGGCCGCTCCTCTTATTGCATCCGCCCTTGGTGCGATGTTGCTTTTTGTTGATTTGATTATCGAGAAACGTTTGGACATGAAAGCTCAAGGAGTAGAAAGTACATGCAATTATATGTATGAAGTATTCCAGCGTATTGCGCGATTGATTTGCGACATTCCTGAGAAGATGCTAACACTGTCAGATTATTTACGACATATTAGCTTAGATTCTGTTGCAAAGACCTCACGTAATATTAAAAGTATAGGTGATTTGTTCACCAATCTCCCGAAATACGCAGAATTTCTGCAAGACAGTTTCCATTGGGTGCGCGATAAAGTGTACCTCTGGATCTTCAAACATCCATATTCTTTCTCCGCATGCATGGCTCAGCCTATTATTGAGCTTGCTGCTAATGTTATGGAAGATCCTAATTATTGTTCACCTAACGCGTTGCTCTGTTTGCAGAAGAAAACAGAAATGTTCATGCGCGATTGTTGCCGTGGAACTGTTTTTAACGCTATGCAGGCTGCTAATCACACTTTCAAATCAGCTTATGAGATCCAACAAGCTGATATGATTGTTAAGAGCCGCAATGGCGTTTCACCACTTGTTATTAAGTGGTGGGGAGAACCAAATATTGGTAAGAGTACCATTATGTCTGAATTTGCTGCAGGTTTAAGTAAGCACTATGTCGGTCATAACTCTGTTTATTATCGTAATTCCGCTGATGATTTTTGCAGCGGTTACGCTAACCAGTTCATTTGGTGTAAAGACGATTTTGGAGCGGTTTCCGACACATCTAGTAACCCCAGTAAAGATTTTGCCGAGCTCATTGCCCTTAAAAATATAGCCCCTTATGTTTTAAATATGCCACACCTTGAAGATAAAGGTAATGTTGTCGCTTGTTCAGCAATGATCTTCCTGTCAACCAATGTCAAATCATGGGCGATAGGTACCGTGAACAGTCTTGTTTGCCCCAAAGCTTTAGAGAGGCGATTCGATATTTGCATAGATATGGTCGAACGTGATAAATTTGTCGTGACCAAATATATGTTAAATGAGAGTTATAACAAGACCTTTGATACCGCAGGTTTGCTCGAATTTATTATGAGCGCCTACGAGAAACATTATGCTGATGAGCTGGCGGTTGCCCGTAATCTCAGAGATAAGGTAAGTAAAATTATTTTTGATCACCAACAGAAACAAGATGGTTATTTTCTTGCTGCCGATGTCTACCAGAGCTTCGTTAAATGGCGAGCTTACGTAGAAGGGCGAGATGATACCACTGAGTACCAAAAGAAATTGTTGTCTAAGTACAGAGATGTATTTAACAATATTTCTGATGGTTCAACTGTTGAAGTCTTGATCGACAGATTGAAGACTGCCCAAATAAAGATATCTCCACACAACCCGGAGTTTAGAGAGTTGATGGCCTACGCCACGAAACTTAAGGGATCACCCGGTCGTAAAGGTGGTGTTAATGATTTTGACCCCACCGTTTTTACCCTAGACCGTGATCTTTTTGTTTCATATGGTAAAACGCTATTAGCTGCTAAGAAGGACCCCCACCCGTGTCCGTGTAAGATGTCAGATACTGTTAAATATCATTATGATACTAGTGAATCCGAAAAGAAGAAGACCCGTGAGGATTTGCTCAAAACCTTGCAGGAGATGACAGAATGGGCTCCTGAAGAAGTGCAGACAGTTAAGCATTTGCCCTTTTGCCCTTTCCAGATGTGTTCTGATTTAAAGATTCCTAGAAATTTTCTCTTACAAGATGCCTCTTTACCCGCGGCTGCGAAAACACTTGTGCTCATGTCTTACGAATGTGCCTGTGCACACAATAACCAGTGCACACATCAACATCGTTGGTTGATACCTGGGTTTGTAAATGACAAACAGTATGATTACTTAGCTGTTTGGCTTGGAGCCCAAGTTACGCAATTCTGCAAAGAAAAGAATATTGGAGACATAGTACCGCCGAGTTCATGGCGTGATAAGGTCGCCGCTTGGTGGAATAAAGGTGATAACAAACCTTTGTTGATCTTGGGAGCTTTAGGTGCCATCGTAGTCGGAGCTGTTACTATGATAGGAGTGACTAAGTATGTTATGAGAGAGGATTTCAAAGCCCATAGTTCTAGTGGGTTGCATGCTGTTCGTGCAAATCAACAACAAGTTCCCGCATGGAAGGGACAATTTTTTAACATGAAGGATGGTGCTAATGATACCACTCTTGCCCAATTTATGAAGATATTATTGAAGCATGAAGCTAAATGCTATTTTGAGGAAGATCATAAAGATCAAATTATGTCGCTGTTGTTTCTTGATGGCTATAATTTCCTCATGATGAATCATGCTCGTTTGAAAATAAAGCCCAATGATTATTTATATATAGTTTTCCCACACAAAGCTATGACACATAAGAACTTTAGGGTTCGTATGTCAGAGCTTAAAACCTTTCAATTATCCGCGTTCAATGGTATTGATAAGGCAGATATAGTGATGTGTCAGGTTCCCCCAGAACTTTACACGCCGGGCCTTTGTGATATTCGTGATCGTGTCCTTAAACGATCAGAGATTGATACAGTAGCTGGTAATCCTGTCCTCCTTTCCGTTCTTGAGGACGAGGGTGATGGACCTATGCCCATAGGTTATAGGATGGAAAAATGTACACTAAATAAGGAACGTATATCTTATGACGTTTCCGTTGATGGTGTCACAACCTCTATTGTGAACAATCTCAGTATCCTTTATGGTTATGGTGGTAAGGAAGGCATATGTTCCGCCCCAGTTCTATCCTTGCGTCCACGCGCTGATAATCCCCGTCGTATCGCGGGTTTGCATGGTGCTGGTTGCACAGTGACCGGTAAAGGTATGGCGGATATTTTGACCCTTGAACAGATCCTGGAAGCTGATAAGGCTTTAGGTTATGTCACAAAATATGTTCCTAATATGGCCAACTCGTTCCGTGGTAACTATGCGGTTGGGGAAGAGGATATTAAACACCTCTTTGCGCCATTAGAAAGTGCCCCAGTTGATCTAGCCTTTGAGGGGGATCATGTTCCTGGTTATAGGTCCACAAGATCTAAGATTTGTGAGACCGAAATTAAAAAGAGGGGTAATCTACCCTCGAAGAAAAGTCCCGCGGTCCTGAAACCCGTGATTAGAGACGGGGTCAGAGTCGACCCGATGTACCTCGGCCTCAAAAAGGTTGAGAGACCATTCCATCGTGTTAACCGACGTGCTCTAGATCTAGCTGCCGCGGATCTCATGCAGCAGCTTGTGACCGCAGAGGTAGATGGTCCTGAAATGTTCAGAGGAGTTCTAACCATTGAGGAAGCCGTGTTTGGTATACCAGGAAGGCCCTATATTCCTGCGCTCAATGCATCTACTTCCGCAGGTTATCCCTGGAAAGTAGATTATCCCGGAAAAGGGAAAACGAGGCTCATTGACTTCGAAAGGAGGTGGATACACCCGGATCTGATAGCAAAGGTCCAAAAACGTATTGAGATGGCCAAGAATGGTGAGGCCCTCGAAGCCATTTTTGAAGATTGCCTAAAAGATGAGAAAAGACCGAATGAGAAGGTTGAAGCCCTTAAAACTCGTATATTTTCTTCTGGACCGTTGGATTTGCTTATTGCAATGAAGATGTATTTTGGAGGATTTGTTGAGTGGTACATGAACAGCCGGATTTATAACGGTGGCGCGGTAGGTATCAATCCGACCTCAGCCGAGTGGACTCATCTTGTTCAATGGCTCATACGTTTCGGAAGGAAGAATATTATCGATGGTGATTATGTCACATTTGACGCGTCACTAGTTCGGGAAATTTTGTATGAAGCCGGAAACATGATCAATAGGAAATATGGCAACCAACCTGAAGCCAATAAAGTAAGGTTAGTGTTGCTGTATGTTGTCATCGCCGCTCTCCACATGGTGGACGGCCAGTTCTATTTTGTCATGAGTGGTAATCCCTCTGGCAATTATTTGACAGCGATCCTAAACTGTTTATACGGTTGTCTTTTCCCGCGGTATGTTTATTATTGCCGCCTCCCCGCTTCCTTATCTTTACAGAATTACTCTTTCAATAAACATGTGTCACTGGTTACATTTGGTGATGACAATATTATGGGAGTGTCTGATTCTGTTAAGTGGTTCTTCAATCCTACAGCCCTCACTGAGGGTGCTGCAAGCATTGGGATGGAGTACACCTCCGCTGACAAGAGCGGCCCCAATGTTGCATTTAAAACCTTAGACAAGGCTTCCTTTCTTAAGAGAGGCTTTGTTTGGGATGAGCAGGAGACCCTTTGGTTAGCACCACTCGAGTTAGATTCTATACTTGAGATACCCAACTGGTGTTGGGAGGGTGCTACTGATAGGCAAAAAGCTGATTCCTGCGAACAAGCTATACGCGAATTGGCCATGTATCCCAAAGAAGTGTGGGACAAATGGGCTAATTTGATTAACGAAGAAGCAGTAGCTGTAGGCTATCCAGGTCTATTCATGGCGACCTGGAGAGATTACAGACGTTCAATGCTGCGCTGCCACGATGTTTCATGTGGTAGCCTTGTGCCATGTATTTAGATGCATTATCACCCGTCCGGTTCTCAAAATCTCCCGGACGTTACCAACTGCGAGCCTGAGGAATCTCGTAGAAGGATGAGTACTCGGTTTTGGATAACCACCGAGTTTAAAACCAGAACGGTTATGTCGACCTCAAGGGATGTGCGAAGTTAGGGCTTGCTAACACATACCGACGTATTATGAAACCTACCGACCCTATGAACAATAATAGTAGTCACGAATCACGTGACATAAAACAAGAGTTTATGCAAACCGAACAGATAGTCGATTTTGCTGATCAAAATGCTCTTTCCGAGGTCGCTCGTAATGAGACCCCGGTCACTGTCCCTCGATCCCTCGTGTGTATGCGCGAATCTCGGGATCATACTATCTATGATTTTCTCCGGAGACCACGAATGGTAGAGGTACTATTGTGGAATAACTCCAACTTACCCGGCACCGACCTTGGTGCTTGGACTTGTCCTGATGTTCTATTTCAGACAGAAATGAACGTATGTAAAGTGCGTGATTTCCGTTACTTCAAATGTGACGTCGTCTTTCAGTTCAAGATCAACGCTAGTGTTGCTGCCGTGGGTCGTTTAATAGCGTGGACATACCCGCAACCATCCGTGATAGGCACAGGTTCCTTTAACAGGGACAGCTTGTGTTCGCTCACGGGTTTCCAGCATGCGTTTATAGATGCTGGTAGTTCGAATGCCCTGAAATTCACGGTACCGTTTGTTTTCCGAAAGGGAGCTTACGATTTTCTCGTGGATAAGGGGACCCCAGGTAACCCTTGGGCAATGGTTGTGTTATCTGTTTTCAATTCTTTTGTTACTGCTACCGGTTCAACAGCCACAAACATTTCAGTTTGGGTTCATGCAGAGAACATAGAATTGGGTGTGCCCACCCAGCAGGATACTGGCGTGTATCCTGCGCCCACCTTCGATAAAGTCGGTGGGAAGTATCGCGTCAAACCAAATTTTAAGGCTCAAATGAATGGCGCCCCTCGATCTGAGGCAAGTGCCAATAGTCATTCAGGCACTATTTCCGATATGGTGAAAACCATTGGAAGTGGTGCCGGCGCAGTAGCCGATCTCGGATTAGGACCTATATCAGAGATTGGAAATGCTGTAGAATGGGTTGCTGATATAGCCTCGAATGGATTAAGAGCATTCGGCTACAGTAAACCAGGAAACGCCCAGACCATTATGCCTATGGTGCAACAACCGATGAAGAATTACACCCATACTGTGGGTGACGATAGTTCTGTCGTGTTGGGAGCCGACCCCAGGAATTGTCTTGACATCAATGCGAAGTTGTTCGTGACCGAGCATGATGAGATGGATATTAACTGGGTTATTTCTAAGCCAATGTTTATTGAGAAGTTCACATGGGACAAGACCCACGTTACGGGAGACGTACTCGCATCGTGGCCTGTCACCCCGGGTTTTTCACATGGAGTAACGCCGACCTCACAGGTCAGCACAACGATGCTAGGATATGTTTCCCACTTATTCGAGCTTTGGAGAGGTAGTATCAACTATAGATTGGCTTTTGTGGCCAATAGCTTCTACCAAGGTAGCGTCGGACTCGCCTTTTTACCGGGTGTATTCACCGTCCCTTCGGTCATTTCATTGGCTGACATTGAGGCAGCCCCCAAGGTTGTTTGTCAGATAACTAGTTCTACAGAATGTTCGTTCACAGCGCCATACAATTTGGCTACACCTTTTATGAAGGTCAAGATTGCGAGCAGAACTTCAGTAGGTACTGATTTCACATACGCTGATCTTTTAGATCCTGAAGTCAGTGCCGGTTTGATGGTCGTTTACGTGATAAATATGTTGACGGCCCCTGCACTTGCTCCCAATCAGATTGACATAAATCTGTTCATTGCGGGTGGTCCAGATATGACATTCGCTATCCCCTCATGTCCCACGTATGTACCCGTGGCAGCTGAGGCACCTGTCCCTGACGTGCCCCAGGAAAAACGTACAGCGCCGAAAACGAAATTCGTGGCTCAGATGAATCAAATTCCGAGGAATCTGAACCTTAAAGCAGGCGATCTACCCAGTGATTCACACGCATTACTCAAAACATCTGAACCCCCAAAGAATATTAAATTTCATCAGATGTCTATGGGTGATGCGCAAATATCATTGCGTGCCCTGACGCGAATGTTTTCAGTTGTTGATGAGGATACTATTCCTCTAAACAATGCGTTAACACTTGATCCCTCCTATTACGGATGGGATTTGGTTGACTACACAAACTGCAGATTATACAGAATTGCAAGGTTATATGCATACTGGCGTGGGTCTATTCGATACAAGTTTATTCCCGACGTTCCGCCCGGTACCACATACCCTTTGTTTGTAGTGTCGACTTATCGTAAGGAGTTGTCTCCGCCCGATACACCTAGCTTTGATCCAGCGTTGCCAGCACACGCGAATATTGGATTTAATTGGACTGTTAACGTAGCCCAAACTCCAGTTGTAGAAGTTGCGATGCCATTTTATAAAAACCGTTACGTTGAAATGACATCAAATATTAATACAACTGCGAGAAATAAACTCCAGGTATTCACGACTATGGCTTCTGCCTGTCCCTACACTTTGCTGTCCGCAGCAGGGGACGATCATTCCTTTGGTTACTTAGTCGCACCACCAAATCTCACCTTGTTATAGTAGCTTGACAAAGGTACAAATTAT
>JAAOEH010000026.1_pt1 | contig 9967 bp, 3 predicted proteins | sample 7058381 | NCBI WGS metagenome assembly JAAOEH01 (sample SAMN14008812, study PRJNA605028) | viral metagenome | isolation source: viral particles filtered from seawater | place: China: Hangzhou Bay, Yangshan Deep Water Harbour | collected 2017-10-31
ATATTATATATTTGGAGAATTCTTGTGTACTATTAAGTAGTGCATTAGGAATTGTCCTTTATATATATATTTGAAGTGAAGGCTGAATTTTAACCTTTTTATAAGTGAAAAAGTGAATTTTAAAATGGGATTTCTATTTTAAACGAGGTATTGCGTGTTTCCCAGACACAACGGTGCAATACAAAACAAGCTGTGTGGCAGCATTTGGGAGTTCTATACTCCCATTCCCCCCCCCCCCCCCTGTATATCTACCGATTTAATATCGAAGAGAACGTTATTTGTTCTATTAACAGGTTGGCAACGTGCTTATGCACACCGGGGTTGCCTTTTCAAGCTTTGTGGAAGCCTTTGGGCTCGTATTTTATATCTACGATTGCCCTAATCAAGCTGTGTGTCAGCAACATCCTCCTATTTATTAAGCGTATCTGAAATAATGATCGATTTAAATAGTTGAGTCGCAAAATTGTGCGATAATTTATCTTTTGAAGTATGACTTCTTAAGGCTTTACCGAGTCGCCTAATGAGAATTATTATAAGATTTCAATTCCAGGGAGTTGAAGTCCGTTATGACGTGTTAGTGGTTACACAACAAACCATTATAGTTAATTCGATTGGTTCATATCAGGAAGATAAATATAGATCAAACAATGGAGCCAAAGCTCTATTGGTCCTAGTTACTAAGAGCGTGAGGGTAAAGCGTGAAACTATGCCGTACCGACGTAGATCTTTAGACAGCCTGTACCGGGTGGATCTAAAGGGAGTCAAATGCTGGTCAGACATGGGTATCTGAAACCTAGGAACAGGAGGAGTGCTACATCCCTAATGACTTCCCATTTGGAAGCGACAAAGAATTAGTGGTGGCTCTGATAGCACTATAATACCAAACCCACTCGAACACCAATGGCGATGGAAAGGGAATGCTCACTAGATGCTATAAATTCTAGTAGTGTGTCAAGCTCTAACAATGAGCAAGTGTCTTTAGTGCAGTATCATTATATGAGACCTGTACATGTAGCCAAGCGTATCCACGCTTATTACCAGTGCTATGAGTTAGGAATGGATGTGAATACCATTCTATTGAGAAATTTGCCGACAGTTTGTATAAATTTTGTGGGTCCTAACATATTGTTTGTTAAGGAACAGATGAATAAGCTAGTTGGCAAAGAACAAGCCAGGAAGGAATTGGAATATTTTTCCTATTTTGTTGTTCGTTATTTGGGCGCTTCTGACTATAGATCAAGTACTGATTATATTAAGTCGAAGTTGCGTTATGACGTTGAAACAAATCCTGGACCTATGTATACGTTTAATCACCTTACTCCGGAGATTGTTGCACATAATTTAATACTGTATTATGACAGACTTTATCTTATGGTGCCTGGATCGGAGAGTTTGTGTGATATTAAGGATCTTGCATTTAATATGATGCGGGATTATGAAGAAGTTATCTTGGCAATACAGATTATGGAAGATACAACATCACAGGCGTTTATTATTTATGGATTTTTCTTCGGAAGAATCCCTGAATTTTTAGATGATGTGGATCGTGTATTTTGGGATTATCAATATCGCATGACTGCTATTAAGTTAATGCATGATATAGAAACCAATCCAGGACCTGTATTTTCAAAACTTACATCAAAATGTGTTGACGGTGTTACACTTTTACGCATGGTTTTGGAAAATAAGGGACTTCCCCAAGGGTGGGATGAAGAATACTTAGCTAAAGTGGCTTTGGATCAGGAAGGGAAAAGAGATGTCTTAATTCATGATGTACTCAAGGAACTCGATCATGTTAAACCTCAAGGAGGTTGGGAATTTGATCCTCTTAAGATAGGTAAACTTTCTGAGAGTTTGAAGGAATGTGTTGATAAGTTTCAAGATACTACTAATGCTGGATTAAATAAAGTTGAAGGTTTTGTCAGAGAAACCCATCGTAGGATGGATCAGGCTGGACAGACTGTTAATGGCGTTATTGGAAGTATTGGTAGTTTTATTGAACAAATTATCAATTTTATTTCTCATCCTGCGACGGGTGCTATTTCCTTTATGGCTCTGTATATTATTCTCCAACTCTTAGAGAAGAAAGTGGAGAGTTCTTTATTAAGAGTAGCCAAGATGGTAGTGGGCTTTGTTGGACTTACTTATATTGGTAAAGAGTTTATTACCTCTCTTGTAACCCCATGGTTAACCACTGCTCCTATACCACAATCTGGGTTTGGGGATTGGATGGCTTTGGCCATAGAAGGAATATCATTAGCAACTTTAGGTTTTAAAGTGAATTTGAGTTCTGCTACAAACTTTATCACTAGTTTGGGCAAACTTGAACAAGAAGCTAGTAACTTAGACAAGCTTATTACCAGAGTTACTGAATGGTTGAGTAAGTTAGTTGTTGCTTTAGCCGGAGCTGTTAAAATTGAGATTTCTGATTGGTTTCTTTCGAATGATGCCACTGTGAAGAAGTTACAACAGGAAGTTGGATCTTTAATGCAAGAATATCTGCATGCTCCTATGGCTATTAATGCTAGATTTGCTGAAAGAGTTACAACGTTATTGATGAAAGTCAATGAGTTGGCCCTTAGAGCCCCTAGTGGAAATAATTCCGTTCGTGCCGCTATAGTTAAGTTACAAGAACAAGTTACAAATTTAACGCGTTTTGTTGCAGATGCTGGAATTGAACTGGGTGATAGAGATGAACCTACATTTGTTTTAATTTCAGGAGCGCCAGGAGCCGGTAAAACTTATTTTTCCGATTTTGTTAAACAAGAATTGATAACTAAGATGGCTACGTGTGAAGCTGAACTAGAAGAAATAGAAACGAATTGGAAAAGTCAAGTGTATACTTGGCCACTAGATGCTAAGCATCATGACATGTATCGAGGTGAATGGGTAGTGGATTTTCCAGACTTGTTCTGCAAAACGGATGTTGCTGGAACGTCGGATAGTGAACCAATGGCTTTAATTTACTTGATTGGTGGTCAAGCTATGAATTTATCAGCTGCAGAACTTTCTAAGAAACAAAGACTATGGATGATTTCACGTGTTGTTATTGCGTGTACAAACGTTACGTACGTCCCTGACAACCTTTTTGAATCCATTAGAAATGTTGATGCACTCCGCAGGCGTTTAGAAGAATGCTGTTTTTACATGTATCCTAAACCTGAATATGCACTAAGAGATGCTACTGGCAAAATTGTTGTAGACCATAGTGTTAAAAAAGTTGCTGGTTATGAGAATGTGGATTATCTGTATGCCCAAATTGATAGGAGTAAAGTGCCTGAAAGTCCAGATGGGACGATGAGGAATGATATTTACCACTTCCGTAGACAAAGCATGACTACTGGAAAATTCCTCGATGGCAATATCCATACTCAAGAGAGTGCTATGGAGCATATTTTCGATGTTTATTATGCTAAATCTCGAAATGCCGCTAAAAAGAGGGCCATGCTTAAGAAGACTATTGTTAAGTTGGTTGCAAAGCGACGCGAAGAGTTGAAGCAAGGAGCTGTTCCTCAGGCTAGAAAAGCCGAAGAACAGGTCACTGCCGATCCGGAGTGGGTTGAACGTAGTAAAGCCAAAGGTTATAATGAAGTGGAAACTTACGATACAGCTGATGAAGGAGAACTCAGAGCCTGGAGAAGTTTAGCAACTGGTGGTTCTGGATTTAAACGTTGGGAAAGGAAGAAAAGAGAAAGTAAACCTGTCCCTCCCAAACCTACTTATGCTAAAGTAGCTGAAACACCTCCAAAAGTCGAACCCAAACCCCAAGCGGGTGAAGAAGAGATTGTTTTGGCAGGTGAACCTCTACCTCCCCCAGAAGCGGATTGGTTTAGTATGACTGGTGATAACTCTGAAGTTGCAAAAAAGTTGCGAGAGAAGAAAGTATTCCTGATGCAAATTAAAAAACTTTTTTCTCGAGAAACTCATATGGTTCTTAGGAGTTATTATCTTTTAGGTGCTGGCGTAAATAATGTCACAGAATATTCTCAAGTGAGTGAAGAAGTCATGAAAGCTAACCCTATAACGAGAGCTAGGTTAGCCAAGTTTTACAGGGATTGCCATAGTGACCATCGTGTTGTGTTTTTAATGGCTCGCATGAAGAAAGAACATCTGGCAAGTTTAGCTGAAATGTCTTATCTTGAGGCTAGTAATCGCATTGAATATTTACTGTTTTGTGCTGACTACGTCAATACAAAATACGCTGATGTTATGTGGTGCTATTATTCTTTTATTGATTTATTTAGTCCTTTTTATGAAATTCTAAATGAAATTTATGAAAAAGGAACTAGGATAGTGAAAGAATATATTTTAGATCCCATAGCAAAGAGTGAGTATTTCCAGAGGGCTTATTATACTCTAAGATATTATTATCCCATCCTTGAGGAAATTGGTTTCTTTATTGCTTGTTTAGCCTTTGGACATGCTGTCGGTGTTGGAGTAGCTTATATTTTGGGAGTACCGACCAATTATGAGTTTTTGGATAAGCCGCGTTTGGATAAACAAAAAACCTGGAACACGGGCTATGTCGCTCGTTTACATGGTTGTGAAGCTGCAAAATATGCTTTTTACTCTGATTATAATGAGTATAAAAATGCGGATGTTACAGTTATTGAAGAATATATGGACGTAACTGAAGCTGATGGAAATGTTGTTCATAAATTTTGTAAGTGTTTAGTTCTTCCTTACTTTAAGCCAAAAGCTCAAGGTTCTTGGAAAGAAAAACCAACTTTCGCTGATGATCAAGCTAAGGTTACTGAAAATACTTATCTTATGTATTTTGAGGCGCACACTAAGGGTGCTAAGAAGATATATAGGAGGCATAGTTGTAATTTGGTTTTTCTTGGGTGTTCCACTGGTGTGTTAGTACATCATGTTAGAAGTGGCATGGGATGGTTAAGTGAACAAGACCTTTCTTCCTATTCAAACGTAGTTTTAGTGCCTTTTGATAGTGAAATGAGTCCGGACGATAGCCCGCTCAAGTTTCCCTTGGATAGCATTGTGTTTGAAGTCGACAAGACATTGGAAGGTATAGATCTTGTTGTTGCGGAATTCCCTGGCCAAGGCATGAAAGTGCATCATAGGTTGGAGAAGATGATACCACCTAAGAATTGTTTAGATTACATTGTGTCGAAGACAAATTTGGAAGGTATTTTCCTACAAAAACCAACGAAAGACCTGAAACCATTTGGGCCTGTTAAACCTCAGGATGTTTATATGAACATGAGTGGTTTGATACGTTATAATGACGTTGTTGAACTAGATCGTGGTGAACTTAAGGGTAAATATGAAACACAAGTATATGAATATACTTCGTGGAGCTTGAAAGGTAGGAATGCGACTTTCGTCACTTATGATGGTGATTGTACAAGTCCATGCATTCTTACGGATCCTAGGAAAAATATTTGTGTTAATATGGGTTATAAACAGGCGGCGCAACCTTGGCTGTGTTATTTACATACAGCCTTGCATGGTAGCGTGCCAAAGGGAACATACATTTATAGAGAACTATTCCAGAAGTACTTCGATAGAATGTATGCTAATGTCACACCTATTGCTGAACGTACTGAAAGAGATCTCAGCAAGTATGCTGAAGTAATTGCTGAAGTTACCGGAGTTACTCCACAAGGAGCTTTAATGGAACTTACAGTTAGTCACGATCAGATTGATGCTGTGCACTATAAGACTTTTGATGTAGTTGCTGACTTAGACTTGACAGCTCGTTCCAACATCAAACGCAGTAGAGTTTATGGTTTAGATGAAAGGAAAAGAGTGCCTGCTAGATTGACACCTTGGACTGATAAAGAACTTAATGTGTATCATGACGTTCGGGCTACTGCTGAAGCACCTTATGGTAGTAATAGTACAGTCTTGCCTCTTAGACAGATTCCCGCGGTTGCTCAAGATGTCGTCACTCGTATGATGAACGATAGTGTATACGAAAGGAATCCTGAGGTTTTGTCATTAGATCAGGCTCTTTTAGGAGATGCTGGTCATATGTTAAAACCTATCGACTTCAGTACATCTGCTGGCATGGCTTTTCGCCTAGTGGCAAAGAAGTTCGGTTTGGTTGGTAAAGGCAAGCGCTTTATGCAGGGAACAGATGGTAAGCTACTTCCAGAGTTTAGAACAGCTCTCGAAAAATTACTCGACCATGCTAAAGGAATTTTAGCTAGTGGCGATAGATTTACGAATATCTACATCGATAATCTTAAAGATGAGTTGATTTTGAAAGAGAAAGTAAAAGCTGGTAAGACGCGTCTTTTTTGTTCTGCCGATTTTCTTTATTTGATTCTCTGTCGGATGTATTATGGCGCCTTTGCTGGTTGGAATGTTCGTAGTCGCATACACAATGGCATAGCTGTTGGAATAAATGTTTATTCAAAGGAGTGGGATGCACTCTATTATCGTCTTAAAGACCACAGTGATAAACATATATTTGCAGATTATGGGAAATTTGATAAGAAACAGAAGCAGATTCTGATGAGAGTTTGCCTTTTAGGTATCCATTCATATTATGGTGTACCTGAAGGATCTGTCGATTGGTTAATTAGAGAGATGTTGTTTTTAGAAATTGTTAATAGTGTCCATTTGACTGAACGTGATGGGAAACTTCTCATACATGTTTGGGATCATGGAAACACTTCTGGCAATTTTCTTACTGCAATTCTTAACTCTTGGGTTAACATACTTATTGTTCACTTAGCCTGCGTGTTTGCACAGCAAATTGAAAAAGGTAAAGATCCTAGGTTATGCACTCCAGGTGATTATGATTGGGAGGAGATTATATCAAATCTTAAATATATTACTTTGGGTGATGACCTTATCGCATCGGTTAAAGGTAAGCTTGCGCATTACTTTAATTTCCATGTTTTTAAGCTTATGGTTGAAGAATACTTGGGCTTGGAAGTTACTGATGAATTGAAAACGGGAGATGATGTTCCACCGTTTAGGACTTTACTTGAGGGCAGCTTCCTAGGGAGGAGGTTTCGTCCTGGCCGCTTTAGAGGTATACCCAAAATTTATTGTCCCCTAAGACCATACTCTGTTTTAGAGCATGTGCAATGGGTTCGAGGAGTTACGGATGTAGACATTGAAGTGGCTAAATTTGAATTAACTTTTATCGAATTGTCTGAATATCCTAGAGACTATTTCGACCTGAAGGTGCCTTCTTATGCAGAGGCATGCTATCAGGAGTACGGTAAATACCCACGCTTTACTAATTATGACGTTGCTCAAGAACGTGCTACTAGTTTAAGCTGTGACCGATATGCATTCGAGACTTTCTATATTGAGGCTAACAATAAAGAAAGTGATTTCATCAAGCTTGGGTTGCTTGGTGATCTTACGAACTAAACTACCTTCTATGCATTTTGTTATCATGTATGAAGCAGTAAAGTCTGCAAGTTCAACCGGAACTAAAACGGTCTCTTTGTCTCCTCGCCAGGAGGGAGCTGAGAGTATGCAACCTGTTAAGCCGCAATCTGACAATCGCGAAATCACTGATTTTACCAGTGATGTAGTTGTTGATACGAAAGCGACGACAACATTTTATGAATCTGCTGCTGTTGTTGTTGGTGAATCTACCCAACCCACAGCTAAAGTTTCTACGTATGTTGAAGGAAACCTTGTGGATATTAAGTCCTTTCTTTCTAAGCCAGTTTTACTTAACTCAGGAAGTTGGACCACTTCACAGGCTGCTAACACAAATCTTCAAAGTGGAGCTATAGCTTCCTATCTTAGTAGCGTTACTATGTGGGCTAATAAGATAGCAGGTTTTAATTTGATCCGCGGAGATTTTGTCGTTAGAGTGGAGATTAATTCTTCACCTTTTCAACAAGGGAAATTGTTGTTACATTATATTCCTTGTTACAGTAATTTCGTTAGTTTAAATGCAAATTTTGGACGACGTACGAATGCTTACTTGGAACAAAAAGTGCAACACCCCCATGCTGAGATAACCTGTGATTCCTCATGTGTTTCACTGAGAATCCCCTACGTTAGTCCTTCTCACTATTATGGTAGAAAAGAGGGATATTACGATTGGGGAACTTGGTTCTTAGATGTGTTTTCTCCTTTGTTGACAGGAGCAGCTGCACCTGCTTCTCAGTTAGCTGTAGATTATCTTATCTATGGTTATTTTGAGAATGTGGAGCTGGGAGCCCCTATCATACCACAAAGTGGCAAACGTGAGCGTAGAGTCTCCGTAGAAACAAAGGAAAATCAAGGCCCTATTGAAGAAGGATTGAGGAAAGTTGGGAAGACTGCTGCAGTTCTCAACGATGTACCAATTCTTAGTGAATTCTCTAAACCTTTGGGCTGGGCTTCGGATATTGCTGCTAAAATGGCGCATATCTGGGGTTGGTCCAAACCAAGAGAATTAGATGGCGTGACTGTTATTGGAGATAATCTTCTTCGTTACGCTGGAACAGTAGACGGACCTTCGTTAGCTGTTCCTGGAGGTGCCAAATGTGACAATAGACTTCGCACTATTGATTATGGCAGTTACACGAATGAAGATGAAATGTCTATGGGTTATCTCCTACAGATACCTTGGTATCACGCTGAGTATCCTTGGACTTCTCTTGATGGTCAGGGTCATCCTCTTTTGGATTTAGAACTTGCACCACAAAATTTGTCTTACACTCATACTGATGTTGTGTCTACACATACAACCACTTATAAGAATTATGCTCCTATTGGGTATCTTTCTCAATTTTTCAGATTTTGGCGTGGAAGTTTTGATGTAACTTTTAAGTTTATCAAGACCAAAATGCATTCTGGGAAAATTCAGGTTGTTTGGACACCTATAACTTCAGTGACTACAGGTGCCGATATTACTAATTCCTCTTATTCGTTGAGAGCGATAGTTGATATCAAAACGGAAGATGAGATTACTCTCACTCTACCTTTTATGGCATTTACTGATTATTTAAGCACGGCTAGGACAGGTGGTCCTGCTCTTCCAAAGTCATCTGGAAGATTGCAAGTTCATGTTTTAAATGATCTACGTGGTCCTGAGAGTGTTTCTCAGACGATAGCCATGCAAGTCTTTATCCGCGGAGGTAAAGACTTTGAGTATGCCGTTCCTTATAACAACGAGCACTCTATCATCCCGTACATACCACAATCAGGTAAATCTGAAGTTATGCATGGAGGTGATACAGGCCTAGATATTGCTGATGCAACTATAGGTAGTGCTTTGAGTAGGAGCGACGAAACTTTCCACGCTGAGCGGTGTGTTGGAGAGAAAATTATGTCGGTTAAACAACTGATGTTAAGAAACACGCCATTGTACAATTTGGCTACCGCTCATACGTGGACAAGTGCCTTTGGAATGTTGCCTCATTTTCTCCCTTCACAACAAATGAATGGATCGACTGGTGTCATGACCCAAACTAAATTTGGTGGTGATATGTTAGGTTTGATAGCTCCTATGTACGCTTTCTTTCGAGGAAGTGTTAATGTAATGGTTACAGACGTTTCATCCACCAAAGTTAATTGGCGCTTTGGAAACATCCCAGGGTTTAACCTTGACTCAAATGCTGTTGTACAGCCAGCATTTACACCAACCGCAAGTGGAAACACAGCGGGGTACATCGCATCAACATTGGTGTCTAGTGGAAACTCCACTAACAACGTTATTTCAATGAATAGTGTGGGTGATAGTGATTTAGCCTATCAACACATTCCTTATTATAATGCGTTACCAATGACTCTCACTGCCCAGTATAATGGCATTGAGCAAATTAATGATCCAAGTATACCTTATAGTATATTTGGCATGACGATGGGAACAACCCCAGCTTTTCCTCTTGTTCAGCGAGCTGTAGGTGATGACTTTAGTTGTCACTTCTTCATATGCTGCCCACCTATTGTGAGCAACTATGTGTAGAAAACCTACAGGTAGTAGATAAGGCGTGATTTTACCTTGTCTATGACAAAGCCTCACTCGCTAGGAAGCGTACCC
>JAAOEH010000027.1_pt1 | contig 9952 bp, 2 predicted proteins | sample 7058381 | NCBI WGS metagenome assembly JAAOEH01 (sample SAMN14008812, study PRJNA605028) | viral metagenome | isolation source: viral particles filtered from seawater | place: China: Hangzhou Bay, Yangshan Deep Water Harbour | collected 2017-10-31
TTTCCTATAAAAAACTCACGAGCTGCCTAATCGGAACTAGACAGTCGATCTTTTATCGTGCTCTTTTAGCTACACGCCTGCTAAGTGATACCCCATCACCCGGGTCCAAATACCAGAATTCACCATCCCGTTGCAAAATTCGGCCCCCCGGCCTAAAAACTACAGAATAGTGTTTTACCTCCAATTAAGCGAAGGTGATCAGTAAAGGTGGACAACCAATAAAATAACTTAGTTGCCAGTCCTCACCAGCCGAGCGGAGAAGTTTGGTCGTGACAGAAGATGAGCTCTCATAATTGAGTGCCACCTCAGGAACAGATGAATCAACTCCAGCGATTGTGCTACCAACCGTGAAATCAAGCAATGACATTCTGGTGTCATTATAATAAGGAACAAGGTATGAATGTACGTTGTTAACGGAGTCAGTGGGTGCAGTTGCAAATAATCCCAGAGTACTAGACGACGGTGTTGCCCAATTAGTATTGGGGACACTAGATTGTCCTGCTCCCATATAAGCGGATCCTGCTCCAGCTCTTCTAAGCTGAGCGGCACCTTGACTTCCTGTTAGACCGAGGAAACATCTAACTGAACCTCTGAAAAAACAGTACATCAAACCAATGTTACTCATAGTATCTCCTCCTGGTGCGGTACTCGTGATAGACCCTGCACTAGTTGTGCTGGCCCCGTGAAACCAGGGAACCACTTGCACTGTAGTGCCAGTATAGGTCGTGCCACAATAAGAGGCTCTGTTCAGTAACTGTTTGACAGATGATATGTATTCTCCCATACATAACAAATTAGGTTGTAAAGTTAACCTAGGAACTTTTTCTCCCCCAATCACATCCCTAACCACTCTTTTACCTGAAGGAGCCATAAAAGAGGAATCTGCATTTCCAATCATCAGTGGGGGTGTAACACAACCGGCAATTGGCCCAGCAAACTGAAAGTCACTACCAGCACTCCAATACATCAAAACTTGTATAGAAGAAGCACAAGTCTCAGGAGCTCTAAGTAAGTTAACCACCGTTATACTTAATCTACCACTTGAATCATTCTGTCCCAAGAAAGCCTGCGGGACCAAATAAGGCAACTCCAATTCAATCTCATCAGCCTCTCTGATATCAACATAATGTCTAAGACAAAATGTAGGATCGGTTGGTGCAGTAGTGGTATAGTAGTCAGGCTGCCACGTTATCAGGATGCGACCTGTATGAAACTGGGTCTTAACGAACTTCAATCTTAACTTAAGCGATCCTCTCCAATATGAAAAGAACTGCGAAAAGTAATAAAGAGGTCCACCGGTCCTGTAACTAGCTGTCTTTCCGGCACTAGCATAACTACCAGAACTATAGCAAGTGGAGGGAGCTACATTAGCATTAAAAATGGAAGTTGTAGCAGCTCCCCAGGTATAAGCAGTCTGGTAGTAGGACTTACTCAGCAAGTAACGCATACTCATTTCATCTTCCTGGGTTATACTACCGTCAGTTATAACTGCAACTTTGTTGTCTCTAGCAACTGCCAATGGAATAGAATCATCGGCTCCTTCTGAAGTAGCCATGTATCTATAATTCCCTTGATGTACTGGAATTACATTAGCATCAGTTTGAGGCTTTGAATATCCAAATGCAGCGGCAACGCCCGAAGCAGTTCTCAAAGCCCAAGCAGCAGGTTCAACATAAGAAGAAAGTACTGGAATAGAAGATAAAGATCTAACAACTCGAGAAGTAGCCATTAACCCGGCACTAATAGAGTTATTCTTCGCCATCTTAACCTCCTCAGAGTTAGCCACCATTGGAGCCGCCAGTTCAACGTCAGTAAATCTAACGCTCATAGTAACATCTGCATTCACAGCACCTCCGGCTCCGACAGTTAATGGACTCAGGACATCTAGGTAGAAATAACCAACACTATACTTTCTAGGATTGATTGAGTAGTACTCAAAAGGAGTAATGTAAGGGACAGATAACGTGACGGAACTATCATGGGCATCTATTTCAACACTTGGATGCTGCGTTTTAGTTGTTAAATTTAAGTTACGAGTAGTAGTCCACCCTGAACTAAATTCACCAACACATGGTAAAAAATGAAGCAACAGGGCTCCTGCCTGAAAAGCATAAGCATTAATCTTAATTGTAACTTCAACATTAAACTTAATCAAATTTATTCCTTGTAACTTATAGATATACTTAGGATCAGTATAAAAAAGTGCACACGGGTCAAATCCAACTAAGTTAGTATTTGCAGCAGTATTCCCCCACAGGTACGGGGTCATGATGTAGTCCTTAGCTAAAAAGTCCTTTATGTCAGACATAGTATTTTTTAGAGCAAGTTCGTTTGGGGCACTAAAGTAATTCTCAATTTCAGTACCTTGATCGACAACCACCGTCGTCACGTGAGTTTCTTCTGAAATGGTCTCATCCATATTCGCTACTAACTCAGTAGCGCGCGGTTCAGAATCCGCGCTCTCAAGCCAAAAATGTTGCACTGGTTTTAATTTATTTAACTCAGACATGTTCAAAATTGTTTTTGAGAGACTTTAACTCTCATGCTTTCATTTTTATGCTTTCATTTAATTTAACACTTATTGTCAACAACTCCAATTAGTTTAATGGCGTAATCTAATTGAACTAGTTACATATATTCACACTCTGTCCATCTATATGTAGACTAACGCCCTATGGGCACGTCGTGCAACGCCTGTTTGACCAGTATCGTTGACATAAAGTGTACTACAAAAGTGTAGTACTTCAAAATTGTGTCCTTTTAGGTCGGACAAGACCATGGGGTCGTTGTTTGTACCATAGTCAGGGACGCTCAATAGTAAGTTTGAGGCTAGCAGGGACACTTTGAGCAAGTTTAACTATGTTACAATCAACGACAATGGACAAGTTTATAGTCATTCCGGGACATTATGTGGAACTCTAGTTGTCTAACACTGCCGTCTCGTCTACTATCTCAGTAGTCATTTCTCCCCAAGGGAGATAAGCAGTATTAAACACAAACGCCCTAGCGATGTCATAGTCTAGGTAAGGTGAGACTAACATATACTCAATTTCGTTAGCTCTGCGTTTTAAGTAGTAAACGAACCTGGTATGATATACTCTACCTTTTATAGCCGCCTCCTGCAACATAGTATCTATCGTTTGATTTAGAGTCCTCATACACTCCGTGTAATAGAGGGCACCTATTATTGAATTCTCCTCAATATCGGCGATATATCTTCCCTCTTCTTCATCGTAGTGTATAACCCTCTTAAGGATACCAGCTTCTCCAAGTCTTCTCCACTTGACAAGAAACTTTGGACTCTTATCTGAGGGTGTATATACAACGCCAATCTCTGCCATGTTCTCCTGATTCGAGATACAATTAAAACCGTACCTCTCCTCTATAAAGGCCATAATATTGTCATCTCCAAGAACAAACATATGCATGTTCTCTTCCTCATATGCAATATCTGGCTTCGGATGTATCTTGACATCATAGGCTAGATGTGTAGTTCCAATACTCTTACACCACTGTATAAGATAAGAATACCTACCCATTAGGCCATTTCCAAATCCTCCCAAAAACTGAGTTAGAGTATGACCTGATGGTAAAACATTCTTCAACTTCACTACTAAAGCGATTGGCTCTCCATCTTCGTTGTATACTATGACAATGACATCCGGATGAAGTAACTTTGCTAGTATCAACTCTCGGGCTCTATGCTCCTCTTCAGGTGCATTCCAATAAACGCCTCTCAAGAAAGTAGCAAACTCCTCAAACAGCCACGTGAAAAATCTCTTATCAAATTTCTGGTAATCTCCATCACACAATAACTTGAACACTTCTAAGATTTTCCCAATGACATCGATGTCCTCGGAGTAAGGATTCATCCCCATCAACATGCCATTACGAATCTTATTCTTAACAGCTAGATTGAGGACATACCCAAACAATCTCTTACAGATAATATGCTCCTTCCAGTCAACACCACAAATACCACGGAAGTTTCCCTCTAGTATCTTCTTCTCACTAGTCAACTCTGACTTTATGAAAAACAAGAACTTCCAGTCAGGTTCTTCTCCACGTTTAAGCATGGCCAGATCATCCTCAATTTCCGAACATAGTTCTTCCATTAAAGGAGTGTTAAGGTTCCTTTCACCTTCAGGACCGTACATCATGAGTTTAGTAATCCCACGATATCTCAATTCCTGACCAACGGAAGACTTCCTACTATCAGGTCCTATTAAATCCCAACCATTAATGGCTTGGTCTGTTGATAGAACAAAAGGAATTCCTGGCTCAATAACTGATCGATTCCAAGTATGGGTATACATTGCTCTAGCATAAGAACAAATCTGTGCATTAATAGCAGGTGATTCATTCACACACGTCTCAAGAACATTGTAATACGGCCAATGAGTGACTTCTTCATCATCAGCCATAATTGAATAAGGCATACAGATGGAAGGTCGCTTATTATATGGAACTTGGGCACCATCTTCATCATGCATAAACCCATAAAATGGAGTCTTGACAATCTTTCCATACAACGACTGAGTCAATGCTTCCTGAACTCCAACTACATCAATACCTAATGGTATCTGACAGTTGGGTCCCATTGGAATCTTTGCAACACTGGGCAAACCCTTTTGCTCCTTAACGTGTCCCAACATTTCCTCAAGCATCTCTTTAGTAACAGCCCTTGAAGCACTCGTACAGTCTCCACTATTCAAGTTACCGGCTGAATGGTACCCAATAATTCCATTAATGTCTTTAAATCTAGTGTCACACACTAGAAGCCCTGACATACATGAAGATGGGTGACCCTCAATAGAATACACCAACATAGGAACGTCCTTATAGGTTGTCTCCTTAGTGGTATAAGTCATGTACTTGGTATCAACTTTTACAGGGATGTGCTTCATGATTCTATCACCAGTCTTGGACTTCACACAATATAACAAAAGTCCATCAAAACTGGGTACAGTCTGCAGCTCAGTTAGCTGTGCCTGGGTGACATGTTTCTTAACAATATCTGCCTTAGCACCGAGTTGACTCTTATTGATAGTAATCAATGCATAGTCAACTCCAGGAAACCGAACAACATCACAGTTACCAAATAGAATATTGGCTGGAACGCCATGAGCATCTATTAGCTGAAATGTAGTACCGGGAACACAAGCATCTAGCATCATCTTTGCAGTGTGATCATGAACCATAAAGGTCCAGTCTCTCTGGAAAACAGCGGATGACACTATGGCATCATTAAGTACTAAAGTGTACTGATTAGCCATATAAGCGTTTTCAACGGCCTGCACTTGCTCATTCCAAAATCTAGCATCCCCTAGCATTTCGATGTTCTCTGAAGCAAGATAATCTGCATTACTCTTACCAGGAACCTCTACTTTGGCATTGTTGGGAATGTGGTGAACAACTGGTGCCACTGTTGCCGTCTTGACATTAGACTTCACTTTCGGTAACTTTGGGTGATACTTCACCTTAATTATCGAATTTGCTACTAATTCAAGAACATCAGTAAACTGAGTTCCAACAAAGAACAGCACAGCAGCACTTATTGCGGCGGTGAACTCATGGCTAAAAGGAAGCCCATAAGCCAATGAGTTATAGATATCGGAACCATAATTCTTCATATCAATAACAAAGTTTGTAACACTATTAGAGATAACCATAAAGGGATCCTTAATAAAGTTAGCCCACGTTTCCGCCTTATAAGCAGCCTCAATCACACAGATTGGAGTCATGGCTACTCTTCTGGCAGTAGCACAAACAGCAACAAATGTCTGCCTAATCGCGTGCCAAACAAGATCCATGTTCTCGATTGGGTTCACCAATCTAGAACCAAGTATACGAACATTGGCATCTAGTGCCAACGGTAAACTTGATCCAGTAATCCATGCTAAGTAATTGTTTTGATTCTCCATGAAGTGATCAAAGAACTCAGGATGGGAATCATACATAGGTTCAACGTCTGCCATTCCCTTAAAGCAATTAATGAAATTCTTCTTCTTTTCAGAAAATGATTCATAAATGCTTTGTGGGACGGGTGCATTCTCCTTAGCAGCAATCTCCACAGCAGTCAACTTTGAATACTTCTTCTGCCAGTACTCAAGCTCAACTATAATTTCATCTGACTTCATTTCCTTAATCTCTTTCACCTTATGGATCATAGACAATAACAGTGGCTCAGTCATCATAGAAACAAAAGTAGCTATAAACTTGGGAGTTCTCTGCTCAAGAACTGGCAACCAAGGCCTATAAACATACTTTTGAATTTCAGCTGCGAGTTCATCACTTAGTCCTTTATCAACGACCATCTTAATGATGTCAACTGATGACTTGAACTTGTTTGGAAACGCAACAGGGTCGAAATCTTCTTGAGCTAAGCTCATAGCAATTTCGAGTCCAGTCATTCCAGGCCATGGAGTTAACTTTGGATTATTATGTGTTTCAGCAATCTGACCCAAAATAATTTCCTGATGACAATGGTGACTCAAGTAACGCAAGGCAGATATCTTAACCCAGTCGATGTAACTGACCGTTTTAGATATAGCTGGTGTCGCTTTACGACCATTGTTAGCAGTCAAATAAGTATCAGGTTCGAAAGTATAGAAACTAGTCTCAATACCATCAACCTTAGACTCATCTAACTTATAGGTCCCATCGTCTCCAATATATTGTCTGAATTCTTCAGCTATATGTGCACTCCATACGTCTCCCATTCTACGAGCAGGCGTATTCTTATTATTAGTACTCATCTGATCTTCTACATCAGCGAGACTCTTAATATTAGTGCCCATTACCATAGCTAAAGGACCGTCGTAAACAGTACCCTTGTCTCCAAAGGCTTTGTTCACAACTGACTCAGCATTGTTGTTGACTTTAGTGAGCCACCTGGCATGACATATTTTAGGATCTGCGTTTTTGTTCTTCATTTGCATGAAGTCATCAACGATATACATAACATGTCCAGGTTTAATGTTCTCATGATATTCAGCACCAGGATCAACAGTACAGAGAAAACTCCTTTTGTCAATCTTATATTCTTCGTACTCGGAAGCACTAAGAATAAGAGGTGCCAAAGCATTCATGAGTCCATGTGTTAATATGGATTTACCATAACCAGCATCTGACTTGATAGTAACAACATATGGGGCAGCTCTAATACCACCAGAAATAATTCCCATGATTTTAAAACGATCTTCCAAGTTTCCTTGCAATCTCTTCATAAAATCTACTTGAGAGGTATAGACTCGCATGTCAGCCCTCTTGGGAATTTTCTTATCAAGTTCATCTAAAGCTCTAACTAGATACTTAAAACGATCATAGTCAGCTTTAGAAACTCTAGCTCCTTCCAGAAATTTGTCCTTTATAGAGTTAAAACCATCTAAAATAACGAAAGCTTCCGGAAATTTGGTGTAACAAGATCTAAAGATCTTCACACCCCAGGGGCTAGAAATGGCATTCACCAACTGTATGAAACAGTCGGCAAACACTTGAATCGTGAACTCAAGTCCATTCAATATCTGTTTGAAGATAGTGATATCTCCTATAACATGATATGGATTGGGTGCCACATTGATAATGGTGGAAAACACGAAAGTAATGATAGCTCCAACAAGTACAGATGGTACATAAGACTTGCTAACAGCACTCAAGATTGAATTACCACCCATTGGTACATCAATCTCATTCTCAACAACTTCCTCATTATCTTCCTCTGAAGAGAACATCTCTCTAACTACGGTGAAAATGTCGATAGCACTATGAATGCCAAACAACGTTCCAAAAAAAGTAGTTAGATGAGAATTCTCAGTCCAGTAGGAAACAGCTGTAGCAAGAGCAAGTCCAAGATAAATAAATTTCTTGTACTTGTTCTTAACTGCCCAAAGATAAATTACGCCAACAATCAGTCCAATAACTACATCTCTCTGTATTGGATCAGTTGGCAACATGAACTTTATCTTTGAGAGAAATCCATCAAAGGCAGTACTGAAAACTGATTTAAAGTCAAAAGAGACTTTATGATCAACCTTCATTCCTGTTAAAGCCTCTTTAAGTTCATCCAAACTAGTCTGCAATGATTTAACCATTGCAACCATAGTAGGATCGGCTCCAACTTTAACGCCTTCTGACAACTTCTCAACTGATTCAGCTAAGTCTGCAGCAGCTTTTGGAATTTTATTTCCGATAAAGTAGTCCATATTACCGACCATTTTGATATCGAAAATCTTATTCTCAATAACATGAAAGGCTGCATCCTTATCATCATCACATATGATTTCCTTGTCACCGGTAATAACCACAGTGTCAGACTTCCTATGTGTTGGTTTGGGAGAGAACAGTGGAGTCGCTACTCTAGCGTCTACATGTTCTTTCTCAACTTCATGCTCCACAGGGGGAGTCATTGGCTTCAGTGGAGTCAATATCACACCAGAATCAGTAACTTCCTCACCATCCTCTATATTACGCGCGGGGATGATGTGTTCATCAGCAATCCTAATAGGATATGATACTTCACCGGGGCTCCTGCAATGAGAAGTCAACAAAATCTGATTTTTAATCTTAAAATCAGTAAACAAACTAGCAGCAGTTGCTTTATAACTCTGCTGCAATTGTTTCTTTGTTGGCTCAACACCAGGATTGATGGTTACAGACATTCTCACTGTCATTTCCAAAGTATGGAAACCGTTATTCTCAATAACGTTGATACCCTCTTTTCCGGCACCAATATGGAAACCTCTGATGTCTTTAGGAACTCTCTCTGTAAATGAATTCCAATAAAAATCATCAATGATCAGTGAAACTGTCATAAACTCATCAAAGGTAGTACCACTATAAATATCTTGGACATTTAAGTGGTCTATCTTGAAGTGCTCAGGTACCGTCTTGAAGTTTCGTACGAATTGTTCCATTATCATTCTCTTATCAAGAGTAACAATAATAGGATTCTTCTGAACGTCAACTTTAGCATCCGGCACCCACAACTCAGGGGCCTTAGTGGTGCCGATTAAAATTACACCATCTTTGCCTCCTTTGTCCGCAACAAACACAGGTCTCTCCAACAAGTGTTTATTCGAACGGTCCAAGTAAGTCTCAACATTCTTGGCAATAGCCTTCTCTTGATGAGACTTCTTGTTAGAAGCTAGTCTAGAACTCTTCTCCTTAGCACTAACTCCTGCATTAATGACTTCCTTTGCCTCCGCAATAGGATCATTAATCTTGTTCTTATCCTCCTCGATTGCAAGTTTCGCAATCTTCTCTCTAATTTCGTCAGCGACAACTGACTCAGCAACTTTTTCAACTACCGTTTCTCCTTTATTTAACTTAAACATGGGGGGTTGGGGGGGGGGGGGGGTTTTTAGTGGAAAAGTTGTGATTGGGTCATCTACCAAATCAAGTTATTAACTAGTACATCAAGTGTCCAATAATACTGAACCGATATAGAGCCTCGGTTGCTATTCGAGCTCTACAGTTTTCTATGCTTCAAATAATTTACATCACATAGAAAACACTGAGACCTTACGACCGCCGGAGTCACCCGGTTAATCTAATACTATGATCTCGCATAAGTCAGCTTACCAAATAAGCGATAATACTAATCAACAACGATTCAATCACGTTGTTGTCATCCGCTAAAAGCGGGAAGACTGGGGGAACCTAAAAGTTCCCCTTTGGGGCTTTCGCCCCACCTACTACTCGTCTTGCATAACGAGGATCCACACATTGGATCGGATAAAGCGCACACAGCGCTTAGCCAGTCTAAACTTGAAAAGTGCAAGTAAGGGGGGGGGGGTTTGCTCGAGTAATCCACATTATTTCGTGGGAGCGGTCAACAGCAGCTTTTAATTCTGCTGGACGAATTGGAGTATTTAACGTCAACTCAACCTAGGTGTCTGACTAACACCTTCTTTTAACACGCGCACATGGTATATATATATAACCATGCACG
>JAAOEH010000028.1_pt1 | contig 9947 bp, 2 predicted proteins | sample 7058381 | NCBI WGS metagenome assembly JAAOEH01 (sample SAMN14008812, study PRJNA605028) | viral metagenome | isolation source: viral particles filtered from seawater | place: China: Hangzhou Bay, Yangshan Deep Water Harbour | collected 2017-10-31
TGCATGTAAAGAAAAGGTAAGTCGCTCCTCTTTAAAAATAAAGTGAAGCGACTATACTCGTGCACCGGCTGTTTCGTAAGTCAGTCGGCAGTGCCTTGGCAGAACAAACCCAAAGTGTAGACCCGGCAGGTCTTTTCAAATTGGGATGTTACGGGATGTCCAGTCAGAATAAATCTGAAGGGGTGCACGTAACCATCTATCATAAGATAGGACCTGGTTAATCGGTCTGGCAAATACTATGGCTTTTGTGGATTAGAAGAGTGCATGGCACATAGTCAAGCTTGGTACAGGAAACTCATAAAACCTATACCCTTTTGGGGTTGCCTAAAAAGGCGGGTGGAGTTTGGGATTCTGGGATTACCAGAAATTGGCATTAGCAGTTGAACCAACTGAAGCCAATGGTGGGATACTGATGAAGAGAGAAAAACAACCATCATCAGCTAATGATCTATACAAATTGTGTAAATCATAGCCATTGTTGGTATTGACTCCTACTCCAACAGCGGATGGGGTAGAAAACCGTACGGTCATCTGAGTTGTGGATCCTTGACCTTGGTAGGAATAGTAGGATGTCATTGTGTCTGTTTGGTATAATATCAAATCACAAATGTTTCGAGATAACGATTGTGTATATTGTGGAAGCTCTATAGATAGAACATTGTTGATATTACCAGATTGTATGACAAGGTGGTCATTAGGGTCAAGGTTAATGAGTGTGGATGTGGATGTGTAAGCGGTGGTAGAAGTAGCATGAGAGCCCAAATGAGCTGAAGCTGTAATGATATTAGAGCTTGGTGCATTACCAGGATTAGAAGAAGTACCGAAATCGATAACATCCCTAAAACGTACGCCTCCTGACCAAAACATATAACAGGAAGCAACAATAGATGTGACATCAGCCAGAACGTAAGAACCTGTGAGTGTACCAATAGTACAAGGTATAACGTCAGGTAGTAGATTAATTGTTGTTCCATTAAATCTTTGAGTAGAAGTACTTTGTTTAGAACTGGGTGAGAAGGGGTGATACCGCTTAAGATAGGTTCTGAAAGATGAGACTTTATCACCTATGGTGGTCCCTGAAGCAATGACAGGGTTAGAGGAAACTGCAGAATTACCAATTGTTACAGAGAGATGCTTGGAGGTTTTGTCTTCTCCGTCTCCAGACTGAGGGGCAGCACTGAAGGGTTGGTAAGTCATGGGTTGAGGTACAGCAAATTCCATATCGTCACCTCCCGCTATTTCGACCATTACTGCAATGGAAGCGGAAACGGATGCTGGATATGTAAGTATGTCTACTGTTTCTAGTGTGATTACTCCTATCGTGTCGGCGAGTCGAGTCCATGGTTTTCGACTGATATATGGAATAATTACTTCAATTTCTACAGTTTCACGAAGATCAATAATATGTCTGTTGACGTAATATGAATCACCAGTTAAAGTAACCTCATCTGCTGGGTAAAAACAGATGGCAAAACGACCAGAATGAAATTCGGTCTTGACAAATTTGAACTTATAACGAATAGATCCTCTCCACATATTGAAAAAGTTGGCTACAAAGCCTAGTGGTAGGAAGTTGACATTACCTCCTGTACTAAGATATTTGTTTACACCTACGTTATCAGAGTAAACTACTGTTCCGGGAGTGGCAGCATTTGTGATAGTGGTACTGGTGCTGTAGTTAGCGTATTTTCTCACGATATAGGAAAAATCCATTTCGTCGTAATCTGTTCCGCTTAAACCACGTGGGATTTCGACACCAGGTTGCTGTAAGTATGAGAGAGGTCTGACATCAGAATCTCCGTCAACTGTGGTATGGCTTGGAGCATTGAGAAGCATCATTTTTGTTAGATTATCACCTTGTGTAGGTTTCGAGAAACCAAAGATGGAAGCTACGGATGACACTCTGTCAGCGATCCATGAGACGGGGGTGGCAAATTCTGAAAGAACGGGAATTTTAGCGAACTCTTTGAATCCTTTAGAGATAGAAGAAGCGACTCCTGAAATAGGACCATTGGCCTTATTGGAGACTTCTCTTTTCGAGAGTCCACCAGCTTGAGGTGAAGCAGCACCAAACAGCTTGACATTTTCAAGTGAGACGTACAGCGTATAACCACACGTAGTTGAACCAGTTGGAGCAACTAATGGCGAGTATGGATATACATTGATAAATCCTAACGAGTTAAAGTCAGAGGCTGAGATAGCTGAATTCAAAGGCCAGAAGTGGTGGACTGAAGCATAAGGAACTAGAAGTTCTGCTGAGGTTTGGGTGGCTAGATCAATTTCTACATGTGGGACTGTTGTTCGTTGAACGATCGTGGTCATGTGCATGTTATTGAAAGCGATCTGTTTGAGATTGGAGGTAGTTTGGGCGGCTCCTCCGAGGGGTACCCAGCCAATACAGTATCGGCCTTGTTGAAATCTATTTGCGTTAGAAACGAGTCTAAATCTCATATCGGCTCTGATACCTACGAAACCTAACAATTTGTTAAGCCACATTTGACCAGGGGTAGAAGTGAAGGCAGCATAAGGCATACTAAAATAATTGAAAAAAGTATAAGTATCACTGGTGGAGAAAGTGTTTGATGAGAGAACGATTGGTTTAGCGAGAAAATCGTGGATTCTCTGCTCGATCTGCTGAGTATCATTGTTGACGAGAAAGGACGGGTCCATATGATCAACATGATCTTCATCACGTTGAACTGTATCAGCGTCATCGACAAATACGGTGGTACTAAATGTTTTCATCTGATTTTGAGTAACTTCTACGGATGAATCTTGAGGGGGACCTGAAGAGGTGGGTGCTCCAGGGTGGGTTCCAGGCATTCCAACAGTTACATTGGTGGTGGGTGCTTGGGTGATGGTTTGGTTGGTTGAATTAGATGACATAGGGCATAGACAACTCCTTGACGGCTTCGGTGGTGAAGAAGCCCAAGCTTGTACTGGGAGTCTCGACATAACGCCTTTCGATTAAAATCTTCAAGGGATGGTTCGGGAATCTTAACTATTAAATGGTGATGATCGGGATGAGTGACATCCTAACACTATCAAACATAGAAATTCTACTGAGAAATCAATACCATAATAATAGAAAGTTAGACACGTCTGTTTCTGGTACTTCCATATAACAGAGACCTTGTAAGATACGACGAGTATACAAGCAAACCTCATTGCCAAATGGCGAGGTGTATATGAATGATAACTAAATCATAATGCTGGGGTTGCATTGGTGGAATTGTCGTAGTTTATTGACATTGCGGTCGTTGTTTTGCTTACAAGCAAAACTCGGATTTGAGGACTAGCTGTTTCAGACTTGAATATTCAAGACTTACCGCAACTGGGAAGCTAAAACCGGGGTAGTATTTACGCTTTAGGTTGATCAAAACTTTACTCCACTTAGCATAGGTATCCTTACCATGTAAAGTTAGTTCTTTGAGGGCATTGAGGGTGTTGTCAACAGTAATCTGTTCAGGTGATTTTTCGCTCTTTGATTTTGTCCAATTAAGCATGTTTGCAATTGATTCAAGTCTAAGCGGGGCGATGAAACTATTGGTTTCTGGGTCTTTTCGCCACTGTCTTTTTAAAAACTCAACTTCTGAAAGATTTCTGAAAGGTGTGACTGCTTTGGTTTTCGTTTCTGTGGTGTATGTCAATCCAATTTGTTCCATTGCTGGTGCTATAGTGATTTCGTTAAACTTATCTCTATACAACACATGAACGTGGAAAACATTGTCATCACCTAAAACAATTAGATAAACACACTTTCTAAAATCTGAAATGGGTAATTCTAGAATTATCCAACAGGCTCTAAAGGAGATGTGAATGTAGATTGTATTGATGATAGCTGTCATTGGATTTCCTGAAGGCATTGATTTAAACCATTCAATGTAAACATTTCCTGAAAAGATATGCCTTGAGTTTTGGATTTCGCAGAAAAGAGCCTTCCTGATACGATTAGCCGAGAGATCATCATAACCATACCATTCATTGATTCCGTCTACGATTTCACCATGGATGAAGGGTTCTTCACTTCCGTCCAATCCCTTAATGTCACCAGCTCCTGTTTGCGGTTCGCTCTCATGAGGAGTCTTGAACTGCGAAAGTTTTCTGCCAATCACGTCCCATTCAGATGAGAAGCAATTGACTCCAATAGCTGATCCAATTTCGATATTGAACTCTGTGAAAGCATCCATGAAACTTCCAAAAAACATTCTGAACATGATGAGAAGTATCCAAGGAGAACCTGAAATAAGCCTAGCACCTTTTCCTATCTTGCGAATCTCGTCTTTCAAGAAATCCGAGTAGACAAAGAATGGTCTTTTACCTGCAAGTATCATATTGATATATTCAGTAATTCTTTTCTCTATCCAGGCGGTATAGTAAGCTTCTTGCTCCTCGTTCTCGTCTCTGATTGATTCATAGTAAAGGGTTTTATAGTCGGTTTGGGATTTAACATTCATTGGGTAGCCTGAACTGGTGGAACTAGAGACTTTATTGAGAGAATTATAACTATTGAGGGCTTCAGTGACTGAAAGAACACGTCTGGGATGTTTGTATTCTTCGGTGGTTCTGGTGAGATGATCAAAGAAATCTTTTGCAGCCTCCTTTATGACAGCATCTTTGAGACATGGTGATTCAGATCCATATGCTTCAAGGGCTTTGAGAGCTGGATCAACACGTTTGCCTTCTTCATCAGTAAATGGAGCTAGGAAGACTGGTTCATGTTTGATTTCGTGGTACGGTTCTGGGAGTTTTCCTTGATAATGTGAAGCTATGATGTTGGTTTCATCAGGTGTACGGATTGAATGTTCTCTTTTGAATTTCTTGGTGGAATGGAAATTTGCCATGCATTTGATTTCAGTTTCAGGTTCAAAGATGTCGGGTGTTTCTTCTTCTTCGAAAAGGATACCTCCATGAAGTTCCATCAAACTGTTTGCAACTTCTCTTGTGATTACGGAGCTGTATCCTGTTTTGGTGGTTCCTGCGATGTGTTGTCCTAAAATGCAACGATTTCCATAATTGCCATCTTTGATGAATACAAGGCCTCCGCAATCTCCTTTACTGAAACTTCCTCTATAAGAACAACTTCTTGATACTCCATAATAGTGTGGTGAACTTTCTTGTTCTTCTGTCCAAGGAGCTTCGATGGTAACTGGGTCTTCTGAAGTTGCGTTTGTGTTTCTGGTGACAAGTTTGATTGCTTTGAGTTCTTTGGTTTTTCCGAGGTCTGTGGTCACCACATCAACATTAAATCTACTAGATTTGGTGATATTGGCGTAATCCTCTTCGGTGACTAGATACTTGATGAGCCCGGTACTTGAGGGTTGGGCATTGGAGAGAACAAAAGTGGCAATATCGCAATCTGCGGCTTCGGTGGTAGTCTTGAAACTATTCAAATAGTCTTCGATGGTGATTTTGTAACAATTAGTCTTGTCATAGTTCATTATAGTAAAGGTGGCTCCCATATACTTTTCTTGATTTCTCTTGTAGTCCAGCATGAAAATGTAATGGAATGGGTTGACAAAAATATTTCCTGAAAGGTTCCAGCATTGTCCATAACGTTTAACAGCGACTCCATCATCACAAACTTCGTTCAAATACATGATATAGAAATACTTCTTTACCACTTTAGTTTGAATGTCAGATATATGACTTCGAGCTCCAAACGAACAATATTCGATAGCCTTAACTAAAGTTCTTGCAGCGTCTCCAGTATATTCAGCCTGGGGTTGGGCTCTGGAAATGCTTTTCTGAGCATTAGATAATTTGAAAACATTCTTCTTTCTAACACTGGCTCTGGTTTTGGGTTTAGACTTAGTCCTTGTACCAGCAGTGTTGGTGTCTTTGGATTGTGGTGAAATGATATCGTAGAGACCATCAAAAAGTTTGTAAAGCCCGTAAATAACAGCTGAACCTACACCAACCATGAGGGTCAATGTGATAAAGTTGTCTTTAACGAAGTCCACACCTTTCTTGAGAGTCAGCTTGACTTTATTCCAAATAGCTTTTGCATCAAAATTACATTCGAATACATTGTATCTTCTTTCAACTCCAGTCAAAATATCCATATTGCATTTGGCCCTTTTCTCAAACAATTTCTCCATGACAGCTACTAATTTATATGGTTCATCGATATATCTAACGAGAAGCATTTTTTCTTTAATATCTGAAGAAGTATAGAGTTCTTGGTAACAAAAGTTAACCTTATCAAAAAGATCCAATCTTGAAATACGTTTGCACATTTCTAACCAGGGAGTATCGATCTCCATAAAGAAACAACAACTGTAGTCTGAGGACATGAGATATTCAAAATTTGATAGAGCTTCTGTGTATTTGTCCGCTCTATCTTTTTCTTCGAAAACACTTGCTTGAATTGGGTGGTTCCTTACAAGTAATTCACCATGAATCCAAGCTCCTCTAACTGATGGATTGTTATAATCACTTCCTATGATATGTTGACTCAAAATTCCTTTCAAAGCGGGTTTTGTATATGGGAAGGCATTTACCTTATTACAATTATATTCTTCGAGGAAACCCTTCATGATTTCAGGGTCTTTCAAATCTTCCATTTCCGATTCAGTAAGATGTCTAACGAGCTCATATGGCAATCCTTGTTCGTGGAGTTTAGCTGCAACTTGGTCAACTGAGACCATTTGGATATGTTCTTCTTCTGGTGGGGCAGTGGGTTCCTCAATTTCATCAAGTTCGTCAAGGGTGAATTCTGATTCCTCATTAGCTTGGGGTTTGAGAGCTTCCGAGAGTTGTGTTTTGAAGGAGTCTACATCATTTTCGTGGGAACTAAACCATCTAGACGCTTCAACGCCTTTGTCAAGTTTAAAAATGTCCATTTGTTTGAGTCTTTTGAAAGTGTTCAAATTATCATGTTTATTGACATAGTAGTGGCTGACATGTTTGTTATAAGTCTTGATGGATAATGAAACAAGTTCTTCAAATGTGATTTCACCAAGGTCTTCATATTGTCGGGTTTTGACATCAAACTTCATTAAATACAATTTCCAGTAATCTGGTGGTACAGTTGTACCTTCTATACATTTGCTTGAGTCATAGTCATCCATGAAAACTTTGGTTTTGGGTAGTGCGTCTACATAACCCTGATATTTTGGATTTACAAGAACTTTTACAGTCAAGTGGAATCTCCTCATGACTGCTTCTGCTTCATGTACTGAATCAAGGTTTTTGATACTCTGCTTGTCTCTATTGGTGGTTCCGATTACAAATGGTGTTCGTAGGAAGGTGGTATTTTTCTGATTTACATTAGCCATTTTGAGTACCATGGCAGCTACGTTGATAATACTGATAAAATCAATAGCATCTGATGTCTCTGCGCCGGCGACATCTCTTTTCTGGAAGGCATCGTCGCACAACAGTACCCATTTACGATAATCATATGTGTCCCAAAATTGATCAATAGGCTTAGAGAACATAAAAGTATGTGGGGCTTCTTCAAAATCTTTCTTCCAAATTTCGGGGATGGTTCCGTAAGTAATTACTTCAGCCAATCTCTTCATTAGAACAGATTTCTTGGTTCCGGGGGTTCCCATTAGTAAGATACCAACAGGTTCAACTCTGTCTCCTGACATTGACTTGGTTTGAGCTTCAAGTATGGTGGACTGCTTTTCAATTTCTTTCATTCCTTCTGACAGCATTCTAAAATCATATGATTTAGTATCTAATTCTTTCAAAATTGCTGAGGCTTCCTTCTTGATATCGACGTATATATTGGTTCTATTAGGATCAATGATATCAGTTCCGGCATAGGATGTAGCTAGGAAAGTTTTGATTTTTGCTAGTATCGAACCAACTCTTTCATCATCTATCTTATCTACATAGAAGTATCTGGAAATGACATTATCATCACAAACCTGTTTCAAAAGTTTTCCAATGCATTCAAAAGCATTGATCAACATTTCGCCTAGATTGTCTCTTTGGTTTTTATTGGTCTTTGCTAAAGTTAGTATGGCATTAGATAAGGGAGCTTTTGTTTTCAGACCTGTCATTGCAGCACACATAGTTACCATTAGGCCTACGGCATAAGGAGCATGGTCTGCAAAGTCTGAATTTGGAATGATAGGTTCAATTGAATTAATGGTCTCTTCAAGTTTTTCATCAATAGGGACTGGCTCGTCAGGTACACTTTCGTCATTTGAATAAGCCCTAATCCCAGCGATAGCTGATATGAATTGTCTTGTAACTTTATCAAAAAGTGAAGTGTTCGAGAGTCTCCAAAGAATGTTGATAGTTAGGACTATGATCAGGTTTCGGGACCAATATTTAAGTCTGCTCTTGCAGGCCAAAACATCTTGTTCCCAATCTCTTTCCATAAAATCTTCGTTGAATCTTCCTGGTTCTGCATTTTTGACGGCTTCAACTGTATATTCAAATTGCTTCAAGCAGCAGTAACAAACCAACCAACACCATAACATGGCAAAAACAGATACATCACTAGTTAATTGAACTATCCAACCCAAATCATCTTGATCTCTGAATCTTTTAATCCAGTCTTTGGCTACGTCTAAAAGATTTGTGAAATTCTTTGAACTGTCTTTAGCAAAATTTGAGAGAGCATCCTGATAGACACTTGGTTCCTTTGGGGTATTTCCAAATAAATTGAAACTTGGGAACTTAAGGTGATGGTTGATGTTTAAGTCAAATCCTTGGGGTGAAATGTCTTCATTATCTGTATAGATGATATCTTCCAGTACGGGGGTCTGTAAATACATATATAACGCTGATTGGTCTACTTCGCCTAATTGCATAGACCAAGCTATCTTAGAGATATTTTGGTCAATCTGTACAGCGATGCGGGTGAAAAATGCAAAAGTGAAATCTGATGCAGCCATAGTAGGATCATGGGCTTCTTGAATTCTTCTATAATAAGTGTTCATGAAATCCAATTTCTTCATATGTCTTACAGATTCAATTATCCTTTCTTCGATATCATCTTCTGAGAATGATTGTGGTTTTATATTATGCATGGCAGCCATTCTTAAATTAGCTTTAATTCTGAGTTCTTGAAGTTGCCTTGCGTATATTAACCAATCATATTCTTGCATGATCTGTTCTGGGTCGAAAGTTCTTTCATCTAATCCGTGAGTGCGATTGAGAACTTTGATGAGATCATTTCTCATGGTGACGAATCGAGGGTCAGTAAATAATTCTTCAGGGGTGTGGGTGGCTTCAGCATATTCTCGGAAAGTCTTGCCTTCTGAAAAAGTGAAGGGTTCAGATCTGGTGGTCTGGTTCGCTTGTTTTCCACTTGAAGTGGATGCAGGTCTGGAGGTCTGCTTCGCTTTAGGAGGGGTTTGTTTTGTTGTCATCATGTCGGGCAACCTAAGAAAATTTTGTTTGGGCATTTACTACACGCCTAAAAGGGGTTCAGATTGAGTCTCAAGTCTGGAAAAGTTCCGTCCTATACGTTGTCGGGCAATTTTACGCTCTTTCAAAGTAACTTATTGTACTTATCAGAATATTTTTGGGGTTTTAAATTGTTTTTGGTTCCTCATAATAAAATATAGTCGTTTTCAAATAGATCTCACCTTTTGAGTGAGCCGATCCCCACAAGACCTAAAAGTCCGTCTCATGATCTACTTGTTGAGCATCATGTCGTAACTTAAACGCAATGTGGAAAAAGTTTCTATATATCTCCTCTGAGCTTTTGGCAAAGAAGCTTAAGTTTAACCATTCTAAAATTTGGATTTTATAATTTTAAATTGTTTTTGTTATTTTGATAATTTTATAAATAATAATTTGTTTTGTTTGTTTTATATTATAGCAATACACAGTAATACACTATAGTTATTGGAACGTTCAAAGAAGCATTGATAAACCCATATCGAAGGTCGATCAGGCATTCAAAGACTGCTGTCAATATCTAATTATATCAGTAGTGTAGGGGAATTGCAAAACACAAATAGGAAAGGTCCTATAGT
>JAAOEH010000029.1_pt1 | contig 9946 bp, 4 predicted proteins | sample 7058381 | NCBI WGS metagenome assembly JAAOEH01 (sample SAMN14008812, study PRJNA605028) | viral metagenome | isolation source: viral particles filtered from seawater | place: China: Hangzhou Bay, Yangshan Deep Water Harbour | collected 2017-10-31
TAACCAATGACGCTGAATAGCCTGTGCTCTGCCCTTGCACAGACGCCTCAAACGTCATATTGAAACTCTTTCCCACATGGCTGAGCACCGCATCACTCACGATGCGGCCGCCGTTAAGGCGGTCAGCCAAACCCTTACCCCTAAACTCACGAACGCAGTGGCACAGCAACACGCCAATGCGATTCGTTTAAGCCGCCCGGTGCCGGCAACTGTTTTCATGCAAATTCAAGAACATGTAATGAACGAACTTGGCATCGCAATTAGTGCGGCCACAAACAACAGCGTAGGTCCGCACCCACTCACCAACGGCTATAAAGATGTTGCCATCGCGCTAACCGAAAAAAGGATGAAAGGCTTTTCTATACGTATCGTCGGCCCATCCGCCGCTGAACTATGTTCCGGTAAATACCACCACAGCTGTATCGGTTGCTTCGACGCGCGTGACTCGGGTCGCATCAACGACGCCCGACGTGCTCTAACAAAACGCATGAGCAAAAACAGCACAAAAGACGGTCTATACAATTCATATACTAAAATATTAAATGTAATCCAAACTGGTGAAGGTTCTAGTATAGCTTGCTCTCGCTCGGCCACCTTATGTAATGCTAACGCCGAGTTTTTGTATTTACCCCACTCGATTTATGATATTCACCCTGAAGAAATAGAATTCATTATGTATAATAGCAACATTCGCACTGCTTATGCGATCATTTTATGCCCATTAGCTTTAGAAGCTGGAAGACTCGAAGGAACCGAAGGGGAAGTTTCCTGGGAGACCTACGACGCTAATGACCAACGACGCCTCATTTACGACGAAGTCAAAGAAGGTGACTACTTACGCATGGCCTTCAACGACCGCACCGCAGGTTACACTCACAAAATGAGCACACTCGGAACCTGGCTCTGGGCCTCCGGTTATCAAGGAAAACACCTCAACTTCTTCTTTGAGCGTACACGCGTCGGAAATCAAGTTATCATCCGCATCAACGCCAGCAAACTGACAGTTAGCACACATCACATTCGCGGCGCAAAATACAGCCGCACGGTCATTCCCGACGCTAAATACATGATGCTCATGACTGGCTTGAGCAAGGTTATCCCATCACAACCCTATCATGACATTTCAACAAAATTATACCAAAAAATCATGCATCATGGGCTCAGCCGTAACGGCAAGACATTTGACTACAACAGCTTCGTGCAGTACTGCAGATCCAACATGACCACTATTCTCGTCGGCGGTGACCAAGTTTTCGGTTTCAGTCGAAGCGATGTCGAAGAACTATCTGAAGACTGCATCCTAAGTCTCTTTGTGCTATGCACCTCTAAACGCATGGAAACCCGAGACATTATCGACAGTCATCGTGAAGCTGTTGAAAAATTGATAAAGACAGGGCACATACGCAGCGGTTTTTTCACAGACATTGGCCATTCCATACAGGACTTATTTAGTTACACTTCCGCCATCATCACGACTATTAGGGACTCGTTTGACGAAGTCATGTGCAAAACCATGCTAGGCATGGCCAAGAATTTTGACGCCGCCAATCAGATTTTTGGTTTTGAAACCAAGACGCTTGAAACTTTAAACAGCCACGGCATCACCAATGACAACGAATTTCACACTTACCTAAGAAAACACAACAAGAATGTTAAAATGCCCAACAGCTGGTATGCGCCTTCTTTCGTACCAAGTTTTCGGATGCGACACATTCTGCAAGGCCAAGATCGCAAATTGTTGCTCAACAACGTCCTCGAGCGCAAATTCATCTGGGAAACGTTTGAAGCACCGTCGATGACTGGTATCGCAAGGTACCGTGAGACACGTTACCCCGTTCGTCTTGCCCCGGTTGCACCCGAGATCAGCGCTGTTGACGGGACCCCACTAGAGGCGCTTATCGACAAGTTCAAACAAGACAGTATCAACGAATATGTCACCGTCATCGCAACCGCAGAAGGCAACCTGGCCCGCCAGGCTAAACGTAATGGGGCATTACCAGCAGAAGAGCAACGCCTCGCTAACCTCATGGAAGAAAATGCTGACTACGTCACCAAACGTGAGATCAAGTATAATGGGCCAGTCCTACTTATCAGTGCAGGGCCTGGCTGCGGTAAGACCCACAAAATCGTCACACAATGCCGCGCCGGAGATCTGATACTCACCGCAAGTCGCGCTGCTATGGATGAAGTCAACAAGAAAATCGCGCAACGAATCGTCGACGACACCAAAGAGGGCAACCCGCCGCCCGTCGACGTCCACACTTATACGCCGCATCTCGGCATGAACTACGCTATACAGTGTCGCAGCAAAGCCGCTACGTGCGAAGTCGGCACTCTCTGGGTTGACGAAGCTTTCCTCCAGCACCCCGGTCATGCCCTCTGCGTGGCCTCTATCATTGGCGCACGTCGCGTCGTCATCGTCGGCGATTACCGTCAGATCAGCGTCAAAGATTTCGAAATCGGAAAAGGAAACAAGATAGTCACGCAGAATCGTTGGAACCAGCTGGTCGGGTTCATCGAGGAAGAAGAACTCCTCGACAACTACCGCCTACCACCCGCAATCGTTGAAGCGCTTAATGTTCGTTTCGGCTACCGCATGATCGCCAAAAGCAAGAAACCTGGCAGTTTTACTTACAATAAGTTTAAGAACATTGCCGACCTACCGTCAAGAATCGACAAGAATGCAAAGACCGTGACTTTTCTGCAAGCACACAAAGCGTTCCTCAATGCCCATGGCGTTGATACCAGCACATGCCATGAAGTGCAAGGACCTACATACGCCAGTGTTAACTTCGTGCTCGCCGGTGAGATGTGTGAGAAATTCAACGAAGACCCTGGTTACCTCATTGTTGGACTGTCCCGAGCCACCGATGACCTTCACGTTTGGGTTCAAGAAAGTGATTACGCAATGATGCAACTACCGCAGTCCTGCGCCGGTGACATCGACGCTCTTATGGACCTCAGCAGACCCCTAACGCCTTGCACAGTGCCGGTCATTCAGCCACGACAGATTAATACCATGTTAATCGAAGACGTTAACATTCACCGCCCGCGCACCAATAACACTGACCCCAACCTCGTTGATCAAATTTTACAAGACTTTGGTCAGGTCACCATCGACGGTGGCGATTGGTCCAATTTTCACGTCGCCTACCCTGTCAACAACCCGACACCAGCACCGAAAGTCAGAATATACACCAACACCGTAGACGACCTGCCTGAAACCGTCACCTACTCGAGGCTGACTAAGAGCAACCTCCTACAGTATCAGGAGAATAGCAACATAGCCTTTAAGCTTCGCACTTGGCTTGCGCGCAATGCCGGTTCTCGCCGACTAGTGCGCACGCCTCTTGCTCGCAAGATCGCCAAGCAAATATTCGACGACATGAAGAGCATCTTTTACAAAGATGGCATCTCGAAACTCACCTCCGAACAGCTCAACGAAGGTCTCGTCACATTCTGGCACAACATACAAGAGCGTTCTAAGTGTCCGCGCTACGCAGAAATCGTCGGTGATCTTTTCGATCTCGGTTTCGTTGAAGGATTCGTCAAGCAGCAAGTCAAAGGACAGTGGTCACCAACCGACGACAACGCTTTTCAGGTGCTTAGCGAGGCCGTGCGTAATTACAAACCAGCACCGAGTGTCGCCGGCAAAGCCGGTCAAGGTGTCGCCGCCTGGAGCAAAGCGCGCAACGTTTTGATGGCCGCCTGGATCAGCGCCATTGAGAAGAGCACTCACAAATTGCTGCACCCGTATTTCATCCATGCCACCGATATGAGTGATGAAGACCTACTGCTTCACCTAACGGACACCATGCAAACCTACGGTTTCGTCATGGCCTTCAAAGGTGATGACGTGGTCCTCGGCTGGGTGCGTTCCGACGGGCGCTGGGTGTTTCATGAAACAGATCAATCGAAATTTGACGCCAGTTTTTCCGCAATTCATTACTCACTCGAAGCGGAACGTTATCGCGCTTTCGGCATGCCTGACCACCTCATCATGAGCAACGAAAAACATTCCACCAGATACTCGATCAATGAAAACTCAAATCTACTGCGCATCATCGACATTATGTGCGGCAATTGCTCTGGTAAACCACAAACCCTTTCGTTGAATAGCTTCATCTCCATGTGCATCGCCTCGCAAATGTACGAATGGGATTGCGGTGGTAAAACTCCCGTGGTTAAATTTTCCGGTCAACGTCAAACCGCAACCGAGAAACTTTTCGGCGTTGAAATCAAGCATGCCAGCGGTGACGTCGGCAGCTTTGTCGGCTTTCTTCTGACAGCAGGTACAGCACTGCCCGACATTTTCCGCGCTGTAGTCAAGACGGTGACCCGCCGAATCTTCACGCAAGGCACGATCGACAAAGTAACTGCCATGCAACTTCGCGACGAAGGTTGGGCTGAACATGAACTCTTTGTGGCCAAATGCGTGTTAGAACAGGCCGAAGCCCTCCACAGCCGATTCAGCGGCATCAAGACAGAATCCGTGCGCGAAGCCTGCATCATGGCTAATTTGAAGTACTACTATCCTAATTGCGCTAATCACACTGCGTTTTACCGCCGCGTTGAATCGCTGCTTGACTTCGTTCTCAGTTACGCCGACCATGACTTCACTCGGCGTTTTGTCAAACTCTACCTTGACAACGTGGAAGAGATGCGCATCTATTACGTCAACAATGATGCGGGCGCTGACAACGAGTACACTTTCATCACCGACGAGGAAGCAGAAAACATCATTCACATGCTAAACATCAAAGAAAAGAACTTCGTTGAAGAGCTGGTTTGCAATGCTGCCCTTGAAGAGAACCAAAATGACCAACTGGAAGAAGAGAACCCACTGGTGGCCAAAACCATCGTCAATCTCAACCCATTCAAACAGACTGCGGTCAGCTACGACTTGCCCATCATGCACCGAATACCGACAACGATCAATGGTGAAACCATTGAACCGGTCAACATTTCGAAGATCAAACTTAAAGCACTTGGTATCACACGTGCGGAATACAATTTCCTCCAAGCCTTGCACCATTTTCTTGACTTGGACTACATCGCCGTGCGTAATCTCATTCACAGCCGCGCTACCAAACAGCAGCGTCAAGCACGAAAGAAGCTCGACCTCCATCGCCCTCAGACCGTCGCAGCCTACTATGGCGACATCTTGAAATTACGACTTGCCGTTATCGTTGATGACGGCACTTTGTGCTCCACAACCTCTGACGTTGACCTCATCGATGTTACTATTGACGCCCGCGGTCACTACGTCCTGCGTGAGAAAACCGCACCCGCGCAGATCACCAAACCAATCACAGTGCCGCCGGCCGCCCGGCTCGCACGGACACGCGCTTACCAACCAAGTGATTCGGAGAAGAAGAAAATTCGTGGTGACAAAATCAACCTTGTTGATTTTTTTACTCCGTTCTACCTCGAACCCAACAAATCGAGTCTTCATGGTGACGTAAGTATTTCGGATGGGCGAAAGATGGCACGTCTCTGCAAGGATCTTGCCGACTTCGCTTGCAATTTCCATCACCTCGTTATCCTTCGTGATGGTGACAAATGGAGCATTCATGGCACTGGTAATTACGACCGCATTTTCCTTTGCCTTTTCGAGGGCGACTACTACCTCCTCATTGACGATCCTGACCCCTCGTGGCGTCGCACGAACGTACCGCCAGCGGCTGTACCCGCTGAAATCGGAATCCTTCTCGAGGACAGCACCTACCAACCAACTGCCGCTCAAATCGCTGCCAGGAACATGGTTGTCACTCAGCGCACACCAGCCAGCTGTTTTTATGCTGCCGCCGCCGCGGCCTTCAAGCGGCAACTTGGCGTCGAACGAATCGATGAAGATGAGATCCGTTCAACTCTCGCCGAATTTGCGTGCGACGCTTCCAAGAAGATAATCAACGATCCACGAGAAATGGCTCCTTTCAATGCTGTCGAGTTGCTTTGCAAAGCCTACTCCGTCTGTGTCATCGAACGTCGACCCGATCATTGGTATTTCACAGGTGACCCTACGAAACCTAAGATTATGCTCAATTTGCGTGCACGCCATTGGAGTCCCATCGATATTGACACACTAACACTTGAAATTCACGACTCAACTCTTGACCCTCCCGCAACATGTGACGACCTGATCGCACCAACTCCTGATGTAACCGTCCAGACTCACGATACAACCCCCGACACTCTTTCGACACACGACGACTTGACCACGCCAACTCTTGACACAACCATTGAACATGAAATGAATTCGACTGACCTCGACCTCTACATGCGAGCGAAATTTGAGAAAACCCCTGAGGCAGAATTGGCTGCTGGATACCATTGCCCGATATTGAACAAAAACGTCAATCGTTTGCGTTCCGTACTTGGCGAACTCATTCCGATGCTAAAGACCGGCAACCTGACCGTCACCGTTGCCGGTGATTATGCACACGGTATTACAAAAATGCTTGCCGGATATGACGGTGTCAACATTATCAACGACTACACCGGCGAGGCCGGCGGCCAGAAAGTCTTCTCATGGTCTCGCGATCTCTTTCATTCAAAGACTTTTCTACCTTGTGACTTAGCCATACTCCATTATCGCAAGTTAAGCACTCTCGCTTACCAGACTTTCGCGCCTCACGCCCGTATCATCATCACCTTCGTTGACATGCGCGACGAAATATCCGATCACCTTGACAATTTTGGTGGTTACTTCATACCCATCGCTGCACGACTGACCAGCACCAAAGTATATCACTTTAATGACCGTCCCGGCGTCCCCGGACCGCTGGTGCGAAAACGAATTCGCAACATTTGGCATGACCTCATTCCGCAAAACGTACCCCATTACACCAATGTTCGCACTCGACAAGAACCTTTCACCAACGACCTGCAACGCATTCTTTACCTTGACGTGGCGACTGAAAACTCTGTACGTGAACGTTGCGAGCAATGGGCCGCTGCTGGCTTTACCGCCATTAGCGACACCCAGACCAATGCTCCTGTGCACATTGATTTCGCCACGCGTACAATCACATACAATGAAGCCGCTCTCGAGATTGAACACGTGCACCCTGAAATTATAGGTGATCATCGCAACTTCTCTATTTTCAGATATCTCGGGCAAGAATTCCGCGTTCTTCTCCCCGGCGAATACCGTCCTGGTTTTGACTCCGAGTGGTCTCAAAGTGCTGCTGAAGAGGGTGGTCCCGAAGGTGTTCCATTACCTTTTTACCTCCAACGCTTGCGCGCGAGTGAAGGCGACGCTGCTGCAGCCCGCCTCTTGATTGAACATTGCGGTTGTGAAATTTATCATGAACAGCGACTACAACCCACTACCGGTGACAAAGACGACCCAGACCGTGCAGGACAACGAACTGATAGAGAAAGTGACGCAAGTTTGCGAAAAACAGCAGGAGACACTTGACTTTTTACGCGAAGCTTTTGACGAACAATCACGACAATTAGACCAAATTTTTCATTCCATTGAATCCATTGGCCATTCACTCAGTCAGCTCTTTCTCAACCAGGATAAACAATTGGCTACTCTCATCACATCTAATCAATCACTACTTGATAATCAAACCGAACATATTCCAATCATTCGCCAAGGCGTTGACGATCTCGCTTCCACTGTTGAGAAACGTCTTCTCGGCGTCCGCAATCGAATCATAGTTCATAACCCTGAAGGTGAGCCACTCGCAGTAATCGGTGCCTAAAATGCTCCCAAAGACTAAAACAGATTTTTCCCGCTCATTGCAACAACCAGCCATACCCGTTTATGCACCCAACGGCATTGAGGTTAATTACGATAACAACAAAACGCAGAAAGTCATATCCATCGCCGGTTCCACCACTTCCGTCACCGCCGAAACACCGCTTCCTGTCATCACCGGAAACGGTTCTACTACCACAGTCACATCGAGCAGCAATTCGCCCGTTCACGTCCGTGATGATGAGTTAATAGCTCTGATACGCACCGCGAACCGTTCGACTAAACTCACTTTCCGCGCCTATTTCAATCTTGAAGCTTACTCGTATCAATCTTTTTCATCGCACCTCAACTCCGCGCGCTACACTCATCTCATCAATCACGCTAACGAAGACATCAGAGCCACCCTCTTGCGTTACGGGTTGCTCGACACACAGGGTCATTTCCTTTCCGACCTCAAGCTCACTTTGTCGTGCTCTTGGTCTGGCTGGAAGGCTTCCGCAGGTGCAGACTATGCCACTGTCAACGACGTTCCTGTGACATACACCGTCAGCGGCCGCAACACTGATTCTTCGTTCATTACATTACCGATCGCCGCGGGCAGTTATCTTTCTGATTGCTGTAGCTCGGTTTCTGGTTCTTTCATACGCAACTCCGTTGACCTTTCATACAGTCGCAGCACCGCTACTTTCATCTACACATTCACTACATACTGAATCCTGGCTTCCCTATCACTCTTTGTTTGCACCCTTGAATTTATCTTTTCTACTTTTCAGCTATGCCTCGCAAAACCATCATGAAACGTCGTCCAGCGCGCCGACCCAATCCTTCAATGGCATGGGGTGGACGTCGCAACGCAATCATTAGCGGCACACCAACTGATGTGCCTGACGCCAACCTCACCGATCCTACAGTCCGTAAAGGTGTTTACTTCTCTATCACACCCTCCAGCGTCGTTTTGCCCACGCAAAACGGCGTTAAACCTGCTGACATGCGCTTCTTTTCTTTTCTTCTCACCGTAGCCACTGGCGCTCAATTTGGCACCGCAGGTTTCATCACAGCTTACTTCACCACCGACGAAGACAACATGTCAAGCACCGCGAAATGGGACGCACTTTCTGTCAACAGTGTCATCAACTATAAGGAACAAGCTAAAATGGCAGGATGCTCCGTGGGTTGGCACCGCACCGTCGCCAGCAACCCTGGCGAAATTCGTACCACCTTCAATGTGTCAACGAGCATCAGTATGAAAAACTACGATTGTGATGATGCGAACAACACGGTAGCTCGTGTCTACTTCTTCTTTCCTGCCGGCCTCAGCCCTACTGTTCGTCTCTACGCGCGTTGCGCCTTCGAAGGTGTTGAAAGCGCTTCCATTCCCTCTGCCGCTTCACTCGAATACCTCAACTACGACACCGTATACGATACTTTCAGCCTTGACTTCCTTCGTAAAGCTTTTAAGCAATTGGCCAGACCCGTTTTCTTCAACGCCCACGTCGACGGCGCGACCATCATTTCTGAACGTGGTCTCTTCGTACTTTATTCTGACCAACATCGTACCGCCGACGACATAACATCACCACGCATGGACCTGCTTATTGAATCCGACCTCGACTCGTACCGACCATCGCTTAACGGTTTAGTTTTTCCGCGACGTGACGAAGTCACCAACCTCTTGACTTCATCTCTTTCCACTTGGTGTCGACAGAAAATTTTTGTGCCGACTAATGACGGAATGCCCACGCAATTCTGGTGGTCGCACGTTCAACCGACGTCATTCGACGTGGTTTCCGGACGCGACGTTCAACTTGTTGATTGCTACGAACGTGCCCCGACTATCACACCGCGCAACCGTACCGCTGCTGAGATTCTCTCCAACTGCACATCAGGGCTCGCTTCTCTCTCTGTCTCCGCCAACGATCGCACGACTCCGGCTTTCGCCTCGTGCAACGAAGCCGACCTTGGCCGTCTTTTTGAACTTATGCGACAGAAATTTCCGCCCTTGAATGCATTTCTAACTCAAGCAGGCAACATCCACAATGTACCAACAGAAGAACTCGACCGTGATTCGTGTGGGTCAAGTGACTGTCACAGTCCCGACGAACAACCGGAAAGCGACCTCGAAGAAGAAGAAAGGTCACGCCAATACGCGGGTTATTAAGAACAGCAAAATGACATTCCCCCCTCGCACCGGTCCGCCGCGCCCCGCTCAACCCCCGACTCGCGCCTTCCGTAACG
>JAAOEH010000030.1_pt1 | contig 9897 bp, 2 predicted proteins | sample 7058381 | NCBI WGS metagenome assembly JAAOEH01 (sample SAMN14008812, study PRJNA605028) | viral metagenome | isolation source: viral particles filtered from seawater | place: China: Hangzhou Bay, Yangshan Deep Water Harbour | collected 2017-10-31
ACCTAAGCATGGTATTTGTATTCTAATGTAAATTACATAGTCTTATTATGAATCATATTATTATTTCAAAAACACAGATATATGGTGATTCTTTTTAGACACTGTATGTTTGCGAATTTTTGGTAATTCAATGACATAGTATTGTTATGATTAATTTCTTTAGTCTATTTTTCAAAATGGGTAAATAAATAAAATAAAATAAATTTAATGAAAATACATAAAAAGTTTAAAATATATAAAATCTGATAAAAATTGTTTTGAGTTCTTAACTAGTAATTATAAAAGAACTATTTGGAAATGCGTTAAGCTATCCTTGCTATTTAGAGGTGCGTCACCCCTTTATTTAGTAGCTGCTTCAAAGGTAGCTGAATAGTAATTTTGTAACAGAAAATTTTGAATGACTGTAATTTTGGTGGAACTCTCCCAATCTAATCACAAGAGAGAGTGAGGCTGATATCCTATCAAATTATCTCAACCAACTTAAATTTGTACCTACCATTAAATAAATAGTCGTATGACCGCGCAAGTTTAATTGGGCGCAACGGTGGGGCAGAGGGTTCAAACCCCCTCACAAATTTTTGTCATTTCACCTCGTTCCGTATGAGAAAGCGGAGAAGCAACCCCTATGACAACTGAAACAAAAAAGACCCATGTGATGGCAGAAGCTTTGCAGGCTGCCAACCCAACCAGTGACGTGGTTGTTATTAAAACTTTTAAAGCTAAAAATAAGTTTGAATACGTTACTAAAGGTCATGCTAAGCATGAACTAGCTAAATCAACTTTTGTCCCTATTCTGAAGTCAGTAAGCAAGAATATGGATAGAAAGTTAAATTTGACTCCTGAAATTATAAAGTGTAATGAAAAACGAAGAACTCAGTTCAAAGCTGAAGCTCGTCGTATGAAACTCGAACCTCAATCAGCAAGTTCATCTTTTGATACTCGTTTAAGACCATTTGAAGAGTGCCCAACTTTACGTGAAGACACAATTGAATTCTTACATTATTGTATTAAATATGTTGAAACTGGTGTTAAACCTGATTTGAATGTTTCTCAAGAATTTAGAGATCTTGTTAGAAAGGTGTCTAGTTTGAGTTATATTCCTGCAGGGTTTTTCTCTGATTATTATTGTATTACTGATGAAATTTGGTGTTATTATTATGTATTACGTCAAGTACTTCCTTCGTCCAGCGAACTTTGTGGGATGTTATTTGACATAGTCAGTTCTACTGCCGAATATTGTGACTATTTTATTAATTTATCTGAAGAAGACAATGCCACTTATCGATTGACTTTTGCTCGTTCCCGTCTACGATCTTTAGCTGCTTATCTTAGAGTTAGTACACTTGTTCCTCAATCGTCTCGAAAATTATTTGAAGGAGATATCGCTGTTGCTAGCACTAAAGATACTGAGCGTAAATCTTTATTTTCGATTATGCATGAAGTTTACTCCGATTATAGTGACGGTAAACTTCAGTCTACTATAAGTTCTATTAGTGATGTTTTGGACCGTGTTGAGCGTGCTGTACATAAATTCCCTAGTGAAGAAGTGTCTAGCTTGTTGTCTGAAATTAGGTGTTTTGTTGATTCTGAAAAGAAACGTGAAGAACAGAAAGAAAGTTCTCCTTATCTTACTGCCGGAGTAGTTATCTTTATAGCTACTTCAGTTATGGCACTAAAATATAAGAAAGCTGTTTTTATGATTTTTGCTATTGCTTCAGGATCATTTGTTTTAAGTCAAATTGACTTTGTTGGACTTGGTAAGAAATACAATTTTCTTACTATTTGTTATAATGGTGTTACTCGTATGATACAGAAGTTTTTGGAACCGGAAGGTCTTAAACCTCAAGCGTCTGATGAAGATATAAAGGAAGCTAGTGATTGTCTTAGTATGTTATATTCTTTCTTTTTACTTTCCACTGTCAAACAAGAAAATATGACCGAGAGTATTTATAAGAAAATTACCTTCTTTGATAAATTTTCAAACAATCTTTCTACTATGATTAAGATTATTGTTGGAATTGCTGAAAAGATATTGAATACAGTTTTGGACTATGTTTCACCTCAGGATGTTGAAGCTAACCGCATTAGATGGATTACTTCTTCTAACACTGAAGTTGAAGCTTTTATGACTAAGGCTCAGGATCTTATAGATAGATATAATCGGCACACGTTAGTTTATTCACGGTATAATTATGAACTTGTTAATGAAGTTAGAAATGAAGGTAATAAACTATCCCAAGAACATTCTAAATTTAATAGACGTCATGCTTTGCCAAATATTTTCCTTAGTGTAATGAAAGGTTTAAATGAAATACATAAGAAGTATAGTCACTTTGATTATAATGGAACTGGTCTTAGACCAGAACCGGCACTTATTAATTTGATTGGAAGAGCTGGTATTGGTAAGTCTATGGTTTCACGTCAAATTACCAATTATGTACTGTATAAACTGTTAGTTATGGATGGTATGCGTGAGGAAGACAAGGAAACATTTGTTAAAGATGCTACTCAATATATTTTCTTCCGTAATCCTGGCTGTGAAACATGGGATACATATAATGCCCAAACAAAAGTTTGTGTATGGGATGATATTTTCCAATATGTTGATTTCTTGGGATCTAAAATTTGTGAGCCTATGGAGGTTGTTAGATGTAAAAATATGGAACCCCATGCTTTACCTATGGCGTTTGAGGGTAAAAATGAAACCTTCTTTGGAGCTTTAGTTATGGTTCTTAATACAAATGACACAGTTCCTAAGATTGAACAAATTAGATGTGCAGAAGCATTGATGCGTCGACTTAATACAGGTAGTTATATATGTTATCCTAAAGATGAGCACTGTACTCCTGAGACAAGGACAGCGGCTTTAGATAAGCGTTTACTTGATTTCTCCACAGTGCCAGTTGATGAAAATGATAGACCATTAGTTACTTTGGAACAACATTATTTCCAGAGAATTAAATATAATGCTGATGGAAGTCAAATTACTTATGTTGGTGGACCTGTTGAGGGTGTTGATGTAATTGCTCAAATTGAAGCTGATGTTATTGAAAATAAAGCTAGATATGATCAGCAAATGAAAGAGCTTAAACGAATGCGTGAGTTGTCTGTATATGACGTTGAACATAACCTTAGTATTTTGTCACATCGTCATGAACCTCGTTCTGATTTAAAGCCTCAGTCTATGATGAATGTGGGTTTTAATACTACTGATGAATTTGAGGAGTATACACGTAAATATAAAGTGTTTGAAGATGACTGTTTGCCCGATGAAGAGGATGCTATTTCCCCTTTGGATGAGTTCGGTCCTGCTCAAGTTGATGCCATGAATGATTTTGCTAAGAAAGTTAAGGCAAATTTTACAACCAATGGTTTTGGATCGTTCTATTATGCTCTAGAACTGAGTTATAAAACATACAATAAATTTGACCAGGAACATTTGAGCAATGTAACACCTACTGAGGTGTTTATGGCTTATTATGTGAGGTATGGTGATAAATTTATTGATGTATATCAAGCTCATGATTACGATATTCAATCTGAATTTCTACGTCAAGTTGCTATTGATTGTATTCAAGACAATTTTAGATTTACTAATAGATTCCATCAAACTTTACCTCCCTCAAGAACTGCATTCGGTGCTCTTCAATGTAAAGCTAAATGGAGTTTTTATTGTAAAGATTTCTTTGAAAATTGTAAAAGCTGGGTATACCAATTGTGGAACTGGGTCAAGACTTTTGTTGTTAATAACCCTACACTTTGTATGATTATTGCTGCGGCTCCTATAGTGCAGTATGCGATAGAGAAAATCGATTGTTTATGGGTTTTGAATTGGAAAGGTTATACAAAAAAACATGATTATGTTAATTGGAAAAGAAAACTGCCCTGGTATGATACTTATCTTAAGTATTTTGGTGAAGGATATTTACCTAAGGGTTATGAAATAGCTCCTGGAGTATACCTTACTCGTAGATATTTGCTTAGTGAAATTTATGCTGATGATTTGGATGGTGAGTTGCCAGAGGGAAGTCCGTTGCGTAATGCTGCTGTGACTCCACAATTGTCCGAGAAAATTTTCGATGATATAAAGAGAAATATTGAAAATTCTGTTAATGAGAAGGATTTGAAATTGAATTGTATGGAATTGGCAATGATGCTTAGCAGAGAGGAGTTGACACCTGTAGAATATGCCGATGCTATATATGAGCTTGTAGACGAATGGGAAACCAAACACGGTAAATCTCCGCAATCAGTTAATATAAAACCTCGTGGGAAAAGGAATGCTAAAACTTTTAATGCAGCTCCTAAAGAGAAGACTTCTAACCTTGTTGCTCAAAGTGCGAGAGGATTGGATTTTAACGGAAATTTGATCATGGATAAAGTTATTAATAACAATAGCTATGCTCTCAGGTTACCACTTGATCGGTATGGTAAATATCATGATTGTGGTTCTATTCTGTTTTTAATGGATAAATTCGCTTTTATTCCTGAACACTACCTCTCGAGTATTAAAAGAGATCTTGATCAATTTGGTGATGTTTATGGTGATCTACCTTGTTCGCTTGTACAAAATGGTTCTGCTAACAAGGAGATAATTCATACTACAACAGCTCGTAAATTTTATAAACTGCTTGAGGATGCCCAGAGAGTTGACAAGATTGATGATGGCCTTGTAATGCGAGTTGATCCTACTATATTTGATATACCTATTGGTACTAGACCAAATATTTTGCATTTTGTGTCAACTTACACACAGTATTGTCAACTTACTCATAATGCTGCTGGTACATTGTTTTTGGTGAAACCTGGTGAAGAGAATTCTATTATTATGAATGAAATCACCAAACTTGGTTCATCGAAAGTTAATTTGGCTCCGGGTATTGAAGTGGATGCAACTATTACCCCTATTTATAAAGATACTTCTGGAAAAGAATATGTTATGCGTCATGGCTTTGAATATCGTGGTAAAACTTTTGATGGTGATTGTGGAGCAATTCTTACTCTTGAAAAACCAAGACTTGGTTGTGTTCGTATTTTTGGTATTCATGTAACCGGTGATAAGATAACTGGCTATGGTAATAGCCAAGCTATTTTTAGAGATGAATTAATGGAGGCTATAGGTAAATTCAAAGATCCTTTTGTAGTTGATCAGACTTTGAACACTACACGACCTCAACTTATGACTCAAATAGCCGATGGACAGTTTTCTCCTATTGAAATTTTAGAAACCCCTGTACCAATGAATTTGCAATCCACTATTGTCAAGAGTCCATTATATGGATGTCTGTTCCCTGCTCAAGAAAAGCCTGCTCCCCTTAAAAAGGAGATGTTTCAAGGTGTATTAACTGATCCTCATGATCATAATCTTAAGAAATTTTGTAAAGCCAAAGTTCTGATTGAAGAGAATATAATACATGATGTCTGTGATCAAATACTTATAGATTTAGAGAAGTTATCAGATATTCATGTTGAGCGTCGTCCTTTAACTATCGAAGAAGCTGTTTTGGGAGAAGATCATTTTGAACTGGGTTCAATACCTCGTGACACTAGTGTAGGTTATCCAGAAGTCCTTTCTCCTCGACCTGGTCTTCCTAAGAGAACTCGGTTTTTCGGTAAGGAAGAAGACTATGATTTAGTTGAGACTGAGTTTCCTCGTCTGCGTTTGCAAGTTGAGGAATATGTAGATAATTGTAAAAAGAAAATTAGACAACCAGATATTTTTGCTATTGATAATTTGAAAGATGAAACTATTTCTATAAAGAAAGTAGATGAGAAGTTTAAAAGTCGAGTATTCAATGCTTTTTCTGTTTTGAAGCAGCTTATAGACAAGATGTACTTCGGTGCATTTTCTGCTTGGTTGAGGAAAAATCGAATTAATAATATGAATGCTGTTGGTACCAATCCTTATTCTAAGGAATGGGATACTATGGCTCATAAACTTATGCAATTTGGAAATAAGGATACTGAAAATATCAATGATGTTGATTATGCTTGTTTTGATGGTTCACAGAATGCTAGAATTCTTTGGAATCTGTGTGTTCGAATAATATGTCAATGGTTTAATTTGGGTGAGGAATATAACACTATACTGAAAATGTTGTTTTTGGATGTTGCTGACTCTTATCATATTCGGGGAAATAGAGTTTATCAATGGAATGGAGCTATGACTTCAGGTGCTTTCTTAACTATTATTTTGAACTTTCTTTATAATTTGTTTGCTTTCTATTACGCTTGGTACAAACTTCATAACTTCGACAGGAATTGTTTAAGGGAGTTCAAACATCATGTTTTTCCTCAGATTGTTGGAGATGATAATACTTTCTGCACTAGTCAAATTTATATTGACAAGTTTACTTTACAATATATTGTTGATGCTATAAAGGATATTGGATTAACTGCTACCTCTGCTGCTAAAGATGGAAATATTGGTCCTTATAAACGTATTGATCAAGTTACTTTCCTTAAACGCCGATGGCGGTACTGTGAAATTACGAGGCGTTATGTTGCTCCTATTGATTTGTATTCTATTCTTGAAACTCTTTATTGGGTTAAGAATAAAGATGAGATGTATTCTACAACTTGTTCTAATGTTGACCTCATTTTTAAAGAACTCTCTCTTCATGGTGAAGAAGTGTTCAATGAATGGGAGCCTAAAATTACTTATCATAGTTGCGTTAGGCTTAATTATATTTCAGATTTTCGTGTCTTTAGGTTTGCACTAGCTGCAGTTACTGACATGGATATCTTTATGTGATGCCAAGCCCCGTCGTTTAGAAATTGTCGACATAAAACAATAACCCTCGTTATATCTAGCTTGGATAACGAGTGTAATGCGGGCTTAATTATTAATTTTTACCGTTTCTGTATTGGTTACCTTGATTTAAATAAAATTGCTGTTCCTAAATACGATCATTGCTTACAGAAATTAGAAGGTGTGTTATTTAACATTACGCGAGCAGGATGCCTTGGACTCTCCGGTTCTAAATCCAGCCAAGCAGCTAGCGCGAGAGAGGTAAAGTCACTTTCTCGTTTGCGAAACAAACGACTTGCTGAAAATATTGATCTTAAACAAAATTCCCATATATCTTCTGATTCTCCAGTTACTGATCATGGTATCACCACTTTTGTTAGTGATGAAACATCCAAGATTGCTACTGTTGAAAGCCCAGCTGATATTATGGAATCATTCAAGTCATCAAATAGAATTAATGGACGTCAAGATATTGTCGATTTCCTTCGTAGACCTCAGATTTTGTGGGAAGGACTTTTGCAGACTAGTGATGGTCCAACAACTTTTTCTACTATTGATGTTCCTGACTATTTTCTTTATAATGATCAAGTAGCTCCCAAAATTCAAGGTTTCCTTGGTATACGAGCAACATATGTTGCCACGTTGCAAGTGAATGCTAATAGATTTGTACAGGGACGTTACCTGCTCAACTTTTACCCTTGTGGCGGTGCTGTTGATGCTACTCAATCTTCTGGTTTTAGACAATTCCATGAATTCAGTTTAGTTCAGCGGACTGCTGTTCCCGGTATACAGATAGATCTTAATACTGAGACTCAAGTTACTTTAAGAATTCCATTTTCTATGCCTTATCTTTATAGTCCTATTCGTAGTGCAACTACTTTAGCTAGTATTCGACAATTGGGTCAGATTCGTCTGTGTCCTTATGTCGCCACAAATGTTAACATTGGTGCTACTTTATGGGGTTATTTAGAAGATGTAGAATTGTTTATTCCTACCTTCCCTCAGTCTTCAATGCGAGGATTTTCTGACACTGAAAAAGAACAAAAGAGTGCTAATATTGGCCCTGTTGAGTCTTTTTCCCGTGCTGTCTCTAAATCAACTGATCACTTTGTTAATGTACCTTTTCTTAGTTCATATGTCACACCTGTAAAATGGGCTGCTGATATTGTTGCTGGTGTAGCTTCTGTGTTTGGATGGTCCAAACCTACTATATCTACTCCGATTGCAATCTTAGCTAAGAATCGCGGTTATCAAAATGTTAATGTTGATGGTGCAGATATGTCCGTTAAAATGTCTTTATCTGTTGCTAATCAAGTTGTTACTGTTCCCGGTCTAACTGGTTCCGATCTTGATGAAATGTCTTTTGACTATATCAAGAAGGTGCCAGCATTTTTCAAGAATCTATCCTGGAGTACTCAAACTACACAGTCATTCCTTTATGGTTTTAATCTTAACCCTAGTTCATTTGGGCAGACTTTTACTGATAATGGGAATTCTGTTATATGTTATCCTCCTTGTTGTATTCCGCTAACAAATTTTTCATCTTATCGTGGTGGTTTCAAAGTTAAGATAAAAGCTGTCAAGACTGAATTTCATTCTGGTCGTCTTGCTATTGTTTTTGCTCCTGGAAATACTAATGGTCTTGGCGTTCCTACAACAACTTATGATGTTACACATTGGGCTAATCGTCATATTATTGATATTAGATACGGTACAGAATGGGAATTTGAATTCCCTTTCACTTCCGAATTTACTTATCTTAGTACAACGACTGCTTATGGGGCTGTTTATGTTGTTGTGGAGAATCAATTGTCTGCTCCTCCTACCGTCAGTGGTACTGTTAACCTTCTTTTTGAGGTTTATGGCGCTGATGATTTGGAATATGCTGTTCCAAAACCTAGTCCCAGTTTGTATGTTTATAAACCTGTTTCTCCTCAGAGTTCTGCTGGTCAGTTTAATGCGGAAATGCTTTCATCATCTATTGGTGCGACTAAAAAGTCTACATGGAATGTGGATTATTGTAAAGCATCTATTGGTGAAAAATTTACGTCGTATAGACAGTTAGTTAAGAAGTTTGATATGCGTGCTAGAAAAAGTGTTTATGGTCCTGATCAATGTACATTTTATCTTCCATTTCTTGTTTCTTATGTTGAAGGTAATAGCGGTAGTGGTACTCCCACTCTTCCTATCCTTCAGCCTGACACTTATTCTTTGGTTTCTACTATGTTTGCTATATCCCGTGGTGGTGTTCGTGTTAAGTTTTATGATTATAAGCCTGGTGCTAATGGTTCCGTATTTGTATTTACTGATACACTTAAAGTTGACACCAAGACTGAATTTGGAACTTCTCCAAATAGCTTTTCTGGTGCTAAACCTGGTCCTGCTCTCGCTATTGGTGGTTTAGCTGCTCAAGTTCCTGTGCTTGATGGCCTAACTGCCGAAACGCAATATCCTATGTATGCAGGAGCTCTTGGTTATCCAGTTGCTGATGTTTGTTCTAATCCAGCTACTAATGGATTAAACTATAGAGTTCAAGCTAGTTCTGCTCCTGAAACTATAACTACATTAATGCAAACTAACACCGCTAATACGACTTCTGCTCCTTTTGTTTTACGAGCTGCAGCAGATGATTTCTCTTTACATGGTTTTATTTCTGTTCCCCCGCTCATTAACCTGTCTTCAGGTGACACTTATGTGTCTCAAGGGTGGGCCACCTAAAATTTATCCTGGTTTAGCCAGCCTTTAAATGGTGCCCTTTTGTGGGTATGTATCTCCTCATATCAAAATGGAGTTGTGAAAAGGTTTCCCTCACGTAAATGGAGTCTCTACCAGAGCCTAACTGGTTGGTACGAAAACGAGTACCGGAAAGCTAATCGTTGATTTTTGTTCACTTAAAGAGCTAGTGAATGTTTTGCAAAGAAAAACAAACATCTGGTAACAGGATGTAGCCCGTCAAGTCACTTTGTTGATTTGTCTCTTCACAAGAAGTTTTAGAATTTTTACTTGTGGCTTGACGGTCAACCTTGCGATTTGTATGAGCATGCTTCTAATTGAGGAAGTCCCGCCGTAACTAATCATTCGGGGTTGATTTTTATCAACGTGCATAGTTGTATGATAGAAATGTCATACATTTATGATTTTTATGC